>JAABUN010002496.1_pt1 | contig 32464 bp, 33 predicted proteins | sample 5559311 | NCBI WGS metagenome assembly JAABUN01 (sample SAMN10711877, study PRJNA513370) | rock metagenome | isolation source: Antarctica rocks | place: Antarctica: Victoria Land, Siegfried Peak sud | reverse complement strand
TTTTAATAAAAACATCGAGGACTGGAAGCTGGCCGGAAGGGAGGGTATACCGGAACTATACAGAAGAATTCAAGCATGGATTCAAATACAGGAACCCTCGATGAAAGAAAAAAAAGCTTACTGTTCAGAATTCGGAATACTAAATGACCTGGCTGATGAACTTGCCCACGAGTGTAAAGATTTCGGCACTTTAGACAATAAAATTCCTGAGGTTAGAATTGCGGTTATTAAATATTTTAAGGCCCCTGAAAAAACAAGGGAAATAAGAGCATCCGATGCTTTTTCCTGAATTCGTTTTGCCTAAATTCCTGAATTCGTTTTAACCGTTACAAATAATCGTTGAGAAGGAGTATTTAAGCATGACTAACCCAGAAAAACCAAAACCCCAATTCCATAAATACTTCACTACTCAAAGGTAAAAACCTGCTTGGATAGTATTAATTAACATTAGATGTATAAGTGGTGTACATGTGATGTTGTTTGGTTATAATTATAAACTCATTGATTTATAGATAATTATTCATTTAAATTAGGTTTAAATCAATATAGATATACATATAAGTGTACAAGTAGTGTACAAGTGAATAAAAATATATAGGGCAATGGAAGTTGGCTAAAGATTATATAAATCATATCAGCATCAAAGACTAACCGCTAAATGAAATACTTGAAGGCTCCGTTTACTCTTAATACTTATCCTTTTTAACCTCTGTTTTATTAAAAACGTACATCTCCTTTCTCTTCCAACTCTTTCTAAATCAATCTTTAAAAATCCACTGGTAATCCATCATTAATTTCTTTATTTTTCTAAACCAGTTTTACGTCCATAAAACAAAAACATATGGACACTTTATTCATTCCCACTGAAAATGACTTTAAGGCCTGGATTAAAGATGCTTTAAAAGAAAGTCTAAATGCATCTGGAATTCAAAATGATAAGGTTGCAAATCCGCAACAGGAACCGCTAATAAGCAGAAAAGAGGTAGGTCTTTTCTTAGGCATCTCAATGGTTACCTTGAACGACTGGATGAAAAAAGGCCTGCCTAACCATAAAGTAAACGGAAGGGTTTACTTCCAGCGGTCAGAAGTATTAGCGTACGTAAAGACGAACCGCAGACAACTGTAATACTGGTAATACAACAATTTTTATTTACCAGTAAAATCAGAAAGTTTATGGAAGTCAGAGATGATAATGAACATGAGGAGGAATACTTACGTATTGGCACAACCTATTACAGAAAGATAAGAAAACCTTTAGCTTCAGGAGATTTTACAGAACTGCTGTTGCTATGGTCAATAGAATGTATAAAACAGGATCATGGAAAAGATTTTCTGGCTGCTGTTCCCCGTTATAAAGGTTTTTGCCTCGTTCCAAACCATTTAGAGTACAGGCGCAACATTGATAACTTTTATAACCAGTACCATCCCTTTGCTCATGAGCCCTGTCCCGGTTATCCTAAACATACCCTTGTTTTCTTAAATCACATTTTTGGCGAGCAACTGGATTTAGGATTGGATTATTTAAAAGTTTTGCTGCTGTATCCAATACAGATACTTCCCATTCTATGCTTAGTTAGTACTGAGCGCAATACAGGCAAGACAACCTTTCTGAATTTTCTTAAAGCTATCTATGGTTCCAATATGACCATAAACAGCAATGAAGACTTCAGAAGCAACTTCAATGCAGAATGGGCAAACAAGTTAGTTATTGGAGTGGATGAAACTTTCCTGGACAGAAAGGAAGATTCTGAACGCATTAAAAACCTGAGTACATCTAAATATTACAAAGTAGAAGCAAAGGGACAGGACAGGCAGGAAATTGAATTCTTCGGTAAGTTTATTCTCTGCTCCAACAATGAAGACAACTTTATAATCATTGATGCAAAGGAAATCAGGTATTGGATAAGAAGACTTCCAACACTTCATCATGCTAACAATGACCTTTTACGAAAGCTGCAAGCTGAAATACCTGTTTTTATTCATTATTTACTTAACCGTCCTTTTACGACCAAGTGTATTACCCGGATGTGGTTTACGTCACAACAAATAGCTACGAGCGCATTAAAAAGAGTAAAAACTTACAACCGGAACAAGCTGGAAGTGGAGATGTCTCAAATTCTGTTGACCATTGTTGACCAAAAGGAACTAAGTGAGATATGCTTTAGTTTATCGGATATGCAGGAATGGCTGCAGAAAAAAGGTTTCAGAGGTTATGACAGCAACAGCATCAGAAAAGTATTGCAGGATAGCTGGAAACTAATTCCTTCTGAAAACTCCAATACTTATACCCAATACCGTTTAGGCATAGATGGAAATATGTACGAATACAGCCACAAGGGCCGGTATTATAAGCTTTCCCAAAAAGAGATCCTAAACCTTCATTTTTCTGATGATTTTGATGACAAGAGTATAAGTAACTGAAGATAAAGAAGTTGTGGTCATCAGTAACATCATCAAAGTTTCATCAAGAAAAGTATTGTGATGACAGCCTTTATTCTCCTGATGAAAAGAAGATGAAGTGATAAGAAATTGTAAATCAAAGAGTAAGAGCAGGTTTCATCAAAATCATCAAAAAAAGTGTAATGAGCAGCCCAAATTTTTCCCTGCAACAAGCCAGGCAAACAGACATAGTGGAGTACCTAAAAAAGTTAGGTTATCAGCCAGCGAAAATTAGTAACAATGATTACTGGTATTTGTCGCCATTAAGAGATGAAAAGGAAGCATCTTTTAAGGTAACCAGAAAATTAAATGCATGGTACGATCACGGTTCAGGCAAAGGAGGCAACATAATAGATTTTGGGATATGGTACCACAAATGTTCAATACCTGAATTCATTCAAAAGCTTTCCCGGTCTCTTTCTTTTCATCGGGAAAATCTTTCGGTTCAACAGCCTCAAGCAAACACACAAGACCGGCCGGAGGCATTTGAACCTACAATAAAAGTGATAGCCGCAAACCCACTTACAAACCCAACCCTTTGCCGCTATCTTAATAATAGAAAAATACCTCTTGAAATTGCTGCCAGGTATTGCAAAGAAGTAGACTTTGAACTGTATGGTAAACGATATTTTGCTGTAGGATTTGAAAATAGATCAGGAGGATTTGAGCTGAGAAACCAACATTTTAAAGGCAGCAGTTCTCCCAAAGATATTACCCAAATTAGTTTTTCTACAGTTAAAGAAATTGGAGTCTTCGAAGGATTTATCAGCTTTCTTTCTTACCAAACACTGCATCAAAAAGATGCTCCCCTGTCAAATTTTCTGGTACTAAACTCACTGACCTTTTTCGAAAAGAGCCGGCAATTGATGGAAGAAAATCAAAAGTTCACCTGCATTTAGACAAGGATGAAGCGGGATTGAAGAATACACAAACAGCTTTACAATGGGATTCAAAATACATTGACGGAAGTCATCTGTACAAAAATCACAAAGACTTGAATGAATACCTGCTTTACGAGGATCAAAAACTTAAACAGGGTTTGAGATTAGGGAGGCATTTTTAGTTTTTATAGTGCCAGCTATGTTTTGGTTATACCAAAACGGCTGGCTCCCCTCATGCTTCGCATTCAGGGAGACTAACTTCTCATGCTGTCGCATTGGACACCTAGTAATTATTAAATATGGAAGAGCTTAAAGAGTCTACACAAAACAAAGGAGGAAGACCAGAAAAAGCTGTCAAAAAAGACAACCTTTTAGGGGTAAAGTGTACAACAGTGGAAGCCTTTCTAATTAAAGCAAAAGCAGAAAAGGTACAGCTGACTGTTTCAGAATACTTAAGAGAACAGGGACTGAACGGAAAAATTGACATGCGCAGAAAAGTGTTTCCAAAAGAAGTTTTACAGGCAATTGCAAGCCTCAGTCACTTGGCTGCTAACCTGAACCAGATAGCCAAAAAACGAAACAGTCAGGATGAATTAAATGCGCTGGAAAGAGCGGAGATACAACATGCAGGCAACCAGATCAAGCAGTTTATAAAAGATTGTAAACAATATTTTCAATGATTGGAAAAATAAGCATCGGAAAATCTTTCAAGGCAATTATTAATTATTGCCTGAATGACAAAATTCAAAAGCATGACCAGGAGATGGTGATGCAGAACAGAGGCGAGGTTTTATTGTACAACAAATGCTTTGGAGACCAGAAAGAACTGGTGGAGCAATTTAGTAATGTCAGGCAGTTAAATATGAAGCTTTCAAAACCTGTTTTGCATATTGCGCTAAGTCTTGCTCCTGAAGACCAATTGAGAAAAGATAAGCTCATGGAGATATGTGAGCAGTGCGCCAAAGAAATGGGCTTTGAAAACAATCAGTACATAAGTATTTATCACCGCGACACCAACCACCAACATCTTCACATTATAGCTAACAGAGTTGGCCTCGACAAGCGCACAGTAAGTGACAGCAACAGCTACCAGAAGGTAGCAAGCTATTGCCGGAAGATGGAGCTGAAGTATCAGCTTAAACAGGTACTAAGTCCAAGAAGGTATTTATCACAGCAGCAGCGGAACGTTCCAAGGCATGACCAGCGTAAAGAGCGGTTACGGGAAGACCTTAAACAGGCTTTAAGTAAGTCGGGAACCTATAATGAATTTGAACAACGGATGAAAGAGAAAGGATACCAGATAACAAAAGGCAGAGGAATATCTTTTACCGATGAAAAAAAAGTAAAAGTCAAGGGAAGTGAACTTGGTTATTCTTTGCAAAAGATTGAACAGATATTTCAACTGCAGCAACAGTTACAGCAGTTAAGAGAAGATAAGGTAAAACATGAGCAGAGTACCAAACTTCACCCAGCAAGAACATTGTTGGAATATAAACAGTCACTGCAGGAAGCAGAACATCTCAAAGACAAAGAAAGCTTCTTAACTAAAACAATTGACCTACTGCTTAAACCTACAGTAGTTAATGACAATTACCTCCCCCAGGAATTACTTAAGCAACACCAGCAGCAGAAGAAAAAAATGCAGCAACGCAGGTCACAACATTTATAAACTTTATTAAAATAGAAAAGTATGGAAGATTCGATATTGGAAATAGCATTTAATAATGTATTGGAAGAATTAAAAGAAGTAAAGCAAGAGCAACAAAAAGCAGCAAGAACTTTACTTACTTTAACGGAAAAAGTGGATGGTTTCGAACAGAAATTATCCACTATAAAAGTAGCACCACCTGCAGTCAATATGGCCCCGGTAATAACAACTATTTTACAGGGACTTGATAAAATAAACAATACAATAGAAGCACAACCAAAAAGCATAACCAGGCAAGTTAGAATATTGCTATTTCCGGAACATGGTGCAAGAGAATATTACGGACTTGTATTTGGAAGGCTATTAATGTGGATGTTCTTTATTTTTATAGCTACTTATCTTTATATGCTGGGTAAAGAATATATACAAATACATGCTTATGGAAGGTAAGAAATGATAAAGAGGAACACTTAACTTCTGCTATTATCTTTTGACTGGATAAAAAGAGTGAAAATAAGCGAGATTAGCAGGTATAAAACATACAATTTAAAACCAATAAAATTTTTTTTCCATTGGTTTAGTACTGCGATTAAAGCTGCGGTTGAAAAGTTTGGTTGTATTTATGTATTGGTAAATAACGCTGCCAATTCTGTTGTAGGCTTCTTTAAAGAGTTAACACAAGAGCAAATAGAATAACAGTTACAGACAAGTTTAAATGATGCTGTTTTTGCCGGTTATGCGAAAGCAGGGCTCAGGTCATATCCTTTCTATCTCTTCAACTGCCGGTCTAACCAGTTATTGAGTTTTGTTGCGCCTATTCTACTGCTAAGTTTGGTCTTAAAGGATGGATTCAGGCATTGAAGCGCCGTTTAGTATTCAAACGACTATTGTCAATCCTGATTTCTTCCGGACAGGGTTGCTTGCCCGGCAGTCAACAAAGTATTCTGACCAAACCAACAGCGGACTACGATGAACGGAGAGAACAGTAAATACAATTCTGGAGAGGTGCAAACTGTGAGCAGGGAGGCGAACCTGCAATAAATTGGCAAAGGCACTGGTAACAAACTGCCATGAGCAACAGCGGCCACTACGTTTTCTTGCAGGTGCTAATGCCATCGACACCAGAGAACAGGTAGCAGCGACGCTATAGCAGCAAATGGATACATACTGCAATTTGTCACGTTCCCTGGCTTTTAAATAATTAATGCAAAAGGGTTAGATCAATGAAAGTACTTGGTAACTTTTGTTTTTTAGGTGGCTTACATAGGGTTTCAATTAAACATCGGTAGGTCATTGACTTGTGTTTCTAATACAAAGCAACAGATGAGCACTAGATAGTAAAGAGACACTTAATTATCAGCTTGACATACAGTCAAAGCTCTGCTGATTAGCTATTGTAACACTATTCCTGGTACTTGTACCCCTGCACCCCGGTTTCTATGGTATTAAAGTTTAGAGTAAAAAGACGAGAAAACATTTTCTTAATTCAATCGGTCTTTTTCATGCTTTTTCTAAACCTAACAAACTTTATAAACGCCCTGCTCGAAACACAAATGTTTTTGATCCCGAGTGGTATATACTTCTATTTCTTTCTTCCTCATACAGCTTATGAGATCGTCATCAATGTATTTAGAACCAGAGATAGCAGCAACTTTCGGCTTTATTAATTCAATCAGATGTAGATTTAAGTTGTTTCGACTACCGTGATGCGGCACTTTTAGCCAACGAATATCCTTAATCCGAGTTTTGTAATCAGCTATGTTATACATTGAATCAATTCCGGAGTCGCCAGCGAAAAAATATTTATCTCCATTTACCTCTATTAAAAATATTGCACTTCCAAGGTTTGGTTTAGATATTGGTGATTTTGTTAAATTTAAGCCTACACAAACGTTACCTTCAGCAGCATCAGACGTAGATCTTATGTCTTCGGGGTAATTAGGTTGAGACGCTAAAGCTTTTGGGAAAAGTTCGGAAAAATATGTTCTGGTAGGGCCTAATACTGTAATTCCCCATTCTGCTATTTCGCATTCTCCAGCTATAGGCATATTCCATTTCATACCAAGTTGTTCAGCTAATCCTATTAGCGTTTGTTCTTGTTGAAGTGTTTTTATTAATGCCGCTGAAACAAGTTCCCCTCGCTGCGCCTGATATAAGGAATTTATCAAAACATCACGATGAGAAGGCTTAATTGACTTTTTCTCCACTTTTCGTCTCTCATCAATAACATGTTTAAAAGAAGATGTATCAAAAATCCATAAAGCCGATCCCGATATAACCTTTTTGTAGTATTTAACAATATTTATGAGGCCAGCTATGTGATCTGCGTCGTAATGTGTGCAGATAATCAGGTCAGGAACTTTCTTTCTATGAATAAGAAGTTCTGCATTAAGGTTACCAATTAGAGTATTTCTATGCTTTACATATCCTCCGTCTACCAATATTACATATGAGCTATCTTCTTTAATTAAAGAGACAATAATTGCATCTGCATCTCCAACATCAAGTACCTTTATTTTAATTTCCATTACAAAAAGTTGTTTATGTCCTTAGAGGAAAAAAATGAGCAAAAGACCCTTGGACCTGATCTTAATGTTAACCAAGAGTCACAGGAAAGTACTAAAGCAACAACCGTAGAACCTGAAATAAAAATTTTCAAACTGTCTGTCTCTGATATTCCGAGTTTTTTGACTGATGTTTTTAAAAAGCCCCCATATAATCAAGAAGAGGTAAAACTTGAACAAATATTCAATAGAAATTTGGAATCTTACCTAAAACTTTTGAAACCAGAATTATGGGTGGTAGCGGAATATCCCTATGTCGATAAATTCTACAGAGACACCTACTACCACTTTTTCTCATCCAAGCTTCATTCTTATCCGAGAGATACAGTTCGTCTTTCGTTTTTTTTAAAAGAGTTACCATTGACACACTTTAGAAAAAAAGGCCATTTGGAAGAAATTCAAAAGGAGTACTTAGGTTTTATAGTGATACGCCCAACTTTTCCAAAAGTAATTGGCCGCTCTGCTGTTGCACCCCAGGCATTTAAAGATCATAATTTTTTATGTTGTACGGCAAAAGTACAGGCCACTTGTAATTACATAAAATTGTACTCTAACGCATTTCCTCATGCATCGCAGGACAACCAACTTGTTACCTGTTCAGAAACAACTATCTGGTCGCTTTTTGAATATTTCGGGAACAAATATCCAGAATATAAACCAACCCTTCCTTCAGAAATTCATCGTAAGCTTCAGCAGTACTCATACAAACGGCAAATTCCTTCAGATGGTCTAACCGTTGATCAATTAACCTTTGTTGTTCGCGAATTGGGTTTTGGGTCACTAAGTTATTCCAAGGAGGAATATCCTGAACGGTTCAATGAGATAATAAGCATGTATGTTGAGTCTGGAATTCCAGTAATTGGGGTTGTCCGTAACGACCATATAGCTCATGCTGTTAATATTGTGGGAAGAGAGGTTGATAATATAGTTTCTATTTTAAACCAAGATACTTATGAAGAGGTTAGCCCCCAAGTTCGACTTATTGATTACCATCAACTGGAGAGAAAGTATGTTCTTGTAGATGATAATCATCCTCCTTACCGCGAGGTTTATTTGGACGCCCCTACAGCAATTTATTCAAGTTCCTTATGGATAGATTGTGATTTAACAGATATTGTTGTTCCTTTATATCATAAAATTTACCTCGATGCGTTAAAAGCTAAAGATAACTTTCTTGGAGTGTTAGAACTTGAAGGTCTGGGAGTTGACGATAACGAACCAAGAGTTTTTAAGGTATTTTTAGCGTCTGGAAGATCCTATAAGGAGTATATAGCATTGAATAATCAAATGGAAGAATCGTTAAAGGAGCTAATACTGACTATAGCATTTCCAAAATTTATTTGGGTAGCAGAGATTGCGAAACAAGAGTCATTTGAAAAAGGATTTATAACTGGTTTCCTATTACAAGACGCTACAGACCCTGTTGATCGAAAAAAAGAGCCGCTGGTTGAATGGCCAATGATTTGTGGGTATAACGATGGGAAATTTTTCAAAGTTACCAAGGATGATGAAAGTCTCCAATTTATTGATACCTTTGCACTCGAGTTCGAGCCCTACACCGGAAATTTATCAAACTTAAACGTTTAGAAAATATGCCAAAGTTTGTAAGTACATTTGAATTACAAAAAGAAGCCCTAGCTGAAAAAAGGGTTTATCATGTAAGTTCTAGAAAAAGTCTTAAGCTTCTGAACGAAGTATCAGAAAGAATTCAGGACATTGCAGAACGCAGCAATTTTAAACAAAGTACAACCCAAGAAAAACAAGGTCAAGTTAAACTTAATGCTTGATTTTGATAACAGTTTTTAAAAAACAGCTTGTTTTTTGGTGTTTTTTTGGCAAACACCCCTTAATCATTTACTAATATTTCTAATACTTCCAATAATAAATTAGTCTTGAATACGATCGGATAAAGGCGGTCTAATCTACCCCTCCGAAATGTCTTTTAATATATCGGCTACCATTTCTTTGGTATCAATTGTAAGGCATCCGTAAAAAGTCTGTCCATTAGGTTTTTAAATAGAGTCCAAAACAAAACAACTACCATGAGTTTTTAGGGCACGTGTTCATAATTCGCCAAAATTTCCTCTTCAATCTGTGGTCTTTCCCATTCCCTCTGAATTAAATTGATAAAGCTGTAAGTACTCATTCAATAGCACCTTTAACTGCTAATTGCTGCACCTTGATTATTGTACCATCCGGTTGTGGCAATTCTACCGCAAGAGCACCATGATCGACGTTACAAGAAGGGCATAGATTATCATCGATAAGTCCTCTACAGTTTCCACAGATGAATAACCCTTTCCAAGCATCCCATCCAACTTTCTTCAGGTCCTAAATTATCAAACCATATACTCTAGTTTTCCAAATGATAACCTAGGCTACAAATCTCCTAAAAGAAACTCCACCGCTTCCTCTTTTTCTTCTGCTTGTAGTAGTGAATTTTATTCTTCTTCTCATCTTGTCTGCCTGCTTCTACTTCCCCTATTGTCCATTTAGGCGCATGTCTGATAGCGCTGTTAGTAATCCAATAATGGCTCTGGCACTCGAAGTTCCAGTTGCCGATGGAAGGGTAGAGTGTAATGGTTTCTCCGTCAAAAGTTAGCTTCCAGTCTGTTGGCGATATCGGTGTGACCACTTCATTACGACAGCCACACACACACTTGTGTATGGCTGTGCAATATTGAATTGATATGTACAAAACACCTTCTTCTACAACTTCAGGAATTACTTCCACGAACCTATGCTGTAGTGTCTTCATTTTGTAATTGTGCTACATTGATTGAATAAGATGAATGATGCTCTTCCCGCAAATCCTGATAGAAGCCACTCAACTTTTTCCACTTCATTACCGCCATTACCGCATTTAAGCAGTTGAGGTCAGCAATCTGAACATTAGTGGAATACTCATTGTTGTCATCTTCTTCGGAAGATATGCGGTTTGCAAGGTGGTCATTTTTGTGTACAGTGCCGGTTGTAACTCTAATAGTTCCAACGAGCTGCTCATTTGCAACGTTTACTCCAAGTCCCACATCAATAAATGGGACCTTAACCTTGAGCAGATGCTGGATAATTATTCTCCTGGCTACGTCGTTATCAACGCAAATGAAAACATAGGACATTGCATCAAGCTCTGTAAGGTTGGTATCAGTAATGTAGTACGCATGTTCCTTAATTCCCTTATGGAGCTTTAAATAAATCTCAGCATAGTAGCGTACCTTTTTCATCTTCTTGTTGAGGTGCTCAAGGGATGCTGCTCCTGGTGATCGAAACGCGTTGTGCTGTAAGAAATCATCTCCATCGTATGTATGTATACCCTTAACGGGCGTCTTCGCAACCAAGTCGAGAATGTAAGCACCAGTACCACCCATGCCTATGATGGCTATTCTTTGTTCAATGAACTTGGAATTAATGTGAGCAACATTGGCTCTGCTTGAATTTGTATCTACATAATTAAAAACAGTTTCTGCGTTATCATCTGCTATCACATCGAATGTTTTCTCCGTAAGTGATGCGTCAAGTGATTTCGCTGGGGCAGTGATTATCCGAGCATATGTTGTCACCTTTTCATAGAAGTCGGCATAACCATTTGCAGGTTTATTAGAGAACGAGCGATGAACTGTAAGTTCATCCAACAGCTTCTGCTCTCCAACACCATGCTGTATTGCAGTAATAATGTTTCCATCTTTGTTGCAAGGCTGCTCGCCGATGAAAAACATAACGTGAGTATTTGGCTTTGCAGTGGTTACATTATTCACCAAATTCAGTTGGCTAACCAATGTGCCGCGCTTGACTTCCTTCTGACTGTTTACATAAGGTATGTGGTGGATAACTAAGTATCCACCTTTTACCTGTATTGCGAAACCTTCATCTCTCAGCTTTTTGAGGTCTTTACTATGATTTATTAGTTGCTGTGACATTGAATACCATTTTATGTTTAACAATAACTTTGTCACCCTTCACCATGCTACCTTCCGGATTTTCCTTTGGTCCCTTAGCATAAGTCACCGTATAGATGGTATTTGGGTTGTTGTTCTGGGCGACAAAAGCGAGTGACGCTACTTGGTCAAAAGTTATGATCTCTTCTGTCCAAGACTTCTCTCTGCCATTAACGATTAGAACAACTTGCACAGCCTTTTCCTTAGAGAAGAAATGCTCAATTCCAGGTCTTGCAAGGTCGACGAACTCTTCATCTTTGATTAATTCATCTTCCCATGGGCCTTTAATAGAGAGAAAGATTTTACCTTCAGCAGGAATCGTCCCCGCCCGCCGTATTTCGGCACCTTTAATGTACTGCTTGTTTGTTTCGAACTCTTTGCAGTTAATCGTGTATTTAAGCTTCTGCTTAATAAAAAACTGCTCTAGTCCGGGACGAGCTAAGTCAACTATGTCCACATCCTTAACGGGCTCATCTTTCCAAGGTTCTGAGATTGAAAGATATAATTCTGCGTCAAGAGGAAGGTTTGCAGCTTGTTTGACTTGCAAACCTGTAATGTACTGATCGTTCCATTCGAACTGCATTCCTTCAGCAGTGAACGGTAATGTTTTGTGACCTTTGGCCACTGAGCTTATATTTTCCATGTTTTATTGTTTTTGGAAAATGATAAAATGCCTCAACTTTTTTCGGGCAGCGAGAGGTTGCATCAGCCCAGACAGGAAGCGCTCAATGACATTTGTAAGTTTTGAGAAAAATCACTTACTTTGTAATTGAACAAGGGGAACTTCGAGGTGATAAGCCTTGAAGGAAGTCCGCGAAAACTTTAGTCCCTCTATACCCAATCAACTGCGTCAACAGATTGATTGGGTTTTTTATTTTTTATCGGCTATTATGCTGCTTTTATTAGGTTATATAATTGAATTATCCTTTGATCTTTTATCAATGTCAGAAATAGTTCATCGAATGGAACTGACTCGACACAACATTTCTTAGCCTCTTCTACTAAAAAGTGATCTTCTTCAGAAGATGCTAAAATGGCGCCTCGTTTAGAGAGCGCCACGTATAATGAGCTTAAATCCGTCAATGATAAAATTTTCTTTTTACCGTTCGCCCAGTGGTCAAAATCGTTCATTTCAAAGTGAACTATTTGCACATGATTCAATGCCTCAATGCTTTGACGAATTCTTGAACTATAATGATGTAGTCTAAGACCCGATACCGTTAAGGAACAAAACGGAATAAGATGCGCCAGTATCTTATGTTTGTGTAGCCGCTCTAACAGTTCGATATCGTTTACTACATACATCTTAATTAACGGTAAATTTTAATTCTTCAATCTCTCTTCTAAACAAATCAATTTTTCGGTCACCCAATTCTGCTGCCTTGCCAATAGAAAGTCTTTTCTCTACAACAGCCTTAACCAACAGCTTTTGAAACCTAGTGGCCTTCTCATTTGACCTATATTGCCCGAAGTCTTTAGAAGGTTCTTTACCGTTCCATTCCTTGTATGATGTCCACCAATTTTTATAAGTATCGTCATTGATGAAATTGGAATTGAAGGCCCTCATTATTATTGCCTGAATAGATATTCCGTATAATTCTTTGATACGTTTCAATTCCGCAAGTGTAATTATCGTACGGTTTTTACCTAATTCATTATATAATACATCATCAACAAGTAAAATGGCGCCGGCGAAGGAATCACAAAACCACTCAATTTTTGTATCAGGCGTATCAGGAGAAAGTTCCAATACTATGTGCCCTAGCTCATGCAAAGCAGTAAATCTCTTCCTCTCCACAGTAAGACAATTCTCGTTAAGTACGACTACTGGTAGCACATCGTTCGCCATCGCACTTAAGCCGGTAAAGTCTTCATACCTCGTTACCTCCACAACAAAAACACCTTGGCTCTCTAGCGTCTCTACCACATCGGTAATGGGAGCATTTCCAATCTTCCACTTTTTACGAATCAACTTAGCTGCCTTCTCTACATCCTTTTGGCCAGTAATCTTCAGGTCTTTTACCGGATTATAAAACTCTTGTCGTTCGTCGACAATCTCTGAAACTTCTAAGAATTTCGACAAGTACCGGCTTACTTCCTCCTTTAACTCCTTTTCAAATTCAGGATCTGCTATTTTATGTTTCTCCCGGAACTTAATATTTCGGAATTTGATTGAAAACTTTTCATCGTTTTCATAAAAAAAGGAATAAGGAACATTCAATACATCAGCAAGCTTCAGTAAGGTCTCACTGCTTGGTGAAACGACACCGTTTTCGAACTTGTGAATCGATTGTTTTGCTACCCCTACTTCTCCAGCAAGCTCCTGTAATGAGAGATTTTTTTTCTCCCTGAGTTGTTTAAGTTTTAGTGCAAATGAATTTTCCATATTTCTTAATAATACCACAAATATACAAACGTAACCTGAAAAATAAAAAATATATTTTTTTAGGTTACTGACACTTTGAGGATAGCTGCTATTTTGCACTTGGCATTAAAAAGTCTTTAGGGCTTTGAACTTGGTTGGAATGCCAGTCCGATGCAGTATTTTCTTCCAGGTATTGTATTCGTGGCATACGGACACGAACATCCTTTACGTCTTCAGGCTTTTATATCCTTTAAATTAATTCGATAAAAGGAGTATTAAGGCGAAACTTGCTGTTGTCAGTCATTATTACCAAATCTTCTTCTTTTGCAATCGCAATAATAAGTCTATTGAAGGGGTCTGTGCTCTTGGAAGAACGGAACAGAAGTATAAGAAAATATATGGCTTTCAGATAGTGGTAAAATTTCAAACCCATTTCTCAACCATACTGAAGCTATTTCCTCTAATTCCGGGTCAAAATCAGGCAGTTTACCAATAGATTTTTTAATAGCAAGTTCTAACAAGCTTACGTGACTTGGAACTATTCTGGTTTCTGGTATCCTGTAGGATTTCTCTGTTTCGACAGAAAGAGGAGAATTAATATCAAGTGACTACACAACTATGTGCGTATTTGCAAGAACATTCATTACAAATAATCTTTTAAGTCATCTAAGGGTTCATTGAAGTCCTGCGGTAGAGTCACTTTACCTTCCAATCCTCCTAATTTTCGTTTGTTTTGAAAATTTTCTACTTTTATATTAGTAAGAAATGTTACAATTACTTCCGTCGTGGTTTGCACCGGTGGTTCTTCCTGAAGAATAATTTTTCCCTGATTATAAATTCCTTTAATTGTAGTGAGCATAATTTTAAAATGTATTTCAAAGATAGTCTAATCCCCAATTTTGTCCACAGCTAAGGGTAATTCCACTGGTTCTTCATTTCCTTTTGCCTGTTAATCTATAGTAGGATTTAGTTGAAGCAAGCTATTATTAAGCTTAAGAGGAGCACTCAAGAATTCCCACTATAAAGATTCTTACACAAAGCTGGAAAAGTTAATTAAAATAAATCAATGAAGGACGACGGACAAGTCATCCTTTAGATGAAATTGGTTAAGCTTTTAGAAAGCTCTCTTTTAGATTCATCGTCAAAAGAATCCAGGTATTTTTGTGTCGTCGAGGTGCTTTGATGGCCAAGAGCTTCACGTATTTGCTCAATATTAGCTCCGGACTTTTTCATAATAGTAGCTGCGCTGTGCCTTCCATAATAAGTAGTTACATTTTTATCAATCCCTATTTTCGTACTAATTCTCTTCATATATTTATTGGTGTTCTTAATAAACTGAGCGACTTTTTTCTTTTGCTCCTCCAAATCATCATTTTTCTGTAAAATATTAAATAAATACTCTTCTTTGCCTACATTACCAGATTGCCATTTCTGAATTATACTCTTCATGTGCTCACTAATATAACAGGAAATGATTATTTCACTTTCCCGGGTTGAATTTTCTGTCTTTGCCCGCACAAACCTAAGCATGTCACCGTCAATACACTTAACCTTCATTAAGGCGATATCCTTAAAATTAATTCCATTACACAAATAGCTGAATATCCAGAAATCTTTGGCCTTATCTTCTACAGAATTCGGAGTTGTTTGATAATTATAAATCAGAGTTACTTCATTCTGGCTTAAAGCTTTTTTCTTATTACCACCCGAAGGGATAACATATTTACGTTTTCCAAAAGGATAGTTTTCATCTTTCTTTATTACATTCTTTGAGATGCCATAATTATATATTGACCTAAGATTTCTTGTATAGATACCTACCGTAGTTTTTGTATTTCCGTTGCTAAGCATCCACTTTTCGTACTTTTTTAAAAACTCTGAGGATACGTCATAAAAGCCAAAATTGCTTTTGAATTTTTTAAAAGAACGCATAGCAGTAAGATAGCTTTCCTTAGTTTTCAATCTCCCTTCGACATGGAGCATTTCCATATACTCTTCGAAATAAGGAAAAATATCAGAAGCGCCTTTTGCAGAGGAATAATAAGCATTTTCAAATTTCTGAAACGTAAAAATTCCAATCTCGTCTAATGTTTTATTAGCCTTCGCTTCAAACCCTCGAAGCTTTATATTGATCTCCTTATAAATTCCTTTTGGTCGTTCAACCATTGCGTTATTGTATTCGTCTTCTGTGAGGTCTAATCCTGTTTTATAGTCTTTGGATATTCTTTGAAATACTACCCGAATCTTGACAGAGAATTTACCAGATTTCTTTTTATGACGCGTTGGAAGTATTAAGTAGGCTGAAGCTTTCATCGCACCAAGATAAAAAAATTTCCAAGCAATTTCCAAGCAGAATTAGAAAAAAGTGAATTTTAGACAATGAGAATAGATAAAGCAATTTTTTTCTAACTGATTGATTACAAGATATAAATAGTAAAATAAGATAATTTAAGAAAAGATGGATAAAGGGAATATTTCTGACTCATAATCAGGGGGTCCCAGGATCATGCCCTGGTGGGCCCACTATAATCAAGCAGTTACGAACTAAAATTTGTAGCTGCTTTTTTTATTTAACAGATCAGGGTAGCAGCGATTGCAATGTCAAGGTTCGGACAGTGTGCATGTTCTTCAATTAGTGCAATCCACTTCTCTCTTTCAGATGCTACATCACCTGTTCCTTTTATCTTAAATTCCGCAAGTGTAGGCAGATTTCGCTTCATGGGCTTTTCATCTTTTATTAAATCTTCCAAAGCTTTTTTACCAAACAAGCGACCAAGAAATGCGCGTTTGTACTTTTTCTTACCTAACATCATTTCTTGCCATTGTGTACAAGGTTTCAATATTTGGTAAACATTCATTTTCCCCCATTCTGCCTTGCTTGTTTCAGATATACTACTGATCCTGTTAATCAGCTCATTTTGTGTTGTTTCGTCAAATATGTTTTCATATTGCTCAATAGTTCACCTGGTTGTTGTAAGTGTTTTTGGCATATTATGCATTTGTCAAAGTCTGTATGTCAAGCTTTTTCATTTTCATAACTTCTGCCATCACTCTTTGTGCTTTTGCAGGGTCCGTCATAAGCCTGCCTAAGACTTTGGGTACTATTTGCCATGACACTCCAAACTTATCCTTGAGCCAACCGCATCTTGATTCCGCCCCGCCTTCGGTAAGTTTAGTCCAATAGCTATCAACCTCTTCTTGTGTTTCACATTCTACCATTAAAGAAACACCTTCATTGAATTTAAAATTATGATTGCCTGTGCCATCCATTGCTGCAAACATTTCTTTATCCAAAGCAAAATGTCCAAATTTCAAATTGCCTTCCTGTTGCTCTTCGCCTGATTTATAAGTTTCTAAATAATAGATAGCAGAATTGGGAAATATTGAGGTGTAATGTTTCATTGCATCCTGTGCTTTACCATATTGTTCGCCCACAAAAAGGAAAGAAGTTGTTATCTTCTGTGCACCTTCGGGTAAATTACCAAGCATAAGTTGCCACGTCATGCCAAATTTATCAACCACCCACGCGTATTTTTCACTCCACGGATATTTATCTAAAGGCATCATAGCACTGCCGCCTTCAAAAAGCTTGTTATAAAGGCCCTCTATTTCTTCATTTGTCTTGCACGTAATAAACAATGAAATTGAAGGGTTTATTGTAAACATAGGTCCGCCGTTTAAGCCCATCAGCTTTTTACCTTCAATCTCAAACTGCACAACCATTGGTGTATCTGCAGTAACTTTTGAATTATTAAAAACAGTGCAATAAAAATTTGCTGCTTCTTTGGCTTTACCATCAAACCAAAGGCAGGGAAAAATGTTGTTATTCATGATTTAAAGTTTTTGAGTTATTAACGTTTTGGTATAGTGCTTTGTAAAAAAGCTACAGTAAAAATAGTGGTTTGGGTTGATGGCTTGCGGAGGGTATTAAGACATTTTGGGGTGGTAGATGCGACAAAGTCAGATTATTAACGCAACCAATGTATAACAGGAGAACTGCAAGGATAAAAGAGTTTCGATACCTTAGGGAAGATTTAAAGAATGATCCACTGGTGAAACAAGTGCAAAACATTAGGCATTAAAGCAATTATTGAAGCACTGATAAATTGAGTCAGCCTGCTGCTTTTCGAGTTGTTATGATCCTTAGTTGAAACGAAATCCTATTTCTAAGAGGCTGTAATAGTAACAATTTGCATATCAATATTCTGTAATTTTCCAGCGCTACTATTGAAGCTGATAACACTATTTAATAGCACGGCGCAGGGAAGACCGGCAAGGGCAAATTATTTTACACTAACGACTGCTTTAATCACTGCTATCATCATTTGACTTGTAGGGTATCTTGGTTTTATAGTAACATCATAATAAAGTTCACGTCCATTCAAATAAGATACAAGTTCGGAACTATTTGTACCAATAATATTTGCTGATGTAGCATTTACGTCGGGGAAATTATATGTAACGATTTCGGCAATCTTTTTATTGGTGTTGGACGAGAACCCTATTTTTAGATATTCAAAATTCTTAAGATTATTATTTTGATTTGTGTTCTCAAGATTGATAGTCATTTCCTTAATCTTTACAGAAGTAACATCCCCAACACCAAATTGGTTAAGAGTATTTGCCTTAATCAGGCTATCAAGATTGAACGCTTGAGAAATTCTCACCGTTGGTAATTCACCTGAAAATAATGGTGGGGCAAAAGGGTTAACAGGCACTTCAATTCTGACTTCTGACAGCTTAACATCTAAACCAGGAAATACTGCTTTAACAACTTTTTTACAACTTAAAGCTCCTGCTACAACAAGCATCGCTAATAATGGAGTCCAAACTATCTTTTTCATTACTTCCATTTTTCCTGATTCTAAGTAAAAATTGTGCCGCAATTACTTTATCTTAATAATTCAAGATAGAATTAAGGAAACAAGCAAACCTTAAACAAGCTTCATGTACATGCGGCGCAGGATTTGCATCTCCTTAATAAAAATTACTTTCAGCAAAGCAAAAAAAGTTAGAATTGCAATAATTAAACTTTTTTCAGTAAAAATCCTATACACAGAATAATTAAAATCTATTCAAATGAGAAGATTACCCGTTTATTTATTATTAGATACCTCAGGTTCCATGACTGGTGAGCCTATTGAAGCCGTTAAAAATGGTGTTCAGGTAATGATCAGTTCGTTACGACAAAATCCCCAGGCTATTGAAACTGCTTTTATCAGCATTATTACCTTTGATAGTATAGCAAAGCAGGTGGTACCGCTTACAGACCTTGCTTCTTTTCAAATGGTGGACATTAAGGCATCGGGCACAACCGGCCTTGGTGAGGCATTGAAGTTAGTTGCAAACTGCATAGATACTGAAGTTGCTAAAACCACTGCTGAACAGAAAGGCGACTGGAAGCCGCTTGTTTTTATAATGACAGACGGCATTCCAACCGATGACTGGCAAATTGGTTTAGAGGAATTCAAAAAACGTAAAACTGCCTACACAGTTGCATGCGCAGCGGGCAGCAGCGCTGATACAAACGTATTAAAACAGATAACCGAAAACGTGGTAAGTCTCGATACTGCCGATAGTCAAAGTATTGCAAAATTCTTTACCTGGGTTACCGCTTCCATTGGGGTTACCTCTACAAAAGTGGAAGATGCAGGCAAAGAAGTTACAGGTCTCAGCGAATTGCCACCACCACCTACAGAGTTAAATATTGTTGTTTAAATAAGGATAAGATTAGCAAGAATTTTATCCTTTTCCAGTCACCAGTACTAAATGGACCTGTATGTTTTTTTGTTACCGGCAATTGAATTACTATTAAACATTCCTGAGTCGCACACTTACTGCTATTAAATAAAACTACAACTCTCAATCCTGATAGCTTAACTCCCCTTAGGGGTTGGGGGTAAAACTCTTAATAAGAATGGCGAATGCCAAACAAATTATCCGAAATCTTTTTAACGACAATAATATTTCTGTTCCACAAAACCGGGCTGCTTTATTAGATGAATTTCTTAATAATGAACAAAATTCGGGTGCTATTAATGCAATCATTGAAAATCAAAACCTGCTCATGGATAAGTGGAAAATGGAAAACAGGATAACTGATATTATTCAACAACCGGTTCGCATTTTGAATGCAACAATGGGCAAACCTTACGAAACCAAATTTGATTTTGATAAATTTAAATGGAAGGATATTACGGCATTTCAATTTGAAGGACTGGAAGAAGTTGGTTTAACTTATGACGAAAAGACTAAACAGATAACAGGCGTTCCGTCACAAAGTGGTGATTTTACAGTTTTATTTAAATTTAAAATTACCGGGGAACCTGAAGATTCAGCGTATCATGAAAAACCAATTCCATTGATAATTAACCCTGATCCGAAATCTTTGTGGAAAAAACTTGAAAGCGACAGGAATGATCCTTACTGGAAAGAAGATGATGTAACCGTGTTTGCTCCTTTAGGTGAAAGGCATATTCTCGTGTCCTGTAAAAGAGGTCGTTCTCATGCTAATGTAGGTTCGTTCAGAGAAGATGATTTTGCATTTAAAGATTTAGAAAATGGCTGGAGTATCGTTGTAGTTGCAGATGGCGCAGGCAGCGCAAAACTTTCAAGAAAAGGATCAGCTATAGCGTGCAACGCTGTGGTTGAATATTTTACTGAAAATTCTTCTAATGAAAGTATAACAGAGTTTGATGAACTGTTGCAACAATATAAAACCAATAGCGGCGAGGAAATACAGAAGAAACTGAACCACTATGTGTACAATAAACTTGGTAAAGCAGCATTTTACGTACATAAAAAATTAGAAGAGTTTGCAAACCAGGCAGCAGTTCCTTTAAAGGATCTCAATACTACGTTGATCTTTACCTTGTTTAAAAAATATGATATTGGTTATGCATTCCTTTCTTTTGGAGTGGGAGATTGCCCGATAGCTTTGTTAAACAAAGATGTATCTGAAGTTACTTTAATGAATTGGATAGATGTGGGAGAATTTGGTGGTGGTACAAGATTTATTACCATGCCTGAAATCTTCCAGAATGAAAAATTTGCTACCAGGTTCGGGTTTAAACTGGCTGATGATTTTTCCTATTTAATGATGATGTCCGATGGCATTTACGATCCCAAGTTTGTGGTGGAAGCAAACCTGCCGAACATAAAGAAATGGAAAGCATTTTTAGCAGATCTAAATGGTAAAAATGAGGACGGAATAAAAGTAGATCTTGACCCGGAAAATAAGGAGATTATAAATCAATTTTCGGCGTGGATGGATTTCTGGAGCCAGGGAAACCATGACGACAGGACACTGGCGATTGTTTTTTAAGCCTAACCCCTGACCCCCTAAAGGGGAAAATGAAAGTATGGACATTTCCTTCCTCTCCTTTGGATGAGGATTGAGGTTCTTAATTCCTCCCTCTCCTTTGGAGAGGGATCGAGGATGAGGTCTGTATTAAATCTTTTTAAAGCACTTATGTGAGTTACCTGGACAATTTTACAAATAAAACGGGAATGAGTACAAAATCTGCAGCATCAATTATTACACCTGGTAAAACATATCAGTATGTTGACAATGGAGAGCCTATGCGGGGAGGAATGAAAGATGTATATTTTTCACCCGACAAATCGTACGTCGTTGCATTTTACAGGAACGAGCAGGATTACAACACAAAAGAACGGTTAAGAAAAATCGTAACACAGTACTATGATAATTTTTTCAACAGGGAATACGGTGATTATTACAAAGAACTTTACTGTTGGCCAACAGACATGGTAGAAGCGGATAAAAAAGTTGGCTTGATTGTACCGGCTTACAATAAAAATTTCTTTTTTAAAAAAGGATATGTAACAGGGGAAGGTATAAAAGGGAAAGAAAAGCAAGGTCTGTGGTTTGCTTCAGCAAAGTTCAGGAACAAACAATTTCCCTTGAGGCTCGATGATTCTGAGTTGGGTACATGGTTAAATTATTTCCAGATAAACGTAAAAATAGCCAGGGGAGTAAAACGGTTACATGCTGCTGGTTTGGCACATTCTGATTTGTCATACAAAAATGTGCTTATCGATCCTGTAAGCAAGGCTGCAACTATTATTGATATTGACGGCCTTGTTGTTCCCGGTTTGTTTCCACCTGATGTGATCGGTACTGCTGATTTTATAGCTCCTGAAGTGCTGGCTACAAAACACCTCAACCTGCGGGATCCTAACCGCAAACATGCAAACCGTACAACCGATCTGCATGCAATGGCAGTAATGATATACATGTATCTGCTTTACAGGCATCCGTTAAAAGGTGGAAAAGTAAACGACCTGGACACAGAGAAAGATGACCTGCTGAGTATGGGTGAAAAAGCTTTGTTTATAGAACATCCTACCGATCTTTCTAACCGTCCCAAATTAAGCCAGGTTTCTAAATCTGCTTTGCCATGGGCTGATGTTGAAAAAATTCCTTACACTGTAACAGGCCCATACCTTAAAAAATTATTTGACGAGGCATTTATTACAGGCTTACATAATCCAAACTTACGTCCTAATGCAGATACCTGGGAACAGGCTTTATTAAAAACCACTGATCTTATGCAGCCCTGCAGCAATAAGCAATGCGATCAGAAATGGTTTGTGTTTGATAATACCACCGCACCCAAATGCCCTTTTTGCGGAACACCGGTTAAAGGCACAGTGCCCGTTTTAGATTTGTACTACCAATTTAAACCAGCGGTTTGGCAACCTGAAAATCACCGGTTGATGGTTTACAACAACCAGTACCTATTTCAATGGCATGTAAACAGGAATATCGTAAGAAATGAAAAATTAACACCTGAGCAAAAAGTACCTGTAGGGTTCTTCACTATTCATAACGGTAAATGGGTGCTTGTAAACCAAAAGCTCACCTCATTAAAAGACCTTACAGAGGATAAAGAAATACCTGTTGGGTCTATGGTTGATATAACTGATGGTAAGAAACTTTTACTTTCTGATGAAGAAGGCGGTCGGGTGGTAATGGTAACAATGGCAAATAAAGAAAATGCGTCATTAGTGTAGTAATTAAAATTTCGTTCAATAATAAATAATACTAAAAGTTTCTGAAGCAGGACTAATTCTATTTTTATTGCTTTAAAGACAGGCATTTTTGTATCCTGTCAAGATGCTAATTTTACAGTAGTAGTATTCCTTTTTGGTTTACAAATAAAATTACAATTATGAGTTTGCTGAAACAGATATTAAGTCCCTTTGTTGAATTTGAGGATGATAAGAAAAAGGAACCGGTTAAAGAAACCAAACCACTTGTTACACCAAATTATAGTGCACCTGCACCTGTTGAAGAGAATGTTGAGCATCCGCTTATTAATGGTACCAATGTTTCTGCACCAATACAAACACAAACTGCAACCCTGGGTACCGTTACAAGTGCACTTCCTGAACACAAGCAATACTTTGAAAAATTAATTGACGAAGCCAATGCAAAGAACCCGTTGTTCCAGGGATCGGATTATAAAGAATTTATAGACAGTAAGATGGATATTGATAACATAGCAGATGAAGAGACAAGATATAAAACAGCCTTCAACATTTTAAAAAGAACCGGGCTTACCAAAGAGAAACTCTTATCTACTGCACAGGAATACCATAACATTATCGGACGCGATTTGAATATGTTTCAAGCTGCACATTCGCAACAGTACCAGAAAGAGGTTAAGCAGAGGGAACAATTGATTCAAAAAAAGGCAGAGGAACTCCAGGTATTATCTCAAAAGATAAATGCATTAAAAAATGAGATCAGTCAATTATCGCAGGATATGAATGAAACAAAAAACAAACTTAATCTTACTAAAAATTCGTTTCTCCTTGGAGGAGAAAATATGCAACATGAAATTCAGACGGAATTGCAGAAAATAGAGAAGTATTTTTGAAAAAGAGGTAAGTATAAGTAAGCATCTCCATCAAATTCTTGGGTTGAATTGAGAAAGATATTGTGCAATTTTTTTAGAACGGTTTTGGTAAGGCATGATGATTTAATACATGTTTTGGTATAAAAACTATTGGTAGTAATCCATCCACTACTGTACAATAATATATAGCACTACTGTAGCTACCCCAAAACTTTCTACCTTTGCCCTTCAATTTTACAACTACTTAATTTATACAATATGCCTGGCTTTGAATTTTGGGGCGACGAAGAGCGTAAAGAAGTAAACGATGTTTTGGAAACAGGCATTTTAATGCGTTATGGATTTGATGGTGCACGAAAGGGCGTGTGGAAAGCAAAAGAACTTGAGCAGCAAATATGCAAAACCTTTGGCAGCAAATATGCGCAGCTTACAAGCAGCGGAACTTCGGCATTAACTACAGCAATGGCTGCTTTAGGTATCGGGGCAGGGGATGAGGTGATTATGCCTACGTTTACTTTTGTTGCCAGTTTTGAGGCGGTTATAAGTGTAGGCGCCATCCCGGTTTTAGTTGATATTGATGAAACGCTCACACTAAATCCTGAAGCAGTAAAAGCTGCTATTACGCCTCAAACAAAATGTATAATGCCCGTACACATGTGCGGCAGCATGGCAAACCTGGATGCTTTAAAAGCCATCTGTAAACAGCACAATCTTATTTTATTGGAAGATGCATGCCAAAGCATTGGCGCAAGCTACAAAGGCAAAATGGTAGGTACAATTGGCGATGCCGGAACCTTTAGTTTTGATTTCGTAAAAACAATTACATGCGGCGAAGGCGGTGTAGTAATGACAAACAACGAAGATGTATATGTAAAGTGTGATGGCTATACCGATCATGGCCACGACCATAAAGGAGGCGCAGACCGTGGTGCAGATCTGCATCCTTTTGTTGGTTACAATTACAGAATAAGTGAATTACATGCTGCAGTTGGTCTTGCACAAATAAGAAAGCTTGACCAGTTTTTAAGTATTCAAAAGAAAAATCATACCCGGCTAAAGCAAATACTTAAACAGGTTCCTGAAATTTCTTTCCGTTCCATTCCCGATCCTGAAGGTGATAGCTGCACTTTTTTAAGCTGGTTTTTACCGACAGAAGAAATTACCAAAGCAGTGGTTGAAGAAATGAAATCGCAAGGCGTTTTAGGAGGCAACTTTTATTGGTACAATAACAACTGGCATTATATAGGTAAATGGGATCATCTTAAGAACGGAGACTTCTTAAACCGTCAAAATGCTGCTGTCATTGAAAAGGTAAGATCGTATGCTACCCAATCTTTCCCTGCAAGCGATGCTGTTATGAGCCGTTGCATCTCAACTTCCATAAGTTTAACCTGGACGGATGAGCAGATAAAAGAAAAAGGTGAAAAGATAGTTGCGGTTATTAAAAAAGTTTTAGCGAACGAAACAGTTGCAGCTTAAGCTGCAACTGTTATTTTCTAACTTTATAAACTCAAATATTTTGCACAAGCAAAGTTTACAAAATGATAAGCGTCGCTGATTTAATGAACATTGCAAGAGAACGACTTACTGATGCTGAAACTCTCTTAGATGCTCAGCGATATGATGGAGCTGCTTACTTATGCGGATATTCTATCGAGATTGCTTTGAAACGTAAGATTTGTCAAACGCTAAATTGGACAGGCTTCCCCTCTACAAATACGGAGTTTAAAAATTACAACAAGTATAAAATCCATGATCTGGATGTACTTTTGGGTTTTACAGGGGTTGAAGCAACTTTGAAGGCAACACACCTTGCGGAATGGTCTGCTTTTGCTATTTGGGATCCCCAAGCAAGGTATAATCCCATAGGTGTAATTAATCCAGCAGACGCAACTCTTATGGTAAGGAGTGCTAAAACACTTCTTGAAATATTATGAAAGAAATTGTAAATAAATTAATGACAATTGAGAAGGAAACTTCAATAGAAAGAGGCAAATACGATTTATTCGCACTCTTCTTAAGAGAGGACTCTTTTAATAAATGGGATATTCTTGTTGCAGCAAGCTGGATTGATAATAATAAGGAAGATGCTTTAAAATATTTAGCTAAAAAGATTCAAAACTCGTTCAATCAAAGTGAGCTTTTGTTGATATCACGTATCGTCCTTATTGAAAACTCTAATCCCTCATTACCTGCGCTTCAACAGGCAATTAGTATAGAACATGGCTCAGCTGAAATAAAAGATTCGAATTTTTTTGGTATGCCAATAAAACATGCATTTTTAATTACTTCCAGAAGAAGGCAAGCTGCTTAAAAAATGGCTTCCATAAAATCTGAAATAAATTAATTTTTTTTTTTTAAAAGGAACGTCCCTTGCCTTCAATTTTATCCGTATAAGCCACACTTCCCAGCCTTATTCTTAAAGGTAGTTTAGTTGCCTTTTCCAATTGCAATTCCTTTTTACAAAAGAAACCAATTGAATTATAATAAGTTTCTTTAGGTAAGATTTTTACCGGGCTTCTTAATAGTTGGGTTGGCGGATATGGACTGGCAAAAAGCAATCGACTTGCAGAAGAAGTATCAGTGGTTTCAATACCAAAAACCTGTTTTTCCTGTTTAAATGACTCCAAACCTTGCTGGCTAAAAGCGGCAGCACATACAAATAAATTAATTAATAAACAAATTGTTGAACGTAGCATCGTGCAGGCTTTTGTATGTAAATTTACAGCAAAATGCACAAAGCTTCTTGTTAGCCTTTTGCATAAGTTTTGGGAAAATTAAAACATCTTATTTGCGATTTTCGCACTTTTAGATGGAGAGTGAAAAATGTCATTAAGTCAATCATTACAGCAAAAGCTATTACAAAAGTTATCCCCTCAGCAAATTCAGTTAATGAAATTGCTGCAGGTTCCTACTGCTAACCTCGAAGAGCGGATTAAGGAAGAACTGGAAGAAAATCCTGCGCTTGAAGTAGGCGAGGAGGGTTATGATGAATTTGAAGAGAGTGATGAATTTAAAAGTGAAACTGACGACGAATACGAAGCAGAGGCACCTGCAGACGAATACGATAATATTGATTTAAGCGAATATGTATCGGAGGGAGATGATGAAGTGGGCGATTATAAATTAAGGGATGAGAACTATCCTGAAATGGATGAAGGAAAAGTTATTCCTGTTCGTGTTGAAACCAGTTTTCATGAAGTGCTGCTTACCCAGTTAGGAATGATGGAACTGGACGACCGCACCCAAAAAATTGCTGAGCAAATTGTAGGAAGCATTGATGATGACGGATATTTAAGAAGGGAAATTACTTCTATTGCAGATGATCTTGCCTTTCGTCAAAACATTGTTGTTACCGAAGCGGAGATTGAAAGCCTGATAAAAAAAATACAGCAGTTCGATCCTCCGGGTATATGTGCAAGAGATCTGAAAGAATGTCTCATATTGCAGCTTCAACGCAGATTGAAGGATGGTAAGGAAGTGGAACTTGCCATGCAGGTAATGGAAAAATACTTTGACGAGTTTACAAAAAAACATTACGAAAAAATTCAACGTGGTCTCTCCCTTACCGATGAGCAGTTGAAGGCAGTTATTAACCAGATCATCAAACTTAACCCGAAACCCGGTGGAAATTTAGGCGAGGTAAACAAAGCCGAAAGCTATGTTGTTCCGGACTTCTTCATCTATAATAACAACGGTGTTCTCGAATTAACGCTAAACAGCAAAAATGCTCCCGACCTTAGAATAAGCGAAGGCTATCGGGATATGATTAAAGATTACGAGAAAGGAAGCAAAAAAGATAAGCGACAAAAAGAAGCGGTTCTTTTCATCAAGCAAAAAATAGATTCGGCAAAGTGGTTCATTGATATGATTAAGCAACGCCAGCAAACTTTGATTGGTACCATGCAAAGCATAATGAACTACCAACATGAGTTTTTTCTTACAGGCGATGAAACAACTTTAAAGCCAATGATCCTAAAAGATATTGCTGAGATGACTGGCCTCGACATTAGTACAGTAAGCCGTGTTGCCAACAGTAAATTTGTACAAACCGAATTTGGAACTTACCGCCTTAAATTCTTCTTCAGCGAATCGCTAAGTACTGATAGTGGTGAAGAAGTAAGTACCCGGGAGGTAAAAAAAATATTAAGTAACCTCATTGAAGCTGAAGACAAACGTAAGCCATTGAGCGACGAACAACTAACAGATATGCTGCAGGAAAAAGGTTATAACATTGCCCGAAGAACAGTTGCCAAATACCGCGAACAATTAAACCTGCCCGTTGCCCGCCTACGTAAGCAACTATAATTACATGGAAACAGACGGCATTAATAATGCAATTACGTATCCCCTACCTCAGCCAAAGGTTTTAAGAATTATTTCAAAAATTATTTCCTATGTTTTTCATCCGTTATTCATTCCGGTTTACGTAACGGCTTATCTTATTTACGTTCATCCTTATTTGTTTGCTGCTTACGATGATAAGCAAAAATTTCTAAGGCTATTATCTGTTTTTGTAATTACTGTATTTTTCCCCGCTATAACAGTTTTTTTGCTGTGGCGGCTAAAGTTTGCAGAGACAATTTATTTAAACACGCAAAAGGAAAGGATTATTCCGTTTGTAGCTTCTATTATTTATTTCTTCTGGGCTTTTTGGGTAGCACGAAATTTAGAAGGCACGCCATCGCCAATGGTTTTTTTCTTTTTAGGTGTTTTCCTCTCTGCAAGTGCAGCGTTAATGGCTAATAATTATTTTAAGATCAGCCTGCACGGATTAGGTGTTGGAGGTGCTGTTGCTTTTATGATACTGCTGGGCACGCTAACTCCCGAGCCGATGGGAATAGTAATATCAATTACCACCATTATTGCCGGGCTGGTTTGCACCGCAAGATTAATTGTGTCAGATCATCATCCTATGGAGGTTTACTCGGGAGTAATTATTGCTGTTTTAACTCAGTTTATTGCCTTCTGGGTTATTATGTAATTCCTGTCATTACTTTTATAGATTGTAACTGCACTAATTCTGAACATTAGTAACAGGAAAACTTACAGTTGCAGTTTCAGCTGGTTCTGTTTGAGCGGCAGACGCAGGAGCATTTTTGGAAGATATGGCAAAAGGAACGAGATCGAATTTTGCATTTAAAATTTGTGAGGTATGTTTATACCAGGTATCAGGATTGTAAATATAAAAACAGCTTCCACCTTTTATAGCATCAATTATTTCTTCATGAATACCTAATGGAACAGCGGGACAGCCATAGCTGTTACCTATCCTTCCCCTGGCCTTCATTGTTGCTTCATTCACAAATCCTGACCCATGTAAAACAATATCCCTGCTTCTTACAAGGTCGTTAATGCCAGCTTCCATACCATTTAAACGCATGCTGTAACCTGCTATTCCTGAGTATGTTTCAGCAGTAACCAAAAAGCCTAAACTGCTTTTATTTGAGCTGGGCAGGTTGGAGAAACTGGTAGCATATTCCGCCCCGCTGTTTGTCCCATGAGAAACATAGGTGTTAAATAAAAGACGGCTATTTATAACATCAATTACATACAATCTTTTATTTCTGCTGCTTTGGCTATAATCGCAAACAGTTAATAAATCTTTCTTTCTTAATGTACCCTGTTTTAGCAAGTATTGGAATCCTTTATATGCGTTAAAAAATACTTCCCTGTTTAATCCGTATTTATTAAGTCCGATTAAATTATAGATAGAATCAGAAAGGCGTTTTATTACAGGAGTATTAAAAGAATTTGAAAATAGTGAAGGACGGTTTTTATCATCAGTAAACCCGGTCTTTCCTGTTTCAGCAGTTGCATAAGCACAAACAAACATAAGTGCAGCTAAAAAACCTGTGCGAAATCTCAATGTTTCCTTACGCATAAAATTATGGTAACTATATAACAAAACTCTTTCAGCTAAAATAACGAAATTATTATTAGCAAGCGTTAAAAAAAGGCGAAAGGAGAAGTTTTCTCTACACCTCTAATTGAGTATCAACTGGTTTTTTTCTCAAAAAATTTGTTCATCAAGATTTTTACTAACATAATAAATATGGAAATATTACCATAAAAAAAATTGCAGGGACTCAAAAACAAGTTTTTATGTTCAAACAAATAATGGAGGTAAGCTTAATAGCACATAAAATTATTTTATGAAATTTTACACAATTTGCATCTTCTATAAATGCAAATCAAAATGTTTTTTTTAAAAATATTTTTAGCATGTTGCATATTTGGTATCAGTTCCCATCTGTCTGCACAACGTTTTAAAGAAAATACTCCTTTACATAAGTTTCTTTAGGATAATTTTGATAGCACTATTATTTATTACCCCTGGTCAACCTGGTATATTTACCCTAAGTATTACATAATTACAAAAAAGGAAGGCTCTGTCAATTTTTTTACTTATTTAAGTCCTTATGCCAGCGTACGAGGAAGATATTTACCAGGCAACCTTACCTTCAAATTTAACAGGGAAGATGGAAAATTTATGAGATCACCTCCCAATACAAACAGGTACTTTCTTCCATATTATATAGAGTACTATCTCATAAATGAATATTGGAAAAACATAAATTCATACAATATCTGGAATATAAAGGACGATGCGGATGTGATTAACAAACCTTCAAAAAAATGCAGTGACATAGATGACGGGCTTGATGAGACCTATTATTTAATCACCCCAACTAAAATTAAATAAGTTTCTTCGAAGCCGATTTCTTTTTTAAGTGTGATACGACAAACATTAACCGAGGTAACGAAATTAAAACAAGAGACTTTTTTAAAAGGATATTTCATTAGGCTAATCCTGGAAACATTAAACTCAATCATTCTGCCCTTGAAAACACAAAACCTATCTTTGCGCCCTGATGGAGAAAACAAACTTTATAGACTACATACGCATTTTTGCTAAAAGCGGTCATGGCGGGGCGGGCAGTACACATTTTTTAAGAAATAAGTTAACCGCTTATGGGGGACCTGACGGCGGAGACGGCGGCAGAGGTGGTCATATTATTTTAAGGGGCAGTAGCCAGCTTTGGACGTTGCTTCACCTGCGGTATTATAAAAATGTACTTGCTGAAAACGGAGAAAACGGCAGCAAGAATAATAGCACCGGGCGTGAAGGTAAAGATATTATTATTGAAGTTCCGTTAGGAACTGTCGCTAAGAACGAAGAAACGGGCGAAGTAGAAGCAGAAATTTTAGAAGATAGCCAAGAAATCATCTGGCTAAAAGGCGGACGGGGCGGCTTGGGAAATTCGAACTTTGCAACACCAACTAACCAGGCCCCCCAACACTCCCAACCGGGCGAAGAAGGCGTGGAAGGCTGGAAGATACTTGAGCTAAAAGTACTGGCTGATGTAGGATTGGTAGGTTTTCCCAATGCAGGTAAATCAACTTTATTATCTGTAATAACTGCCGCCAAACCTAAAATTGCTGATTATGCTTTTACTACCCTTACGCCCCAATTAGGAATGGTTGAATATAGAGATGGCAAGAGCTTTTGCATTGCCGATCTTCCCGGTATTATTGAAGGCGCTGCCGAAGGTAAAGGTTTAGGCCACCGTTTTTTAAGGCATATTGAACGCAATGCCTGTTTGTTGTTTTTGATTCCTGCCGACAGTAAGGATCACCGTAAAGAATTTGAAATCTTACATAACGAACTTGAAGAATACAATCCTGAGCTATTGCAAAAAGACTTTGTAATTGCAGTGAGTAAAAGCGATATGCTTGATGATGAATTGAAAGAAGCCATAAAACACGAATTGCCACAAAATATTCCTCATTTGTTTATTTCATCTGTTGCACAACAAGGTTTGGTTGAACTGAAAGACTTGTTATGGAAAACTTTGAATAAGCCGGTTAAGTAAGAAGTTATAACTATTTGCCTAAAGTTTTTTATCTCTGCTTACAGCAAAGTATGCTTCGGTGTCAGGCTGAGCTTGTCGAAGCCTTGATGAACATTATACAAATGCTGAACAACGCTTGGACAGGCTCAGCCTGACATGCCCTCCACCACCTGTTGTTTCTTCTCCGGTATTTTCAATTCCGGGCTTATATCAGGTTTAATATCTTTTGGCGCCATTGCTTTCGTGGTTGCATCAAAGAAAGTCCAGTTCTTACCCCCGTCTAACGACTCTCCTATTAAGTAAGTTGTGCTTAATATTTTGGCGCCTTCCAAATGCATTTCCATGTTTTGCTCAATAACACATTGCTGATCTTTATTAGTCTTAACTACCTGTAAAATTTTTCCTGTTTTAAGCTTTTTAATGGCTGTATTGGGTATTTGTTTCATCTGTTCTGCTATAAACGATGCAAATGATTGGGGGCCGCCCATCATCTTCATCATTGCCGGATGATTATATTTTGCAAACGTTAGCCAGTCTCTTCGCTTAAATGCAGCCATCATGCTATCTGCAGAACGATAAATATTTGCTTCGGTTTCATTAGCAGGATGACGTTTATCAGCGCCCCTTTTACAAGCAGTTGCTACATTTATAAGAATGAAAAGAGCAAATAAAATATTCTTCATGAGGTTACGTTTTAGGTAAACATAAATTAAATACCCAGAAAAGCTTAGAAGCTATGTAAAATTTAAAATTAAGAAAGTGTATGTAGTGCCTGTCCGAAAACGCTTCAAAAGCAGGTTCTTCGCTATAGGATTTTGAATAATGGAATTTTTTGGTGTCATCCCTGAGCTCCTAAGCTCTTCTATATTTATTAATTCTATTTTGCGTAATG
>JAABUN010002495.1_pt1 | contig 32505 bp, 34 predicted proteins | sample 5559311 | NCBI WGS metagenome assembly JAABUN01 (sample SAMN10711877, study PRJNA513370) | rock metagenome | isolation source: Antarctica rocks | place: Antarctica: Victoria Land, Siegfried Peak sud | reverse complement strand
CCCAGTGATCGGCGGTCACGCCAAGGGCTTCAACACCGGCTCGGTCGGCGTCTCGGTCCTCGGCAGCTACGACGGTGTGACCCTGCCAAGCGCCACGTTCTCGGGGATCCGCCAAGTGCTTAGCTGGCGCCTCGGCGGGGCCGGCATCGACCCCGAGGGCCAGGTGACGGTCCGCAGTGGCGGTTCCACCAAGTACTCGGCCGGGACGATGGTCACCCTGCCGACGATCAGCGGCCACCGAGACACCAGCCTGACCGCCTGCCCGGGCTCGGGTATCTACAACCGCCTGGGCGAGCTGCGGACCCTCGTCGGCGACGACCTGACCGCTGCGACGGTGCCCGGTGCGCCGGGCACGCCCTCGGCGTCGGCCGGCGATGCCCGGGCGACGGTGTCGTGGTCGGCACCAGCCTCTGATGGCGGGTCTCCGACGACGGGCTACGTGGTGAGGCCCTACATCGGGACGACCGCCCAGTCGCCAGTGACGTTCAACTCGACGGCATCGACCCAGGTGATCACCGGGCTGACCAACTCGACGACCTACACGTTCACGGTCTCGGCGATCAACGCGGTCGGAACCGGTGCGCCGTCAGCGGTCTCCAACGCCGTCACCCCGACCGGCACGGTCTGCCTAGGCGGGGCCGCCACCATGGTGTACGGCAACGGCAACGACAAGATCTTCGGGACGGCCGGGGACGACGTGATCTTCGCCGGTGGCGGCAACGACATCGTCGACGGCGGGGGCGGCAACGACCGCATCTGCGGTGGAGGCGGGTATGACGAGCTGAGCGGAGGGCCGGGGACCGACCAGCTCGACGGCGGCACCAACGAAGGTGCCGCTGACCTGGCCAGCTACGCCACCGCGGGAGGGGTCAACGCCAACCTGAGCACCGGGACGGCGGTTTCAGGAGGCCAGACCGACACCCTGGTGAACATCCATGCGCTGCGGGGGTCGCCCCACGCCGACATCCTTACCGGCAACGCCAACAACAACCGCCTCTACGGCGGTGCGGGCAACGACACCCTCGACGGTGGGGACGGCCACGACTTCCTGGTCGGGGGCACCGGCAACGACGTCCACCGAGGCGGGACCGGGATCGACCGGGTCTTCTACGATGACCGCACCGGCAGCACCCAAGCAGTGCGGGTCACCTTGGACAACGTGGCCAACGACGGCCAGTACGGGATCGGCGAGGCCGACAACGTGGGCACCAGCGTGGAGAACATCACCGGCGGGGCCGGCAACGACGAGCTCGGGGCCCAGACGAGCACTCCCACGGTCAACGCCTTCAGCGGCGGCCCGGGAGCCGACAAGCTCTACGGCTACGGCGGAGCCGACACCCTCGTCGGTGACGGCGGGGCCGACTCCCTCTACGGAGGGAGCGAGAACGACACGCTGCTGGCCAAGGACTACCTCAAGGACACCACCATCGACTGCGGCAGCCACACTTCGGGCACCTCCGGAGATCTGGCCTCGGTCGACTCCGTCGATCCCAGGATCTCCTGCGAGCGTCTCGGGTAATGGCTGAACGGGATCTCACCATGCACCGGCACGCGACCGATAGACGACCATGACCCGCCGATCCCGGTCGACGCGCGCGTGCTCGTCCGCCGACAAGGCCGGCTCCTCGCCGACGGCCATGCCGCGCTCGACCGCAGGACCGGTTGAGGCGACTCGCTCGGCGGCGTCTGTCTGCATGACGCTGGCTGCGGCACTCGCGGCGTGACGCGACCCGGAGCTCAGGTGGTGCGCCCGCCCAGCGCGCCGAGCGTGGATCCCCCCGCCCGGCGACCAACCGTCGTCCTCTCCAGGTGCTCGAGCCCGTTCTCGAGGTCCAGCGCCGTCTTGATGTCGAGCTCCATCCCGAGCTGCACGATGGCGAAGGCAACCGAGGGGTTGATGCCGACGAGCACCGTCTCTGTCCCCCGCAACCTGGCCATGTGCACCAGGTTGCGGAGTGACCATGTGCCGAAGGAGTCGAGGACGTCGAGGGCGCCCAGGTCGATGATGACCCCCTTCGCTCGAAGGCCACCGATCTGGGCCAGGACGTCCTTCTGGAACTCGAGCAGCTCGGTGTCGTCGAGCGCACCGTGGATCGAGGCGATGAGGAAGTCACCCTGACTCAGGATCGAGACGAACATCAGGCCGGCACCCGTCAGGGCTGCTCGGAATGGGTCACTCGGAAGCCGAGCTGCCGCTCTGCTGCCTCGATGCCACCCTGCAGGTCGCCGATCGTGTTCATCTTGTTGAGGTCGACGCCGATCCGCACGAGCGTCTGGGCGATGTCGGCCGACAGCCCGGTGATGATCACGCTCGCTCCCATGAGTCGCGAGGCGTCGACGGTCTTCACGAGGTGGTTGGCGACCGACGTGTCGATGTCGGCCACACCCGTGATGTCGATGACGACGACCTTCGCCCGGTGGTTGCGGATCCCATGCAGCAACTGCTCGGTCAACTGCTCGGCCCGCTGGTTGTCGAGCAGGCCGATGATCGGAAGGATCAGGAGGCGCTCGCGGACCTGCAGCACCGGGGTGGAGAGCTCTCGCAGCGCGTCCTGCTGCTTGCGGATGATGCGCTCCCGTTCGTCGACGAAGCTCACCGCAACGGTGTTGGCGATTCGGTTGGCGGCAGGCTCATACGCGTCGAGCACGCGGTTCAAGAGCGCGAAGTCGTCGTGGTACTTCAGGAAGAGCGACCGGGCGAGCACGTCGCGCAGGAGCAGGACGATCCCCACGACCTCGTCGGTCTCCACCCCGCGCGGGATGATCCGCTCTGACAGGTCGCGCGCGTACCGCTGCAGGGCGTCGACGCTCCCGGTCTCGAGGACCTCGACGTAGTTGTCGTAGACCGACGTCGTCTCCGAGCCGATCTCCTGCGCCGTCATGGCGTGGAGGAGCTTGTTCGCCTCGATCCGCGACACCCAGTCCTCCCGCAGCTCCGTGCGGTGCTCCCTGAGGTGGGCCACCAGCTGCGGGAGCAGACTGCTGATCCGGTTGTCGTCGGACGCCGGTGCCTCGTGGGCCTCGGTGCTCCTCGCGTTGGTCATCGCCACGTCCCTCTCCGGTTCGTCCATCCTGCATCACCCGTGCCTCTCACGTCCGGTGCCACTTCATCATGGTCACGGTCGTCCCTTTCCCGACCTCGGACATGACCTCGAACTCGTCCATCAGACGCCTGGAGCCCGGAAGTCCCAGTCCGAGGCCACCGTAGGTGGTGTACCCGTCCCGAAATGCGAGATCGATGTCGGCGATGCCGGGACCGGTGTCCTGGGCCACCACCATGATCCCCGTCGCCCCGTCCTCGGTGAGGAGCGTGCTCGTGACCTCGCCGCGTCGGGCGAAGCGGACGATGTTGCGGGCGATCTCGGAGATGGCGGTGGCGATGACCGTGGCGTCGGTGGCTGAGAAGCCGGCCTGAACGGCGAGCTCGTGCCCCCGCTGGCGGGCCACCAAGATGTCGGCATCCGCCTCCACCGCCGTGCGCACCTCGTCTGTGCCGGCCTTGGTGCGGCGGTCGAAGAGCGGCTCGCTCATGGCTGCACAGAAGTCGCAGTCGAGGAGGTGGTAGCCCGAGTCGAGCTCCGCCTGTCGGCGCCTGTTCCCTGCTGAGATCGACAGGAGCACCGGTCGACACCGTGTGGTCGGTGGCTCCCCTTCGAGCGCCAGGAGGTACTCCACTCGCAGCTTCGCCCGGGAGCGGGCCAGCTGGGCGGCCACGGCGCCGGGGGTTGAACCGAGCTCGCCGGCCAGGGATGCAGTGTCCCGCCCCTTGACCACGTGGTCGACCAGCACGTCCCGCTCGCGGGGGGCCAGGCGCTGCAGGGCGGCTCTGACCGCTGCGCTGTCCTCCCGCTCGAGCAGGTCCTTGTCCGGCGCAGGAGGCACCCCGAGGTCGACCAGGCGGTGCACGTTGCGCTTCCCCGTCTCCGCACGCTGCCACTGCGACTTGACGAGGTTCCGGGCCGTGACGATGGCGTACGGGCCCACGGCCCGCCCGTCGAGGCGGTGCTTCGCAGCAAGCAGCCGGGAGACGGTCTCCTGCACGATGTCATCCACCGCATCCTGGTCCCGGACCTGGTTGCCCACGACGCGGCGGAGCAGATTGGTGAGCTCGACTATGTCGTCGTCCAGCGCGTGGCCGCCGAGCTCGTCCGGCCCGACCGACCGCTGCTCCACCTCCACCTCGTCGACGGTAGCACCGCCTCATTGAGACCCTCGTCTGGACCGAGCGCCTTGCGTCCCGAAGAAAACATCGAACCGCCCCGTCATGCAGACCCTGCGAACGTGTCTCTACATGTGAGCCTCGGATGCACCCCCCGGACAGAGGGGTCGGCGTGTGCTCGTCACCAGCCATGGCGGAGCGTGCAATTGCGCACGCCCCGTCGATCGCGCCCAACCAGGAGAAGACCGTCAACACTTTCATCAAGCGTGCATTCGTCGCCACCGCAGCGGCAGGGACGATGTTGATCCCCGCGACGGGGGCGTCGGCAGCGCCCGTCGTCACCGGCGGACTCGTCAACGTCACCCTCGTGGACGTCCTCGACGTCAACAACAACCAGGTCATCGTGCAGGTGCCGATCTCGGTCGCCGCCGCCGTGTGCGACGTGAACGTAGCCGTCCTGGGCGCCATCCAGGACACCGGTGACTCGTTCTGCTCGGCGACGTCCAGCGCTGTGGCAGAGGCGACGCAGCAGCGCACGAGGCGCAACGGCTAGGACCCGTCCACCGAGTCGTGCACGACCGAGCGGCAGGGTTCGCTCTGCCGCTTCGTCGTGTTCGAGCGACGTTCCCTCTCCGACGAGATGGGGTGGGCGATACGCGGGTCCCCCGCTCCCCGCCGACGTCCGAACACATCGGCGAACGCACGGATGGCGAGGCCCCAGTTCGACGGGGTCCGATGTGGAGTTCCCACGACGCAGATCGACGCCTCCCAGGAGTGATGGTGTGCGGTCCCGGTAGATGCTTGACGGTGCGGCTCCAGTAGTCGGGTGACAGTTTCCGGCGCGGGTCCGGTTCTTGTGCGATACCGGTTCCGGTAGTCGTGCGACAGTGGCTCCGGTACCTGTGTTCCACTCGGTTGGCTGACGGGCTGTGCTTGCGGTCGACGTTGTCGACCGGAGGTGTCGTCGTGCTTGTGGAGCCGGGTGTTGTGGAACAGTGGTTGTCAGCGGTGTTGGAGGTGCTCAACGACGGGGTGTCGGTGACCGAGGTCGCCGAGCGCTCGGGGGTGTCGAGACAGATGGCACCGGTGATCGAGGCGCGGATCGTGGAGATGCGCCTGGAGCATCCGGGTTGGGGGCCGCGCACGATCGGTCACTGGCTGAGGCTGGAGGGTGTGGATCCGGTGCCGGGCCGCACGTCGATCTACCGGTGCCTGGTCCGTCACGCGTTGATCACCCCGGAGGCCCGTCGGCGCAGAAGTCTGATTACAAGCGGTGGGAACGGTCCCGGTCGATGGAGCTGTGGCAGATGGACATCGTCGGTGGGGTCCGTCTCGCGGATGGCGCCGAGGCGAAGATCGTGTCGGGGGTCGATGACCACTCGAGGTTCGCCATCTCGGCGTTGGTGGTGCCTCGGGCGACGGCACGCCCGACGGTGAAGCGCTGGCGTTGGCGTTCCGCCGCTACGGGGTCCCGGAGGAGATCCTGACTGATAACGGCAAGGTGTTCACCGGCCGGTTCGGGCCCGGCACCGGTGAGGTGCTGTTCGATTCGGATCTGCCGGGAGAACGGCAACAAGCACCGGCTCACCGCTCTGCGGTCACCGACCACGACCGGCAAGATCGAACGTTGGCATTCGACGTTGCGCCAGGAATTCTTGACCGGGCTGGTGTTCACCGATCTCGCCGATGCCCAAGTCCGTTTGGACGCGTGGGTGCACAGCTACAACCACGACCGGCCCCATCAGAGCCTGGCCATGGTCGCCCCTTGGGAACGGTTCCGGCTCGCAGCCCCCACACCGGCCGCCGTCGAGCTGGAAGGGGCAGCACCCGACACCACCAGCGAACCGGCAGCCCGACGGCGTGTGGGGGCGAACGGGCGGGTGTCGTTCGCCAAGGTCACGTAATCTGGCGGGGAAGTGGTTGGCCGGCGAGACGATCGAGGTCGTCTGTGACGGCCAGCTCCTCCATCTGCGTCACCGCGGGGTGCTCATCGCCACCCACGCCCGCCGCCACAAGATCGCCGATCAGGCCAAGCGATCGCACGGGGCCAGCAGCGCCCGGTCCGTCGCACCAGCACACCACGGCTCTCGGCGTCGTCTGCGTCGGTGACCCGCAAGGTCGACTCCGGCGGCAACGTGTCCTTTGCTGGTGCCAACTACCGGGTCGGCACCAAGTTCCGTCGCCGCCAGGTCCAGGTGTCGGTCGTCGAGGGGACCGTCGAGATCTCCATCGGCGAAGAGCTCATCCACACCCGCGGCAGCCACCCGGCTCGGGTTCGGGACCGTCGAACAGGAACCGTGCGGCCTGGCGGACCACGCCGGCCATCGGGTACCCGAGCCGATCGAGGTGGCTGGCCACGAACGCCACGCGGCGGGCCAGGTCAGGAGGAGGTTGAGCGGTCACGAGTTCGGCCCTGGAGAGAGATTCCTCGGATCCAGCGACCTGGATCCTGCGAGGTGTCGAGGGTCACTCCGGGTGGGGGGCGATTAGCCCGTGAGCCGAAATCAGCTCACACAAATCCGGAGCTAGCGGGAACTGGCTCCGGTTGTTGATGCGAGGGTCACCCGGGGTGGGGGGTCATCACGCTGCGGGTGGTGGTGGTCGAGGTCACCGGAGGTGACGAGCTCGGCGGCGACACGCGCGGTCAACCTGGCCAGATCGGTGTCGCTCACGCGGGTCGGCCCGGTGCCGGTGAGGTCGACGGCCACCACCAGGCACACGGCCACCAGGTGGGCTCTGCGGGGGCGCTGGGAAACGAGGGGTGGACGGGTGGACAGTGTCCACCCCTCAACGCAGAAACCTTCGGATCTCGATTTGAGAAACCGCAGCTCAGAGTGAAAACAGCCAGTAGTGATGAGGGCTGACTTGCGGTGAGGGGTGGACATCCACCCCTCGTTGTCCACCCCTCGTTCCACCCCTCGTGTCCACCCCTCAGACCGGTCATTTCAGGCCCTCGGTGAGCCGGTAGCTGACGGCGGGTTGACCGTGGTACTCGCGCTCCTCAGCCTCGGCTGTGCCTGCCGCGATGAGCCGGTCGATGCCGTCCTCGAAGTGGTGACGGTCCCGGCTGGCGAGGGTTCCTCGGAGCTTCGTCTTGGTCGTCCACTCGCACGTCAGCTTGGCCTGCAACTTGCGGGCCACCCCGACGGCGTGCGCTTCGGCGACGGTGCTGGTGCGGACGATCTCGCGCTCGCCCTCGGCCTGGCCCCTGGCCCGGTTGGCGATCGTCGACTTGTAGGCGAGCGTCTCAGCGGTGGCGGTGCGGGTGTGGTCCGACACCGCCATGAACGCTCCGGCGAGTTGCCAGTCCTCGGCGTTGACTTCGGGCCGGCCGTTGAGGATCCCGAGGGCGGCGGCGACCTTGAGCCGGGCGAGCAGCGAGTGACCGTCGAGGGCGCCGACCTCACCACGGTGGCGGGCGACGGCGGCTTCGTCCATGGCGTCGATCGCTTCGGTGCAGACCGTCAGCACCGATCTCCCGTTGGTGGCCGTGGGCCAGGTCGGGCACCTCCATGCCGGCCACGGGTCGGGCTTGTCGGGGGCGACGAGCGGCACGTCCGGGTCGCGGGTCGGCAGCCAGGCGAATCGCTGCGGACTGCCGTCATCGGAGTGGTCGAGGACCGGCCAGGCCGTGGGGCTTCCGGCCGGGCTGACCTGCGAGCAGGTCATGGCGAGGGTGGCGGTCAGATGAGCGGCTCAACGGGGGTCGACACCGCCGACGGGGGGGCTGAGCGGGCCGATGGCGCCAGTGAGGATGACCGAGCTCGAGGCACTGCTCACGGTCCAGATTGCCTTCCTCGAGGAGCAGCGCAAGAGCACACTGATGGTGCTGGCGCAGGTGGTGCGAATCCTGCTGGACGATGACGAGGCCAGGGGATTCGAGCCTGCGCCGTTCCCGACACGGTGGCTCGTGCAGATGGCCACGACGGGTCGGAGCTTGGCCCAGGTTGCGGGGTCGAGGGCTGAGGCGGCCGCTCGGGTGCGGGAGGTGCTGCAGCCCCGCTGAGAGCCCCCTCCCGACGTCAGAGTCACCAGCCCTCGACCTTCGGGTCGGGGGCTGGTCCGCGTTCGGGTTTACCAGGACATCCTGCTGACGACGACACCAGGATGTCTGGCCCTGCGGGCCCGCGCAAGGTTCTGACGGAACGTTGTTGCGTCACGAGGGCCTCAGCCACGCCCAGGCCGACGAGGTGGCCCTCCGGTGCGGCTACCACCCGGCCGAGGTGTGGCCCGAGGTGGCCCCTCCGGTGCGGCTACCACCCGGCCGAGGTGGGGCCCGACTGGTGAGGTCGACGTCTCGCCGCTCCTGCGAATCGGACAGGTAGTCGTTCGGGGACATCCTGGCGTCGTCGTCAGCAAGATGTCCTGAGGCGTTCACCACTCGGCCGTTGCGCTCGTACGGACCGCTGGGGTGATGCGGCCGCCCCGGCGGACCAGCAGCAGCGAGCAGGCCGGGCACCAGCTCCGCTGGTGAGGGCCGGTGCGGTCAAGCGTGGTGGCCCACCCTGTCGGTGAGGCTCGGGGAACGGGGCCCCGTGGGAAGAATTCTTCCGGAGTCGGAGCACCTGCGCGACTGCGAGACGGACGGCGCCCGCCCCCGAAAAAATAAATGCGCGTTCTCACGTCATGCGAGCGGACTCAACCGGTCTCTATGGGTGAGCCCCCGGATGCACCGCCGCACAGTGGGTCAGCCGAGCGCTCGCCGCACCCCCCACCCAACATGGAGAACGTCATGAATGTACGCAAGCTCATCGCAGGTGCCACTGTCGTAACCGGTCTCACTCTGGGGACGATGGTCGCCCCCGCCGCAGCAGTCCGTCCCCCGCAGCAGCAGCAGAACGCCGGGGCCGTCGCTGGCCTAGTGGCCGCCATCGTCCAAGCACAGGTCCAAGACGTTGAGATCAACGTCGTCGAGGTCGGAGACGTGAACGTTCAGCTCCAGAACGTCCTCAACAACAACCGAATCCTCACCGACTTCCTGAACGACAACAATGTCAACATCGAGGACGTCGTGGACATCAACATCGTCGACAACGTCATTGTGGTGGACGTTCTCTAAGACAGTCACTCCTGAGGACGAGCACTTCGCACAGTACCGCTGGGATCAGAACAGCCCAGCGGCACTGCTGCGCCCTGACACCGACTCGACCACGGATCGTCGGACGGCGACTCGTCGAGATCGGAGGCGGTGGCCGTGGTCATGTGCTCCTTCCTGGTCGGGATGGGGCCGCGTGCGAACCTGAGGACCCCGTACACGCCGAAACCGCGGTCCTCACCGGTGGCCGGGGGTAAACGTCAAGGGGGGGGGGTTGGCCGCCCGGCGCAGGCGGGTCTATGGGCGGGAGGTCTCGAGCCCTCGCCGCCTTCGGTCCGGTCCGCCGCCCCCGGGGGGTACAACGTGCGTCGGGCCGGGTGACGTTGACGCCGGGCGGCCAGGGCTCTTAGCCGGCCGGGACGTACAAGCCTCCGACGCCGGCGTGGCGGCCGTTGCGCTGACCGGCCAAGCCTCAGCGAACACGGTCTCGAACCGCTCGTCCTGGTCGGCCGCAGTGGGACACCACAGATGCGCGGGGCCGGTGACCCGCCACACAAAATAGGCGAGCGGGTCGGTCGGCCACGGTGGCGGCGCTGCGCTGGCGTGGCGGAACTGGTCGCCGTTGCGAGCCCACCCGAACATGGATTGCACGTCCATGCCTGGGCACCCGCCGGCTCGGACCAGGGCGGCCCTGGCGGTCATGACGGCGTCGTAGCGGCGGCGGGCGCCGTCGAGGACGCTGCGGTGCTCTCTGAGCTCGACAGCAACAAGCACCTCAGAGGCGGCGAGCACCTCGGCCGGGTCGGCGCCGGCCCTGCCGATGGCCGCCACCGCCGACCGGGCGGCCACCACCGCCTGGTCGTGGGCGGGACGCAGAGACTCGGTGATGATGCGGTCAGCTCCACCCAAGACCAGCGAATCGCGGGACCGGCCGAGACGGCCGACCACTTCACCCAGCGCCGCCCGCATCTCGTCGGCCTCGACGGCGGCGGCGGTGGCCTTGAGCACCCCGGCCAGGGTGGGGACCTTGGTGCCCTGCTCGGCGGCACGGACGATGCCGTCGACCAGGTCGGCCCGGGCCGCATCCACATCCACCATGGGCGGATCGGGGATGGTCTCGGCGGCGGCCAGGGCCGAACGGGCGGCCTCCACGTCGGCGGGCAGCCGGTAGTAACCGTCGTCAGCGCCGGTGAGAACGGCGCCGAGGAGCGCCCAGCCGTCGATATGGCCGGGGTCTGTGCGGACGGACGTTTCGTACTTCATGGGGGTAGCTCCTTGTGCGGGGTTAGGCGGCGGTGTTGTCGGGGGGTGGGTTGAAGAACTCGGGTGCGAAGGGGGCCTACCTCGAGGTCCTCGCTGACACGCTCGGGTCGGTCGGCGTGATCGTGGGGGCGGTGGTCATCGCCGTCACCTGGTCGACTCCGGACCGGTACCACGAGGTAGGCCAGCTAGTGGGGGTCACCATCACCCCGATCCCATAATCAGCAACGAATCGCACGCGTTCGGGCGAAGCCGAGGGGAAAGCGAATGTACAGGTTCCCTACAGCTTCCCTACGGCTTCTCGCGGTCAGAGGCTGTGGAACACGGTCCGCCGTACGTCCCTGGAGGGTGGTCCGGGATCAGGCGAAAGGATCGAACTGGGCGTCAAGAAGCTCCTCCTCCGTCCTCATGGCTGCGGCGCTCACCCGATGGGCCAGCGGGGCGTCGAGGCCGTACTCGACTTCGACCTCGGCGAGAAGGTTCCAGTGGATGCCGTAGGCGTCGTGGAGACGATCTCTCGCGAGGTAGGCCTTGCCGAGGTAGGCGGGTGTTGATCGTCTGCTCGTGGCCAGGGCCGTAGAGGCGTCCAGCGTCGACGAGAGCGCCGACAAGGACCTCGATGGCCTGGTCCCGGTCAGGACGGCCTAGAGGTACTCGTGAGCGAGGCCAGGAGGGCTTTGAACGCTGCTTCGCCGCCGGCCTTGGTGCTGCTGGCGCACGGCCACCACGAACTCCTGGTTCTTGATTCGCCCGGCGTCGACCGTCACGGCCAGATGGTACGCCGCCCCAACAGAAGCGGTCTGGTGGTGGAGACCATGGTCATCGCCATGGTCCCAGGAGTGGGCGACGGGAGGTTCCCCGCCATGGCATCGCCCGACGGGCTGGCACGGCTAGGTGCCGCTCTCGGGTAGGCGCTGCTTGACCCATCGACCATCTACTCGCTGGTAGCCGTCGGCTTCCATCGACTGCATGAAGGCCTCCCTCGATCTGAGGTCCGGGCCGATCTCGTCGTCGCCCTCGGTGAGCCACTCCGGGACTACGGCATGGGAAAGCCAAGTGATCGAGACCCGGCTGGGATCGAACTTGTTTCCACCGCGATGCTTTGCTGGTTCGACCTCGACCTTTTGGATCATCGACCGAAGCATGTCCCGTTTCGTCAGATCGGACATTGCGGCCCAGGTCCGTTCGGGGTCGTCGCCGAACCAGTCGAAGTCCCGTTCGGGCTGAATGTGTGCGACGTTGAGCCGCTCCAACTTGGCCTCCGCCGCCTCGATCTGGGCCGCTAGCTCCAGCCACAGCCGTTGGTAGTCCTCGTCGCCGAGCACTCGTTGTGTGAACCGGGCAGTAGCCAGGTCTGACTGGGCTGCCGATGCGTCGGCGATCTCTCGCTCAAGCGCCTCTCGGTCGGCCTTGTCGTCGTAGCTGTAGTCGAGAAGCCCGGCGAGGAGTAGGAGCCGCACCTGGTCGAAGAACTTGGTCACCACGAGCTTGTCGAGGCTTGCCTCAGAGGCTGAGACCGAGCCGCAGTTCCCCTCCCGCTCATACCGGATGCACTGGTAGCGCACGAACTTGGGCTTCTCGGGATCGTTGGGGTGCGCCACCTGGCCCAGGTTCATCCGTCCCTGGCATTTGGCACACGTGGCCAAGCCGCTCAGGAGGTGGATGCGACCCTTGCCTGGAGCCGGGTTCGATCTCAGGCGCTGTATGAGGCGTAGTGATGTCGACTCATCGAGGATCGACTCGAAGTCGCCGCGGTGCTCCTCGCCGTTGTGGACCCGAATCCCCCGCAGGTGCGGCTCTCGCAGCATCCGTCCAAGACTCGTCCCCAGCCAGGCGTGGTCGGTCGTGGTGCGCAGGTCCCGCTCGTTGAGCCATCGGGCCTGTGAGCCAAGCGTTGCCCCGTCGATCACGCGCATGGCCACGCTGCGGATTGCCTCCGCCTCGGCCTCAACCACCGTTCCATCAAGCTGCCTACCGAACGCTCGGAACCCGCCCTTGACGTACCTCCCGCTGACAGCATCGACCATGTTCTTGGCGATCCGGCGTTGGGAGTTCGCCTCCGACTCCATCTGCGCGATGGCCCCGACGATGGTGGCCGTCATGGCACCTGCTGCGGTGGAGGTGTCGATGCCGCTGCCGGGACAGATAAGGACAACATCTCGGTCACGAAACTCCTCCAGTGCTGGTGCGAGGACCGACACCCGACGCCACACCCGATCCAAGGTCCATGCCACCACGGCATCGACCTCACCAGCCCGGACGAGGCCCATCATCTTCTCGTATTCAGGTCGGCTCGTCTCCCGGCTGAACGCCGATCGGTCTCGTTCGTCCAACTCGGCAACGATGGTCCAGCCCTGCTCGGAACATCGGTTGCGGCAGATCTCCAACTGGCGCTCAGGAGCCTCCGAGGTCCCGTCCCGGTCGATGCTGATCCGTGTGTAGACCACCGCTCGTCTGGTCCGCTTCATCGCCACCAACTCCACCGTAGGGTTTCTGGCGCCGCCAGGCGCTCGAAGGGCCGAGGATCGGCAGCCAGAAGCGCTCCACGTAGGTGGAGCGCAGATCGTGGCCCAGCAGGTCGACCACGGGGTCGTGGAGCGGAGTGATGTGCAGGTGATCGGTGGGCAAGGTGAGGTCGAGCGGGGGAAGCGACACGAGGTCCTCCAGGTGAGGCGGCCGGTCAGAGACCGATGGTGGTGGCTGTGGGGGAAGGCTTGCGAGTCGTTTCGTGTAGTTTCATGTATTTCGAGGGTCATGTCAACGACCAATCCGATAGACGCCGCTCCGCCACTCCTCGCCGCACCCCCCGGCCGACCGACTGATGGCTCGACGATGTCCGGTGGGGTGCTCCCCGAGGGGGTGGTGCCGGCGGGGTTGGTGACGGGTGGAGACGTCCCACGGCCTCACACCAGAGCGGGAATGGCGCCCCCCGGCACTAATGTTGACCTGACCGGTAGCATTTCGCCGCCCCTCGAACGAGGGGCCACACCGCACGACCAGAGGGACCGCTATGGCCAGCTTCCGAGACCTGCTCGCATCCACCAAGGCCGACGTCCGTGAGGTCTCCACCGCTGAGGCCGACGAGGCCCGCCGAGCCGAGGGCGCCGTCACGCTCGACGTTCGTGAGCCCGACGAGTACGAACAGGGCGCCCTGCCCGGCGCCGTACACATCCCCCGAGGCACCCTCGAAACCAGCATCGAGATGCGCATCCCCGACCACGAGACGCCGCTGGTGGTCTATTGCGCCGGCGGCACCCGCTCGGCCTTTGCCGCCAAGACCCTGGCCGAGCTCGGCTACGTCGACGTGGTGTCGGTGGTGGGTGGCTTCAACCGCTGGAAGGACGAGGACCGCGAGTGGGTGACCCCCGCTGCGCTCAGCGGCGACCAGCGCAACCGCTACAAGCGCCACCTGCTGCTGCCCGAGGTGGGCGAATCCGGCCAGCAGGAGCTGCTCGACGCCAAGGTGCTGCTCCTCGGCGCAGGCGGCCTCGGCTCGCCGGCGGCGCTGTACCTGGCGGCGGCAGGTGTCGGGACGCTCGGCATCATCGACATGGACGTGGTCGACGAGTCCAACCTCCAGCGCCAGATCCTCCACAACATGGACCGCATCGGCGACCGCAAGGTCGACTCGGCCAAGAAGACGCTCACCTTGCTCAACCCCGATGTCAACGTGGTCACCTACGACGTTCGCCTGGGCGCCGACAACGTGATGGACATCCTCGAGGGCTACGACGCGATCGTCGACGGCACCGACAACTTCCCCACCCGGTTCCTGGTCAACGACGCGTCGGTGAAGCTCGGCATCCCGGTGGTGCACGGCTCGATCTTCCGCTTCGAGGGCATGGTCACCGTCTTCGATCCCCGCAACGGCCCGACCTACCGCGACATGGTGCCCGAGCCCCCGCCGGCCGACCTGGCCCCGTCGTGTGCCGAGGCCGGCGTGCTCGGCGTGCTGCCCGGCATCATCGGTTCCATCCAGGCCATCGAGACCATCAAGTTGCTGTTGGGCCTGGGCGACCCGCTGGTCGGTCGCTTGCTGGCGTACGACTCCCTGGAGCAGTCGTTCCGGGAGTACAAGGTGCAGGTCGACCCCACCAACGAGATCACCTACGCCAACCGCGACCGCATCCAGGTAGCTGAGCTCGAAGGCCAGTGCCTCCCCCTCCCGCTCGAGGCCCCAGCCGGCAGCTGACCTGGCCCTGTGAGCCGAGGGCCAGGGTCAGTCCTTGGTGGAGGCGGCGATCATGGTCCAGGGGAAGGGGGAGCGGACGGCGCGGACGTGGAAGTGGCGGGCTACCAGTTCGTTGAAGGCGCCCTTGGACCAGTGGTTGACGTGTCCGGGGGTGTTGCCCAGGTCGCGCACGTACTTGCCTCTGGCCAGGTTGGCGGCGCACCAGATTGGCTCGCGGGGCACCGAGAGGACCACGTCGCGCCGGGCCACACGGGCCAGCTCGGCCAGAGCCACGTCGGGGTACGGGACGTGCTCGAGGACCTCGATGGCCAGCACCAGGTCGAAGGTGTCGACTCCGAACGGCAGGTGGCCGATGTCGCCGAACACGGGGGCGAAGTCCTGGCCAGCCCAGCTGGCGGCCAGAGCGTCGTCGGGGAGGTCGACACCGCAGATCGAGGCGTCGGGCCAGCGGGCCGCCAGCCGGCTGGTGACCTCGCCCTCGCCCACGCCCACCTCGAGGATGCGACCGGGCGAGGTGCGGGGCAGCGATGCGTCGAGGGCGGCGAAGAACCCGTCCATCAGCCGCCGTTCGACGGGATTGCGCGACGCGTACTTGTCGTAGGTGTTGCCCTTGGGGACGTCGACGTCGACGCTGCTTGTCGCACCGAGCGGGTGGCCCGGGAAGCTGGCGTGCTCGGCGGCCACCGCTAGGGCACCTCGCGGGTGGGCGACGCCACCACCACCCGTGGGTCGGCGCCTGGATCGGTGCTCGGCTCGGGAGATGGCGGTGTCGACGGGGCAGCGGGGAGCGTCGCCGAGTCGGCAGCAGAAGCCGGGCGCGAACCCTTGCCGTTGGCGCGGTGGGCAGCGGGGAAGGTGGGTTCGGCGTCGCGCGTGTAGCCCGCCGCTGGTTGCACCTCGTGGACCGAGCGGGTGGCCCGGCCGACGAGGTCGGCCAGCATGCCGATGACGAACACCTGGAAGGCGACCAGGAAGATGAGCAGGGTGTTGATGGCCACCTTGAAGTCGTTGTCGACCACGTCGTAGGTCAGCTTGGCCACTCCCAACACCAGCAGGAGGAACCCGATCGGCAGGAAGACCCGGAACGGGTCGAACGACAGGGTCATGCGGATGACCTGAAGCAGGTAGCGGCGGGTGTCGGCGGCCCAGTGGAACTTCGAGGTGCCGGCCCGGGTGGAGTAGGTGATCGGCCAGTACTTCACCGTGTAGCCGTGGGCCAGGAAGGTCAAGGTGATGGTGGTGACGCAGCTGAACCCCGGTGGCAGCTGGCTCACGTACTGCAGGGCCACGTCGCGACGGAAGGCCCGCATGCCCGAGTTGAGGTCGGGGATCGGGGTGTGGACGAGGTAGCTGGCCAGCCGACGGATGGCCGCCTTGGCCGGCACCCGGAACACCTTGTGGGTGCCCTCTTCGGACGTCCGGGCCCCCACCACCTGGTCGTAACCCGCCATCTCCCTGACCAGTTCGGGGATGAGGTCGTTGGGGTAGCTCATGTCGACGTCGGTCCACACCACCACCCGCCCTCGCGACGCACGGGTGCCGTACTTGCGGGCCGAGCCGGAGCCGCGGTTGGTGAGGAACTGGATGAGGCGGATGCCCTCGATCCCACGGAGCGCCTCACCGGAGCCGTCGTCGGAGCCGTCGTCGACCACGATGATCTCGTAGGAGTGCTCCGAGGCGTCCATGGCCGCCCGGATCCGGTCGATCTCGGCGTGGAGGTGGCCCTTCTCGTTGTAGACGGGGAGGACGATGCTGACGTCGAGCTCGCTGCCGATCTCGTCGACGCCGAGCACCGTGGTCCCCGGCGCGACGAGCGATCTGGCCGGCGATTCCATAGCCGGGAACGCTACCTGTCACCCTCCGAGGCGGGTCAATCAGCGCAGCCGGTCGCCGAAGCCTGCTGGGTCGCGGTCCTAGGCTCCTCCAGCCGGCCGCCAGCGGGCCCCACCACGAACCGAGCGCCGTGTCCGACGACCACCACCCCGACCACCGCGACCCCGACCGCGACCCCGACCCCAATTTGAACGCGACCGACGCGCACGACGTCGACCCAGGCGTCGACCCGATCGTCTCCTACGAGAGCGCCGAGCTGGGATCAGGTGAACCCGCCCCGGAGTCCACGACGCGCCGGGCGGTCGGGATCACGACGGTGGTGGGTCTGCTCGTCGGCGGTGCGGCCATGTTCTACGTGGTGCGGCGACTGGCCCAGGACTGGCCCGACGCGTCCGAGGCCCTCGTCGATGCCGAGGCGGCATGGGTGCTGCTGGCGGCGGCCGGCGCGGTGCTGGCCATGGTGAGCATCGGGTTGGGGTGGCGTCACGTCCTGGCTCTCCTCGGCGCGCCCGTCCCGGCGGGACGGGCGGTGGCCTGGTACTTCGTGGGCGAACTGGGCAAGTACGTGCCCGGGGGCGTGTGGCCGGTGCTGGGCAGGGGCGAGCTGGCCCGGCGGGGTGGGGTGCCGCGCAGCCAGGCCTACGCCAGCGTGGCCCTGTCGCTGGCCATGGTGTACCTGGCCGCGCTGTTCGTGGCCGCCGGCTTCCTTCCGTTTGCGGTGTCCGACGGCGGGTTCAGCACCTGGATGCTGGTCCTGCTCGCTCTTCCGGTCGGCGTGGTCCTGCTCCACCACCGGGTGCTGGGCCGACTGATCGGGCTGGTGGAGAAGGTCAGCCGCCGTACCGTGCACGTCGACGTACCGCAGTGGCGCGACTCGCTGGTGCTGGTGGCCCGCTACGTGCCCACCTGGTTCCTCGTCGGCACGGCCACATGGGCGGTGGCCCGCTCGCTCACCCCCGATGCGTCGTACCCCAGGGTCATGTTCGCCACCGTGTTGTCCTGGGCCGTCGGTTTCCTGGCCGTGCCCGTGCCCGCCGGCGCCGGCATCCGCGAGGCCGTGCTCACCGCCACATCGGGCCTCGACGGGGGGGTGGCGGCGGCCACCGCCATCGTGGCCCGCATCCTCTTCGCGCTGGTCGACGTGGGCGGTGCCGCCATCAGCGCGCCCGTGGTCGGCCGCTCCCGGAGCCGTGCTCAGGCGTGGACGTGGGTGCCATCCGGGCGGGCGCGCGGCCCACGTTAGGGTCGACCTTTGTGGAAGGGTTGCGGCCGCTCGGGGTGGGGGAGCTGCTCGATGCCGCCATCCGGATCTACAAGAGCCGGGCCCGGACGCTGCTCACCGCGGTGGCTGTGCCGGTCGTTCCGGTGCTGATCTTCAGCGCCCTCGTCAACTTCTCGGCCCAGCCCGACCTCACGGTCGATCCGGCCAGGGGCGCGCCGGCGTTCGACGGCGGGGACCTGGCCCTCTACATCGTCGGGGCGATGGTCGGCCTGGTGGCGACCCTGGTGGCCAGTTCCCTGGCCACCGCGGCCTGCTTCCGGTCCATCAGCGGCGCCTACGTGGGCGACGACCCGGACTGGCGGGAGAGCCTGCGCTTCGCATGGAAGCGCCTCGGTTCGGTTCTGGGGCTCACGTTCCTCACCCTCCTGGCCACCCTGCTCGGGGCGCTGGCCTGCCTGGTGGGCGTGGTGGTGCCGTTGGCGTTCCTGTCGGTGGCCATGCCGGTCCTGCTCGTCGAAGGTCTCGGTGCCGGTCCCTCGCTGTCACGGTCCTGGCGCCTGGTCAGAGGCACGTTCTGGCGAGTGTTGGGCATCGTCGCGCTCAGCATCCTCCTGGCCACGGCGTTCCAGGCTGCGCTCAGCGCACCCCTTGCCGCCCTGTTCTTCGTCGACGTGGGCCCGGTGCTGCAGCAGGTCCTGACCTCCCTGGTGACCGCGGTGGCCACCGTGTTGGTCACCCCCTTCTCGGCTGCGCTCACCATGGCCCTCTACGTCGACCTGCGGGTCCGCAAGGAAGGCTTCGACCTCGTCCTGTGGGCCCAGCGCCTGGGCAATGCCCCCACCGGCGGCTTTCCGCTCCAGCCCGGCGCCCGACCGGAGCCGGTCTGGGCCGGTGGCCCTGCGCCCGGGGGCCCGTCTTGGGGTCCACCGCCGCCACCGCCTCCGCCTGCTTCACCCGTGCCGTCACCCGCGCCCCCGCCATCGGTCGGTGCGGGTGGCCCCACGGCCACCGGGTGGGCGCCGCCCGACGATGCTCGGAGTTGAGCGGAGTTCGCTCCGACGGGGTGCCCTGGCCGGCCTGCTGATCACCCTGGTCCTCGTGGTGGCGGTTCCAGCCGGGCCCGCAGTGGGTCAGGACCGCTCGATCAGCCGGGCGGAAGCAGCGGCCCTCGCCGGTCAGGCCGCCACCGACGACGACGCCCTGCGCGAGCTGCGGGAGGTCACCGAGGTGGACGGTCGCCCGGTGGACCTGAAGGCCGCCACCGAGGGCGTCGGGCCGGCGCGAGCCGGGCGACTGGCGGCGCTGGCCGGTGCCCTGAGCGGTGACACCGCCGGTCCGGCCTCACCCGCCGGCGCGGACGCCGAGCAGCGGGCGGCGGCTCGACGCTCCGCTCGCGAGGTGCTGGCCGACCGCAAGTACCAAGCGGGAGACGTGCCCAAGCCCTTCAAGGGCGTGCTGGCGTGGCTGGCCGACCGCCTCCGGCCGATCGGTCGGCTCTTCGACCCGATCCTGGCCCTCCCCGGCGGTGCGTTCATCCTGGGGGGCCTGCTGGTGGCCGCTGGCGCCGTCGGCGTGACGCTGCTCATCTCTCGCAGTAGCCGCGCCGCGGTCGATCGTGGCCGGGCGTCGCTCCTGGTCGACCCGTCGCTCGACCCGGCGGACCTCGACGACCGGGCCTCACGAGCCGAGGCCGACGGCGACCTGACCGGCTCGGTCCGCCTCCGGTACCAGGCCGGCCTGGTGCACCTGGTCCGGGCCGACCGGTTGGTGCTGCGCGCCGACACCACTGCGGCCGGTGCCGCTCGCCAGGTCGACCTGGGGGTGATGGACCGGCTGACGGTCGACTTCGAGGAGATCGTCTACGGCGACCGGACTCCGACGATTGCCGATGTGGATCGCGCTCGCCACGGTTGGGCCGAGGTGCTCGGCGTGCGGAGCGCACGGTGAGCGGGTCCGTCGTCACCGAGGCCGGTGCCGGAGCCGAGGGGCCGGGCCGGGATCGGCCGGCCCTGACCCGCTGGTGGGACGGCTTGGGGCGGTCCCAGCAGGTCCTGGTCGGCGTGCTGGCCGCAGCCCTGCTGGTCAACCTGTTCCTGGCTGGCGCCCGTTCACTGCTGGGCGGTGATCCGGGCGGGCCGGTGTCGTCGTCGTTCAGCACCGGCGGCGACGGTCTGGAGGGCTACGCCGACCTGCTCCGTGCCGAGGGGCATCTGGTCACCCGCTTGCGGTCCGCCGTCACTGCCGACGACCTGGCGGCCGACGCCACTGCAGTGGTGGTCGACCCCGAGCAGCTCACGGCCACCGAGGCCGAGTACCTGGCCCGGTTCGTGAGCCGCGGCGGGCGTCTGGTCCTGGGTGGCGAGGCGGCAGGACCGCTCCTCGCCGGGCTCACCGGCACCCCGATCAGCTGGCGTGGGGGTGACCCGGTGGAGCGGCTGCGGGTGTGGCTGCCGGTCGACGGCACCGGGTCCGCCGGCGAGCTCGCCGGCGACGACGGCGGTCGATGGACCGACGTGGGTTCGCTCCTGCCGGTGGCCGGCTCGGCATCGGGCCCGGCGATCGTGGTGGCCGACGTCGGCGCAGGGCAGGTGGTGGCCCTGGCCGACACCCGACCGCTGCAGAACGACGCGCTGGACTTGGCCGACAACGCCGCGTTGGCCCTGGCCGCAGCGGGCGACGACGGGCGTCCGGTGGTCTTCGTGGAGTCCGTCCACGGCTTTGCTTCTTCCGGCATCGACGCCGTGCCCTCGTCATGGAAGTGGGCGGCGGCCGGAATCGGCATCGCCCTGCTCGCCGGGCTGTGGTCCGCCGGGGCGAGGGTGGGTCCGCCCGAGCCCACCCGTCTCGAGCTGCGGCCCCCGAGGCGGGCTCACGTCGACGCGGTGGCCGCCGGCCTGGACCGGGTCACGTCATCTCCGGCCGAGGTGGTCGCACCGCTGGTCGCGGCCAGCCGCTCGGCCCTCACCGACCAGCTCGGCCTGGCGCCCGACGCGTCGCCCGGGGTGCTCCACGCGGCGGCCGGGCGAGGCGTGGTCGACGGTCGCGTCGTCGCCCTTCTGGTGGAACCGGTCGACGACTTCGACCGGGCTCTCGCCGTAGGCGCCCTGGCCGCCCGTCGCCAACGAGCCCGGCACCGGCGAAGCGGACCGGCCGCCGCCCAGCCACCAGATGCACCAGACCCCTCAGGAGCCAGATCGTGACCGAGCCATCCCCGCCCGCCCCCTCCGGCCCGGCCGAAGGGGTTCTGCGGGACCTGCGCACGCGCCTCCACGGCGAGGTGGCCAAGGTGGTGGTGGGTCAGGACGAGGCGGTCGACGCCCTGCTGGTGGCCCTGTCGGTTGGGGGCCACGCCCTGCTCGAAGGGGTACCCGGTGTGGCCAAGACGCTGCTGGCCTCCACGTTCGCCACGGCCCTGGGCCTGGAGTTCCGCCGGGCCCAGTTCACGCCGGACCTGTTGCCCTCCGACCTCACCGGCACCATGACCCTGCGCGACCGCGAGCTGGTGTTCCGCCCCGGCCCGGTGTTCACCAACGTGTTGCTGGCCGACGAGATCAACCGCACGCCGCCGAAGACCCAGGCTGCGCTCCTCGAAGCGATGCAAGAGGCCCAGGTCACCATCGACGGCGAGGGCCACCAGTTGCCGCAGCCCTTTCTGGTGGTGGCCACCCAGAACCCGATCGAGTACGAGGGCACGTACCCGCTGCCCGAGGCCCAGCTCGACCGGTTCCTCGTCAAGGTGCTGGTCGACTACCCGACCGAGGCCCAGGAGCGGGCGCTGCTCGGCCTCGGCCGACGGGGCCTGGTGCCCACGGGCTCCGACGACGTGCGGGCCGTGGTGGGGGCTGACGACGTGCTGGCGGCGAGGGCCGAGGTCGACGCCACCGCCGTCACCGACGAGGTGGCCGGATACGTGACCGCCCTGGTGCGCCAGACCCGGAGGCTGCCGAGCGTGGCCGTGGGGGCCAGCCCCCGGGCCGGCGTCCACCTGCTGGTGGCGGCCAAGGCCTCGGCCCGGCTCTGGGGCCGCCACTTCGTGATCCCCGACGACGTGATCCGGGTGGCGCCGGCGGTCCTGCGCCACCGCCTGATCCTGCGCCCCGAGGCCGAGCTGGAGCGCCTCACCCCCGATGCCGCGGTCGCCAACGCCGTCGCCGCCACGCCCGTCCCCCGGTGAGCCCCACCCGCCGGACGGTGGCGCTGTTGGCCCTGGCCGCGGTGAGCGCGCTGTGGTTGCCGGCGCTGGCGTCGGGACTGTTGGTGGGCGGGGTGCTGGCGGCCTTCCTGGCCGACGCCTGGACCGTGCGTCGGGCCCCCGACGTGGTGCGCACGCTGCCAGCCGAGGTGGCCCGGGGCGCAGCCACGCCCTTCGCCGTGTCGGTGGCCTCGCGCCCCGGCGTCGCCGTGCGGGTGCGCCAGCCCCAGACCGCGGAGGTGCGCCTCGACCCGGCTGAGGGCGACGGCGGCCTCGACGGCGTGCTGACCGCCACCCGCCGGGGTGCCCACCAGCTGGTCGGCGCGGCGACCTGCTCCACCGGGCCCCTCGGCCTGGCCCGCTGGACCCACCGCCACGGCGGCGAGGCGGTGGTGCAGTCCCACGCCGACCTGCCCGGCGCGCGCCGACTGGCGGCAGCGGTGCGCCAGGGCAGCTTCCGCGACCCCGGCTTGCGGCGGGGGCCGCTCGGCCTGGGCACCGACTTCGAGTCGGTGCGCGACTACACCCCCGACGACGACATCCGCCGGATGAACTGGCTGGCGTCGGAGCGGGCCGGCCGGCCCATGGTCAACCAGTACCGGGAGGACACCGAGCGTGACCTGTGGTGCCTGGTCGACGGCGGCCGCCTGCTGTCCGCGCCGGTGGGCGACCGCACACGGCTCGATGCCGCCCTCGACGCCCTCGCCGCCGTCGCCGCAGTCGCCGACGTGGTGGGCGACCGGGTGGGCGCAGTGGTGTTCGATCGCGAGGTGCGGCGGGTCGTACGGCCCCGCCGGGCCAGTGCGGCCGGGCTGGTCCGGCTGCTCGACGACCTGGAGCCGGTGGTGGTCGACAGCGACTACGACGCGGCGTTCGGCCGGGTGGCGTCGGCCAAGCGGTCGCTGGTGGTGGTGTTCACCGATCTCCTCGATGCCGCCGCCGCCGGGCCGCTGCTCGACGCCGTGCCCGTGCTGGCCCGCCGCCACGCGGTGGTCATCGCCGGCGCAACCGATCCCGATCTGGTGGCCTTCGTCACCACCACGCCCACCACCCGTCGACACCTGCACGGGGCGACCGTGGCCACCGAGCTGCTCGACGAGCGCGACCAGGTCCGGGCTCGCCTCACTGCGGCCGGCGCCCTCGTGGTCGATGCCCCGGTCGACCAACTGCCGACGGCCTGCGTCGCCGCCTACCTCCGCCTCAAGTCCACCGCCCGCCTCTGAGAGCTGTCGGCCGAGCCGGTGCAGTTCGCCCGCGGTTACCCCCGCGAGGACTCCCAGCCGATCCCGTTCGGCGTCGAATCGACGTCGATTCGACGCCGAACGCCGTCGAAGATCGCCCCTGACGTGGGCGTTCGGATGGGCTGCGTCAGCGCTCGGCGGGTCGACCCCGCCAGATCACCATCGCCCAGTAGGCGGCGCCCAGGGCGAAGCCGACGCCCAGGGCAGCCGGGAGCGAGAGGCCGCGCGGGGTGACGAAGCCCTCGACCAAGCCGCATGGCACGAGCAGCGCTGCCGACCCCAGGGCCAGTTCGACGCCGGCCCGGCCCTCGACCGACAGCGCCTCGACCCGGGTGCGGTGGCCAGGGTGCAACAGCGCCCAGCCGGTGCGCAGGCCGGCGGCACCGGCGGCGACGATCAGGGAGAGCTCCAGCACGCCATGGGGCACCACCAACCGCCAGATCGAGTCGCTGTAGCCGCCTTCGATCGACACGCCGGCCACCAGCCCCAGGACCAAGCCGTTAAAGACCAGGCTGACCAACGTGGCTACGCCGCCGGTCAGCCCGCCGGCGTAGGCGATCAGGGCGACGCGTGCGTTGTTGGTGAAGATCTCGGCCGAGAACGCGCTGTTGGCGGCCGCATCGGTGACCTTCTCGGTGTCTGGATCACGCGGCGTCGATTCGCCGAGTCCCGCGCTGAGGGGAGAGATCTGCGCGACCTGGCGGGCCTCGGCCGGGTTGGCGTGTGACCACACGCCGATGGCAAGGATCGGCGCCCACAGGGCGATGGCGGCGACGAGCAGGAACACTGGTCCCTCCCTCACCCGTCGCCAGTAGCCGGTGGTGGCGAAGTCGAGCAGCGACTGTCGGTCGGTCACGCTGCCGTAGACGAGCGGCCGGGCGTCGGCCACCAGACGATCGAGGCCCACCGTGACCGGGTCGCCGGGGAAACGCCGCCGGGCCTGGGCCAGGTCGGCCGCCGCCTCCCGGTAACGGCGGCCCAACCGCCGCACCGACGTGGAGTCGAGGCGGCCGACCCGGCCCTGGGCGGCGTCGACCAGGCGACCGAGGTCGTCCCACGCACCCTGACGACGCTCGACGAAGTGGGGGAGCGGCTCGGGCACGGGACTCCTTGCAAGGGCAGTGGGACGGTGGCAGGGGGACGGAGGGGCGGTAGATGGAGGCGTCTAGCGTCGGTCATCGTGGAGCTCGACGACCGGTTGATGTTGGCCAGCGCCGAGGGTATCGACGTCGACCTCCGCCTGGCCGGCATCGGCTCGCGCGGGAGCGCCTTTCTCATCGACCTGGTCCTCCAGGCCGCCGCCCTGGGCCTCGCCGGCCTGGTGGCCGGCACCTTTGGCGACCTGGGCCGGGTGTTCCTGGCCGTGGCTGCGTTCCTGATCCTGCTGGGGTACCCGATCCTGGCCGAGGCCTTTGGCGGCCGGACGGTGGGCAAGGCGGTGCTCCGGTTGTCGGTGGTGACCACCGAAGGCACCCCCATCACGTTCCTGGCCTCGGTCATCCGCAACCTCGTCCGCTTGGTCGACTCCCTGCCCGGCACCTACTTCGTGGGCATCGCCGCGGTGCTGGTCACCCGCCGGGGCCAGCGCGTCGGCGACCTGGCGGCCGGCACGCTCGTGGTCCACAGCGGCCGGTCCCGCTCGCGCCGTGACGGGTCAGCACCGTTCAGCTCGGCCACGCCGTTCGACATGGGCCTCCCTGCGGAGGCGGCCGGGTGGGACGTCTCGGCGGTAACCGCCGAGGAGGTGGCTGCGGTCCGTTCGTTCCTCGACCGCCGGCGCGACCTGGACCCCTCGCACCGGGCCAACCTGGCCCAGACCCTCTCGTTCCAGCTGCTGCCCAAGGTGGCCGGCGTGCCACTCGACGGCGGCCCCGAGCACTTCCTCGAACGGGTCGTGGCCGCCAAGACCTCGCGCTGAACGCTGACCCGACCGCCCAACTCGGGCCGGCCCGATGGCCACCTCCAGCCACCGGCTCGATCAGCCGGCGGTGAAGCGGTCGAGCAGCTCTTGGGCGACGGCGGTGGGCGCCACGTCGCCGGACCGGACGGCTTCCTCCAGGGTTCCGAGGTCGGCCGCCACCCGGGGATCGGCGCGGAAGCGGTCGGTGAGCCCGGCGCGCAGTTCGTCCCAGAGCCAGGTCCGGGCCTGGTCCGCCCGCACCCCGTGGAGCTGCCCGCTCTTGCGCAGGTGGTGGTGGGCGGCGGTGACCACCGCCCAGACCTCGGCGATCCCCTCGCCCTTCCTCGACGACACGAGCATGGTGGATGTGGCCAGCCCGTCGTGACGGGGCCGTAGGAGGCCGATCGCCCGGGTCAGGTCAGCAGCGGCCTGGCGAGCGGCGCCGGCCAGGTCGCCGTCCGCCTTGGTCACCACCACCAGGTCGGCCAGCTCCATGATCCCCCGCTTGATGCCCTGCAGGTCGTCACCACCCGTGGGCGACGCCAGCAGCACGAAGAGATCGACCAGGTCGGCCACCGCCAGCTCCGACTGGCCCACCCCCACCGTCTCCACCAGCACCACGTCGAAGCCGGCCGCCTCGCACAGCAGCATCGCCTCGCGGGTGCGGCGGGCTACGCCGCCGAGTTCGCCGCCGGACGGCGAGGGACGGATGAAGGCGCCGGGGTCACGGGCCAGGGTCTCCATCCGGGTCTTGTCGCCCAGGATCGACCCGCCGGTGCGGCTGCTCGTCGGGTCCACCGCCAGCACGGCCACCCGGTGGCCGGTTCCGGTGAGGTGGGCGCCTAGCGCCTCGATGAACGTGCTCTTGCCCACTCCGGGCGGGCCGGTGATGCCCACCCGCAACGCGCTGCCGGTGCGGTCGAGGATCCCGCCGAGCAGCGCGGCCGCCTCGGCCCGGTGATCGGGCCGGGTGCTCTCCACCAGGGTGATGGCCCGGGCCAACGCCCGTCGATCGCCGGCCGACACGGCGTCGATCAGATCCTCCAACGCGGTCCCGGCCACCGGCTCACGGTACTTCTCGACGCCATTTTCGAGCCCCGCTCAACGTAGTGGGTTGGGTTTGGGGTGTCCTGACCCCGTGGATCCAACCCACTACGGGGTGCAGGCGGTGCCGAGGTCGTGGGCGTCCTCGTCCATGGCGTGGTCGTAGCGCTTCAACACGTAGTCGAGGGCGTTGCGCTCGTCGGCCACCACGCCCATCCACGTGTCCAACATGGCCAGGCCGGAGTCGGTCACGCCGTAGACGTGACGGGCCGAGCCGGCCGCCGATGACGCCTCCCACGAGTGCAGGAGCCCGTCGGTCTCCAATGCGCCGAGGGCCCGGTAGATGCTGGGCCGATCCACGGGACCGAAGCCCAGCCGGAGCAGCGAGTCCATGAGCCGGTACCCGTGGCGCGGCTCCTCCACCAGCAAAACAGCAGTGCGGGATAGAGGAAGTGGCGGGGTGCGGTGACGTCGAACCGGCAACGTCCCTCGTCCCCTTGGGCCATGTGGTGACCATCCTCTCGGATTGCTCCGGTGGCAACGCGGCGGCTTGGGAGCCCCGGCGAAGGGTACGCTCCCGCCACGACCCGTGCTCGTCGTGAGGGGAAGCCACATGTCGCAGCGTCGTGACGAGGGGGCCGAGGGCACCTTGTCGAGTGATGCTGCCAGCTCGCTGGCCGGGGCGGCGTTGGCGCTCGCTCGGTACTTCGCCGGCGGGGCCACGCTGTGGTGTTGGGCCCCGGGTGCGCCGCAGCACGCACAGCACGTCGCCGTCGAGTTCGTCCACCCCGTCATCGCCGGCACGCGCGCTCTCCCGGCGGTGGCCGTCGTGGATCACGACGCCGCCAGCTCGTTGCGACCGATGGTCCGTGCCGGCGACGTGCTCCTCGTGGTGGCCGGCGGCGACGCGCCGGCCACCGAGGCCCTGCGCCGGGCCGAGGCGTGGGGCCTCGCCACCATGTGGTTGGGTTCCGGACCCGGCCGCCCCGACGGGCTCGCCGACCACGTGCTCTGGCTGGGCGAGGACGCCGACGCTGGCCACGACGGTCGGATGGCGCTCGGCTACCACCTGCTGTGGGAGCTGACCCACGTCTGCTTCGAGCACCCGGGCCTGCTCGATGTCGAAGGAGCCGATGACGGCCCGGTGTGTGTCACCTGCGCCGACGAGGGGCTCCTGGGCGAGGTGGTGGACAGCGACGGCGCGCAGGCCACGGTGCGCCTGGCCACCGGCCTCGAGACGGTGAGCACGATGATGGTCGGCCCCGTCGATCCCAATGACCTGGTCCTGGTCCACGCCGGCACCGCCCTCACCGTGGTCGAACCGTGACCGACTTCCTGTACCCGTTCCTCGGACGCGACGAGCGCGACGCCGGTCCCCTGCTGGAGGACCTGGCGAGATCGGCTCAGGCCAAAGCCGTGGTCAGCGAGGACCTGCGGCGCACCACGCTCGCCGCCCTGGACGCCGAGATCGAGGCGGCGGCCGAGGCCATGGCCGAGCGCTTTGCCGGCGGGGGGAGGCTGTTCACCTTTGGCAACGGCGGGAGCTCCACCGATGCCGCCGGCGCCGCCGCGCTCTACAGCCGTCCGCCCTCCGGCCGCCCGCTACCGGCCCGCTCGCTGGTGGCTGACCACGCCGTGCTCACCGCGTTGGCCAACGACGTCGGCTACGAGCTGGTCTTCTCCCGCCAGCTCATCTCGGCGGCGGGCCCGGCCGACATCGCCCTCGGCCTCTCCACCAGCGGAGGCTCCGCCAACCTCCTCCGGGCCTTTGGCGAGTCCCGCCGCCTCGGCCTCCTCAGCGTCGGCTTGGCCGGTTACGACGGCGGCGCCATGGCCGGGGCCGGGACCATCGACCACTGCCTCGTCGTGCGCTCCGACAGCGTGCATCGCATCCAGGAGGTGCAGAGCGCCGTGCTCTTCGACCTGTGGGAGCGCACCCAGCGCCTCGTCAGATGACGGGAGCGGCGGTAGGTGGGCTTTGCACCGATTGACGAGTGGAGCCCAGAGGCGGACACTGGCGGCGATCCGGAGGTGACCCATGGCCGATACCGAAGACGAGAGCGAGGGCGTGAAGGCGTCAAAGGCGGCTCGAGCCGCAGGCGTCGGTCGCATGCTCAACGACGAGGCCCCGCCCGAGGAGCCCCCGAAGAACGAGTCCGGCGGGTCCTACGAGGTGGGCGGGGCCAAGTCGGTGGGCGAGAGCGTCGGCCGCTCGGGCGAGGACATGGTGGACGACGACGGCAAGGAGCCCGGTCGTTTCGACCATGGCAGCGACGACACCGGCCGACCCTCCGGCGGATCCACCGAGCGCGACAGCACCGCCACGGAGTCCTAGCGCGCCGTCTCTCGAGGGTGGCTCTCCCTGACGTGACGGCCAGAGCCGAGCCGCAGGTGCAGCAGGTCCGAGCCGGGTTCACGTCTGTGCCAAGGTGGCGGCGTTCTGTTCCCTGGAAGGGCTCCCCATGACCGGTGACCGGAGCGAAGCCGACGTCCTCGAGCGCATCGAGGCGTTCCGTCGGCGCCGGCCCCGGCTCACCGACGAGATCATCACCTCGGCCCACGGCGCCGGCGGGAAGTCGTCGGCGGCCCTCGTGGATGCGGTGTTCCTCGAGGCCTTTGCCAACGAGGCTCTGGCCCCGTTGGCCGATGCGGCCCGCATCGACCTGCCCGGAGGCGACCGCCTGGCGTTCAGCACCGACTCCTTCGTCGTCCGCCCCCGCTTCTTCCCCGGCGGCTCGATCGGGCACCTCGCGGTCCACGGCACGGTCAACGACGTGGCCATGCTCGGTGCGCAGCCACGGTGGCTGTCTGCCGCGTTCGTCCTCGAAGAGGGGTTCGCCATCGCCGAGCTCCGCGACATCGTGGCCGACATGGCGGAGGCGGCCCGTGCGGCCGGGGTGGCAATCGTGGCCGGCGACACCAAGGTGGTGAACCGGGGAGCTGCGGACGGGCTCTACATCACCACCGCCGGGGTCGGAGTGGTGCCCGAGGGGCGCACGGTGGGCGCCGAGCGGGTGCGGCCGGGCGATGTGGTCATCGTGTCGGGCACGATCGGCGACCACGGCATGGCGGTCATGTTGGCTCGCGGCGACCTCACCCTCGAGGCCGACATCCGATCTGACACCGCCCCGCTCGGGGGCCTCGTCGACGCGCTGTTCGCCGCCGCCCCTTCCACGCGCTGGATGCGCGACCCGACGCGTGGTGGCCTGGGCACGGTCTGCAACGAGCTGGCCACGGCCACCAACCTCGCGGTGGTGCTCGACGAGGCCCGCCTCCCCATCGGCCCCGCAGTCGGTGCCGCCTGCGAGCTGCTCGGCATCGACCCCCTCTACGTGGCCAACGAGGGGAAGTTGGTGGCCGTGGTGGCCCCCGACGAAGCCGACGCCGCCCTGGCTGCGCTCCAGGCCGATCCCATCGGTGCCGCGGCGGCGGTCGTGGGCGAGATCAAGGCCGACCCGGAGGGCATCGTGGTGCTGCTGACGACGTTCGGCGGTACCCGCATCGTCGACATGCTCGTCGGTGACCCGCTCCCGCGGATCTGCTGACCGCGGCCGTGGCCGACGCCGTCGCCACCGCGACCTGCGGCGCGCCCGACCCGGCCACCGTTCGCCACCGGATCCGGGTGACCGGGACCGTCCAGGGGGTCGGGTTCCGGCCCTTCGTGTTCCGCCACGCCACCCGCCTGGGTCTCGGCGGGTGGGTCGGCAACGACAGCGCCGGGGTGCTCATCGAGGCGGAGGGCACGGAGTCGGCGGTGCGAGAGCTCGGCCGCATCCTGGTGGAGGAGCCGCCGTCGCTCGCCCGCGTCGGCGCCGTCACCAGCGCGGTGGTGCCGGTTGCCGGCGGCCGAGTCTTCGTGATCGTCGAGAGCGCGACGGCGGGAACGCCCACCGTGCCGGTGAGCATCGACACGGCCACCTGCGAGGCGTGCCTGGCCGAGGTCGCCGACCCCGCCGACCGGCGCTACCGGTACCCGTTCACCAACTGCACCGACTGCGGGCCCCGGTACACGATCGTCCGCTCCGTGCCCTACGACCGTCCGGGCACCACGATGGCCAGCTTTGCGATGTGCGCAGCGTGCCGGACCGAGTACCACGATCCTGCGAACCGGAGGTTCCACGCCCAACCCAACGCCTGTGCGGACTGTGGGCCGAGGTTGCGGTGGACCGTGCCCGGCGATGAGGCGGCGGGGCGCATGGCCGAGGACGGCGAGGCCGCGGTCGGCGCGGCGGTGGCCGCTCTGCGTGCCGGACGGGTGGTCGCGGTCAAGGGCCTCGGGGGCTTCCACCTGGCCGTCGACGCCACCGACGCCGGTGCGGTCGCCGAGTTGCGGCGCCGCAAGGCACGCGACGACAAACCCTTCGCGGTGATGGTGGCCGACGTGGCCGCGGCCCGGGACCTGTGCACGCTGAGCGACGCGGCCACGGCTGCGCTGGCCTCGGCCGGCCGACCCATCGTGATCGCTCCCCGACGCGCCGCCGCCCACGCGGGCACGCGGATCGCGCCGGGGGTGGCTCCCGGCCTGGCCGACCTGGGCGTCCTCCTGGCCTACACGCCACTGCACCACCTGCTCCTGGCCGGGGTGGGTCGGCCGCTGGTGATGACGAGCGGCAACATCAGTGACGAACCGATCGCCCACACCGACGACGACGCACGGGCGCGCCTCGGCCCGCTGGTGGACGGCCTGCTCGGTCACGACCGCGGCATCCACATCCGCTGCGACGACTCGGTGGTCCGGGCCACGTCGGGGGGCCGGACCCAGGTCCTTCGCCGGTCCCGTGGCCTGGCCCCCGAGCCCCTCGCGCTGCCCGTCCCCGCCACTCGCTCCGTCCTGGCCCTCGGGGCCGAGCTCAAGAACACGGTCGCCGTGACCGTCGGCACCGATGTGGTGGCCAGCCACCACATCGGCGACCTCGAGCACCTGGCCACCTACCAGTCGTTCCTGCAGGCCATCGACCACCTGCTCGGCCTCTACCGCGTGACCCCGGAGGTGGTGGTCCACGACCTGCACCCCGAGTACCTCTCCACCAAGCTGGCGGTCGACCTCGACCTTCCGGCCATCGGGGTGCAGCACCACCACGCCCACGTCGCCTCGTGTCTGGCCGAGCACGGTCGGACCGGACCGGTGCTGGGCTTGGCCTTCGACGGGTCGGGCTACGGCACCGATGGCACCTTGTGGGGTGGCGAGATCCTGGTCGCAGACCTGCGCGGCTTCGAGCGGGTCGGCCACCTGGCCCCGGTCACCATGCCCGGCGCGGCGGCGGCCATCCGCGAGCCCTGGCGGATGGGCGTGGCCTGGGCCCACCGCGCCGGCGTCGAGCACCCTTTCGACGATCCCCGGTCCGATGCCGTGGCCGACCTGGTAGCTCGGGGCCATGGACCGACGACCACGAGCATGGGACGGCTCTTCGACGCCGCAGCCGCCCTGATCGGGCTGCGCCCGAGCGTCACCTACGAGGCCCAGGCCGCCATCGAGCTGGAGGCCCTGGCCCGGTCGGTGCCCCGCTCCGAGGCGCCCCTGTTCGATGTCGAGGTGGTCGACGATGCGTTGGGCACGGTGATCGTCGATCCTGCGCCGCTGGTGAGCGCGCTGGTTGACGGGCGGGCCCGGGACGTGGCGCCGGCCCTGCTCGCAGCGGGCTTCCACGAGGCCATCGGGTCAGCCGTTGCTCGGGCGGCGATCGATCTGGCCCGTCGTCACGGCCTCCGGACGGTGGCCCTCAGCGGGGGCGTCTTCCAGAACCTGCGCCTCAGCACAATCGTCGAGGAGGCCGTGGCCGGGGCCGGTCTCGAGGTGCTGGTGCACCGCACCGTGCCCCCGAACGACGGTGGCATCAGCGTTGGCCAAGCCGCGGTGGCCGCTGCTCGCATGTGACCGAGCACGAGCGACTGGTCGCCCCGTTCGGCCCGGCAATGGGTCGCCAGGCAGCGGCTAGGTGACGGCTAGGTGGCGGCTAGGTGGGCAATGCACCGATTTACGGCGGGCGCCCGGCCAGGCACTGTGGGGAGGCGCAACCGCTGGACCCGACCCTGCGCGCCGGAGGTAGCTGTGTCCGCGACCATCGAGGCCCCGACCGAAGCGACGACCGAAGTGCCCCCCGTCGACGACGTGATCCACGTCTTGTGGATCAACGCCGGCTTGAGCTGCGACGGGGACTCCGTCGCCCTGACCGGGGCCACGCAGCCCAGCATCGAGGAGATCGCTCTCGGCGCCTTGCCCGGGCTTCCCAAGGTCGCAGTGCACTGGCCACTGATCGACTTCGAGTGCGGCCCAGTCGGCGGCGCCGACGACTTCCTGGAGTGATTCGGCCTGGGTTCTGCGTGTGCTCGTTGGGTTGGGTTTCTCAGGCCGCTTCGGCTTGAGCGAGGTCACGGTAGTGCGCGGCTTCGACCTCGGCTGGGGTGGCGTCGTCGAGTTCGCCGTGCA
>JAABUN010002494.1_pt1 | contig 32512 bp, 25 predicted proteins | sample 5559311 | NCBI WGS metagenome assembly JAABUN01 (sample SAMN10711877, study PRJNA513370) | rock metagenome | isolation source: Antarctica rocks | place: Antarctica: Victoria Land, Siegfried Peak sud | reverse complement strand
GGCGCGGCGGCCATCGGCCGCCGCGCTTTTTTGTTTGCACCTTCGGAAAGGCGCGCGCACGTATCCCGCGCACGCGTCGAGGAGACACCACCTTGCGTTCCATCTATTCCGGGCAGCAACGATGGCTTTCCCGGCATCTCCTTCGGCTCCCCGCCGCCTTTGCCTCGGCCCTGATGGTTCTGGCTGCGGGCGGTTTCCCTTCCCCGGCGCGCTCCCAGACAAATCCGCCTGCCGCCCCCACGGCTCCGTCCTCCGCGCAGCCCAAGCCTCACCCGGAGGTGCAGGCGCTGCTGGATAAGGGCAACCAGGCCCGCGCTGCGTCTCGGTCCGAGGACGCGCTACGCCTGTACAACGAGGCGCTGGAAAAGTCACGCACGCTCAATGACAAGACGGGCGAAGCGAGTGCGCTAATGAACACCGGGCGTGTCTACCGCGACACCGGCCAGCCGCAGAAAGCCCTGGAGTTCCTTGAGCAAGCCCTGGCCCTGTACCGGCAAATCGGCAACACGGCGGGCGAGGCAGAGACGCTGACGAACAGCGGGCGTGTGTATTATCTCATCAACCAGCCTCAGAAAGCCCTGGAATTGTACCAGCAAGCCCTAACCCTGCATCGGCAAGTCGGCAGCAAGGCGGGTGAGGCAGAGACGCTGATGAACATCGGGCATGTCTATCATGTCACCGGCCAGCGTCAAAAAGCCCTGGAGTTGTACCAGCAAGTTTTGCCCCTGTTCAGGCAAGTGGGCAGCAAGGGGGGCGAGGCAGATACGCTGAGGAGCATCGGGGTTGTCTACCGCGACACTGGCCAGCCTCAGAAAGCCCTGGAGTTGTTTCAGCAAGTCTTGCCCCTGTACCGGCAAGCGGGCAACAAGGCGGGCGAGGCAGATACGCTGTCTCGAATGGGGAATGTCTACGGCGGCATCGGCCAGCCTCAGAAAGCGTTGGAGTTCCTTGAGCAAGCGCTGCCCCTGCACCGGCAAGCGGGCAACAAGGTGGGCGAGGCAATGGCGCTGATAAACATCGGGGTTGTCTACCGCGACACCGGCCAGCCTCAGAAAGCCCTGGAGTTCTTGCAGCAAGCCTTGCCTCTATACCGGCAAGCGGGCAACAAGGTGGGCGAGGCAATGGCGCTGATAAACATCGGGAACGTCTACCGCGACACCGGCCAGCCTCAGAAAGCCCTGGAGTTCTTGCAGCAAGCGCTGCCCCTGCACCGGCAAGCGGGCAACAAGGTGGGCGAGGCAATGGCGCTGATAAACATCGGGAACGTCTACAGCGCCACCGGCCAGCCTCAGAAAGCGTTGGAGCTTCATCAGCAAGCCTTGCCTCTATACCGGCAAGCGGGCGACAAGGCGGGCGAGGCAGATACGCTGATGAACATCGGGAACGTCTACCGCGCCACCGGCCAGCGCCAGAAAGCCCTGGAGTTCCTTGAGCAAGCCCTGACCCTGCACCGGCAGGTGGGCAACAAGGCGAGCGAGGCAAAAGCGCTGGGCGACATCGGGGGTGTCTACTACCACATCGGCCAGCCGCAGAAAGCCCTGGAGTTGTACCAGCAAGCCCTGACCCTGCACCGGCAGGTGGGCAGCAAGGCGAGCGAGGCAGATACGCTGGAGAACATCGGGCTTGTCTACCGCGCCATCGGCCAGCTTCAGAAAGCGCTGGAGTTGTACCAACAAGCCTTGCCCCTGTTCCGGCAAGCGGGCAGCAAGACGGGCGAAGCCAGTGCGCTGGCGAGCATGGGGCATGTCTACCGCGCCATCGGCCAGCCGCACAAAGCCTTGGAGTTGTACCAACAAGCCTTGCCCCTGCACCGGCAAGCGGGCAGCAAGACGGGCGAAGCCAGTGCGCTGATGAGCATCGGGCTTGTCTACAGTGCCACCAGCCAGCCTCAGAAAGCCTTGGAGTTCCTTGAACAAGCCCTGCCCCTGTACCGGCAAGCGGGCAGCAAGGTGAATGAGGCAATTACGCTGGCGAACACCGGGGAAGTCTACCGTGACATCGGCCAGCCGCAGAAGGCACTGGAGTTCTTGCAGCAAGCCCTATCGCTGCTCAGGCAAGTGGGCAACAAAGCGGTCGAGGCAAGTGTGCTGACGAGTATCGCTGGTGTGCATGAGCAAAGCGGACGCCTCATTGAGGCCGAGCGCCATCTCCAAGACGCCACAGCGCTTCTGGAAAGTGTCCGCGAGAGCCTGGGCGGACTCTCCGAAGCCAAGGTCAGCTACCTGACTTCCAAGCTTTACACCTACCACCGTTACATCCATCTGCTGCTCAAACGGGGCAAGCCCGCCGAGGCGTTCGCCGTGGTGCAGAAGACCAAAGCGCGCGCCCTGCTCGACCTGATGGCAAGCGGCAAAGTGGACATCGGCAAGCAACTGACCGCGGCGGAAAAGCAGCAGGAACAGCAACTGCGCGGGCGGGCCGACCAGTTGAACGCGCAGATGGTCAGGGAAGGCGTTCAGAACGAGGTCGGGGCGAAGAAGCGTTTTGCGGCCCTCAAAACCCTACTGACACAGGCCGAGAGCGACTTGCAAACCTTCACCGATAGTCTCTACGCCCGCCACCCTGACCTTGCCCGTAAGCGCGCGGCCAAAACCGCCACGCTCGCCGACGTTGCCAAATTCCTGCCCGCCGACACCGCCCTGCTGGAGTACGTGGCGCTCAAGACGGGCGGAGGCAAGGACACCATTGACCAGACCGTGCTGTTCGTGGTGACGAGCGAGGAAGGGAAAGCGAGGGTGAAAACCTACTCCCTTCCTGTCACCCGCGAAGCGCTGGCGAAGAAAACGGACGCCCTGCGCGCCGCCTGTGCCGACCCGCGCAAACCCTACCAGAGCGCGGCGCGGGAAATGTACCGTCTGCTCCTTCCTGCCGCGGCTGCCAAACAACGGACGGGCAAGAAACGTCTTATCATCTGTCCCGACGGTCCCCTCTGGGATGTGCCCTTTGCCGCCCTGCACGACGGAAAGCGATTCCTGCTCCAGCGGCAGGAAATCGCCTACGCCTACAGCGCCACCGGAGCACAGGCCGCCCTGGTGGCCAGAGCCGCCGGGCGTACCCGGCCGACTGGCACGCTGCTCGCCCTTGCCAACCCGCTCTTCGATGAGGGAAAACGCTTCGGCGACAGCGGCGGCGTTCCCGGCGAGCGGCCTATCACCACGCCGGACCGACCGTTCACGACACCCGACCGGCCGCTGCCCACCCCGGAGCGACCACTCACGACACCGGACCGGCCCTTGCCCGCGCCGGACCGCGACGTTCTGCTTCCCCGCGCCGGTCGCCTGGTGAACCTGCCCGGCACACAGCGCGAGGCCGACGCCCTTAAGCACGACTTCCCCACTGCCGCCGTTTACACCCGCCAGCAGGCGCAGGAAACGATAGTCAAGCAGAAGGCCGGCGGTTATCGCTATCTGCACCTGGCCTCGCACGCCTTCTTCAACGACGCCGCCCCGCTCCTGTCCAGTATCGTTCTGGCTAACCCGCCCGCCGGCTCAACCGAGGACGGCTTCCTCACCGCCCGTGAAATCTTCGACCTGCACCTGTCCGCCGATATGGTGGTGCTCTCAGCCTGCAACACGGCGCGCGGCGAAAAGAGAAGCGGCGAGGGCATCGTCGGGTTGACCTGGGCGCTGTTCGTGGCGGGCGCTCCCACGCAGGTGCTGAGCCAGTGGGCGGTCAATGACGCTTCCACCGCGACATTGATGGAGCGCTTTTACGCCGGGGTCGCGAAAAAGGCGGCCAAGGGAGCGTCGCTGCGGCAGGCGGCGCTGGCGTTGCTGGCCGACAAGAAGGACCGGCGGCACACGCACCCTTACTACTGGGCGCCCTTCATCCTCGTGGGCGATTGGAGGTAGTCACGGCTTGGAGCAGCCCTTTGTGAGTTCTACATAGGAGATTTGTATTATGTCTTGCCGGCAACGCCACGCCTGCTTTTGCAGCCTTGCCGCTCTGTTGCTGTTGCTCACGTTGGCGGTCGTTGCGCCCGCGCGCAGCAACGCCCAGAACCCTGTGCCCAAACCTTCGCCCGAGGTGCAGGCGTTGCTGGACAAGGCCAACCAGGCCCGCGCTGCGTCTCGGTCCGAGGAGGCACTGCGCCTGTATACCGAGGCGCTGGAAAAGTCACGCACGCTCCATGACACCGCGGGTGAGGCAAGTACGCTTTTCAGCATCGGAAGCGTTTATCACGTCACCGGGCAGCCCCAAAAAGCGCTGGAATCGTATCAGCAAGCCTTGCCTCTGTTCAGACAAGCGGGCGACAAGGCGGGCGAAGCCAGTACGCTGACGAATATCGGTCTTGTCTTCCGCGCCACCGGACAGCCACAAAAAGCGCTGGAGCTCTTGCAGCAAACCGTACCTCTGCGCAGGCAAACCGGTGACAAGGTGGGTGAGGCAAATGCCCTGAATAATATCGGTAATGTCTATCTCGCTACCGGACAGCCGCAGCAAGCGCTGGATTTCTTCGAGCAAGCCCTGCCTGTGTTCAGACAAACAGGCTACAAGCTGGGTGAGGCAAATACCCTGCATAACATTGGGCTTGTCTACCGCGCCACCGGGCAGCCACAAAAAGCGTTGGAGTTCTTCGAGCAAGCCCTGCCCCTGTACAAACAAGTGCGCAACACGGGCGGTGAGGCAAGTACGCTGAGCGGCATCGGGAATGCCTACCACGCCACCGGGCAGCCCCAAAAAGCGCTGGAGTCGTACCAGCAAGTTCTGCCCCTGTACAAACAATTGGGCAACAAGGGGGGCGAGGCGGGCACGCTGACGAACATCGGTCTTGTTTACCGCGCCACCGGACAGCCGCAGAAGGCGCTGGAATGGTACCAGCAAGCCTTACTCCTGCACAGGCAAATAGGCTACAAGGCGGGCGAAGCGAGTGCGCTGACCAACATCGGTCTCGTCTACCGAGACATTGGCAGGCCGCAAAAAGCGTTGGAATTCTTTGAGCAAGCGTTGCCCCTGCACAGACAATTGGGCGACACAGCGGGCGAGGCAAGTACGCTGAGCGGCATCGGGAATGTGTACGACACCACCGGCCAGCCACAAAAAGCGCTGGGGCTATACCAGCAGGTCCTGTCCCTGCGCAGGCAAACGGGCCACAAGTCGGGTGAAGCGGGTGCATTGGCGAACATCGGTCTTGTCTACCGCGCCACTGACCAGCCCCAGAAAGCACTGGCATTCTTTGAACAAGCCCTGCCCGTGTTCAGACAAACGGGCGACAAGGTGAATGAGGCTTACACGCTTTACAGCATCGCGGGGGTGCAAGCACAACGCGGACGCCTCCCGGACGCCGAGCGCCATTTACGAGACGCTGTGGCGCTTCTGGAAAGTATCCGTGCCGACCTGGGCGGACTTTCCGAAGCCAAGGTCGGCTTCCTCACCTCCAAATTGGGCACGTACTATCGTTACATCCAAGTGCTGCTCCAACAGGGCAAACCCACCGAGGCGTTCGCCGTTGTGCAGAAGACCAAAGCGCGCGCCCTGCTCGACCTGATGGCAAGCGGCCGGGTGGACATCGGCCGACAACTAACCGGGGTGGAGAAACAGCAGGAACAAGAACTGCGTGGGCGGGCCGACCAGCTCAACGTACAGATGATTAAGGAGGGCGTGCAGAACGAGGTCGGCGCAAAGAAGCGCTTCGCCGCCCTGAAAGTGCAACTTGCCCAGGCCGAGAGCGAGTTGCAAAAGTTCACGGACGGTCTCTACGCACGCCACCCCGATCTCGCTCGCAAGCGCGCCGCCAAGACCGTCAACCTTGCCGACGTTGCCCGGTTCCTGCCCGCCGATACCGCCCTGCTGGAATACGTCGCCCTCGCGGCGGGCACGGGCACGGAAAAGGACGCCATAGACCAGACCGTGCTGCTCGTGGTGACGAAGGAGGCAGGGAAGGCGACGGTGAGAACCTACTCGCTTCCCGTCACCCGCGAAGCGCTCACGAAGAAGACGGACGCGCTGCGCTTAGCCTGCGCCGACCCGCGCAAGCCCTACCAGAACGTGGCGCGACAGATGTACCGCCTGCTCCTGCCGCCCGCCGCGGCCAAACAATTGGTGGGCAAAAAGCGCCTTGTCATCTGCCCCGACGGTCCGCTCTGGGATGTGCCGTTTGCCGCGCTGCACGACGGAAAGCGCTTCCTGCTCCAGCGATACGAAGTCGCCTACGCCTACAGCGCCACCGGAGCACAGGCCGCCCTAGTGGCCAGAGCCGCCGGGCGTACCCGGCCGACTGGCACCCTGCTCGCCCTTGCCAACCCGCTCTTCGATGAGGGAAAACGCTTCGGCGACAGCGGGATTCCCGGCGAGCGACCTATCACCACACCAGACCGACCACTCACCACGCCCGACCGCCCGCTTACCACTCCCGACCGACCACTCGCCACCCCGGACAGACCTATAGCGTCACCGGATCGGCCCATCGCGTCCCCGGACCGCCCCTTGCCCTCGCCCGACCGGCCACTCCCCTCCCCGGATCGGCCCTTGCCCTCGCCCGACCGCGACGTTCTGCTTCCGCGCGGCGGTCGCCTGGTGGACCTTCCGGGCACGCAACGCGAGGCCGACGCCCTCAAGAGCGACTTTCCCGACGCAGCCGTTTACACCCGCCGGCAGGCCCAGGAAACAATAATCAAGCAGAAGGCCGGCGGTTATCGTTATCTGCACCTGGCCTCGCACGCCTTCTTCAACGACGCCGCCCCACTCCTCTCCAGCGTTGTGCTGGCGCAACCGCCTCCCGGTTCGGCTGACGATGGCTTCCTCACCGCGCGCGAGATTTTCGACCTGACCCTGTCTGCCGATATGGTGGTGCTCTCAGCCTGCAACACCGCCCGTGGCGAGAAGAAGAGCGGCGAGGGAATCGTGGGGCTGACCTGGGCACTGTTCGTGGCGGGCGCTCCCACGCAGGTGCTGTCGCAATGGGCGGTCAACGACGCCTCCACCGCGACCCTCATGGAGCGCTTCTACCGGAAGGTGGCCAAGAGCGAGGCAAAGGGGGCTTCGTTGCGCTCCGCGGCCCTGTCGCTGCTGAAAGACAAGAAGCACGCGCACCCATACTACTGGGCACCCTTCATCCTGGTAGGCAACTGGCGGTAGGGCGGTAAACTAAAGGTTGGCCCGGCCACGACGGCCGGGCCGCCGGAGAATCCGCCCCATCATTTCCGTAGACGCTGCCGAGAAAATCCCGCCGCCGTCCGGCATCGTGACGCTCGCCTTCACCGACATCGAAGGCTCGTCCGAACTGTCGGAGCGGCACGGCGCGGCCTTCGAACCGCTCCGGCAGGCGCAGTTCCACCTCCTGCGCGAGGCGGCGGCGCGGCACCAGGGTTATGAGGTGGTCACGGCCGGCGACAGCCTGTTCGTCGCCTTTGCCAGGGTCTCCGACGCCGTGTACTGGGCCGCGGACGCACAACGCGCGCTCCAAAGTTACGCCTGGCCCGCCGAAACCGGCCCGGTCCGCATTCGTATCGGCCTGCACACCGGCGAGCCATTCGTGAGCCACGAGGCCCACGCCGAGCGCGTCAACTATTACGGCGCGCCCGTCAACCGCGCCGCCCGCATCGAGGCCGCGGCGCACGGCGGCCAGGTCCTCGTTTCCCAGGCGACCCACGACCTGTTCCGAGACCCCTCCCCGACGGGCGAGGGCATCACCTTCGTGGACCGGGGGACGCACCGGCTGAAGGGCGTCGGCACGGAGCGCCTGTGGCAGGTCCTCGCGGACGGCCTGCCGCGCGACTTCCCGCCCCCCGCAACCCTCGCCATCGCCGCCCGCCACAACCTGCCGCCCATCGCCGACACGTTCGTCGGGCGGGAACACGAGGTCGCCGACCTGCGGGGCTTATTGACCGCGACGGAAGGGACGACGGCGGCGCGCCTCGTCACGCTGACCGGCTTCGGCGGCATGGGCAAGAGCCGCGTGGCGCGCCAGGCCGCCGACGCCTGCGCCGACGAATTCGAGGGCGGTGTCTGGTGGGTCGCGCTCGACGAGGCCCGCACCGGCGACGAGATGCTGCGCCACACCGCCGAGGGGCTGCGCCTGCCGCTCCAGCCAGCCCTGCCGCTGCGCGACCAGGTCCACGGCTTTTTGCGGGACCGTTCCCGCCTGCTGCTCGTCCTCGACAACACCGAACAGGTCGCGGAGGCCGCAACCGTGGTGCGGGACCTGCTCGCCCAAGCGCCCGGCCTGTCGTGCCTGGTCACGTCGCGGCGGGCGCTGGGTTTGCGCGCTGAAACGGTCGTCGAAATCCGCCCGCTGCCGCCCCTCGACGCCCAGCGCCTGTTCGCCGACCGCGCCCGCGCCTGCCGGGACGATTTTCGCATCACGGATGAGAACGCCGACGATGTGGCCGAGCTGTGCCGACGCCTGGAGGGGGTGCCGCTCGCCGTCGAACTGGCCGCCGCGCGCATCACCGGCATGAGTCCGCGCCAGATGATCGCCCGCCTTTCCGAGCGCTTCCGCCTGCTGCAAAGCCGCGCGCCCGACCTGCCGCCCCGCCAGCGCGCGCTCCGGGCCGCCATTGATTGGAGCCACGACCTGCTCGGCGAGGAGGACAAGGCCCTTTTCGCCCAACTTTCCGTGTTCGCCGGCAGCTTCACCCTCGACGATGCCGAGGCGGTCTGTGAAACCTTCGACGTGTTCGAGGGCGTGATGACCCTGCGCGGCCACTCGCTCCTTTCCAGCGACACCGACGCCGCGACCCAGGAAACGCGCTTTTCCCTGCTGGAATCGCTGCGCGAGTACGCAGGCGAAAAACTCCGCGACGCCCCCGACGCCGAGCAGCAAGCGCTCGCCGAGCGCCACGCCCGGCATTTCCTCGCCCGCGCCGAGGCCGAACTCGCCCGCTTCCGCACTGCGGGCGAGGCCGACGCCCTGCGCCGCCTCGACATCAACAGCCCGAACCTACGCGCCGCCGCCGCGTGGGCCGAGAACGCTGACCCGACCCTGAACGCCCGCCTCAACCTCGCCCTCGGCCGCCTGCTCCAGCGGCGCGGCTTCCAAAGTGAGGCGGTCGCGCCCATTGAGGCCGGAATCGCTGCCGCCCGCCGCCTGTCCACCTCCGACGCCGCTGCCGCCACCCTGCTCGCCCGGCTGCTCGCCGAGCGCGCCGGACTGCACCTCGACCTGCGCCAGCCCGCCGAAGCGCGCGCTCTGGCCGCCGACGCCCTAACCCACTTCCGGCAGCACGGCGAGGCCGCCGGTGAGGCGGACGCCGAAAACCTGCTCGGCCAGGCCGCCCTCGACGAGAAGCGATACGACGACGCCCGCACCCACTTCGCCCGCGCGCTCGACCTGCGCGAAACCCTCGGCAGCCGCATCGAAGCCGCCATCGTCCGAAACAATCTGGGACTCGTCGAGTACTCCGACCCGGACGGCGACCGCGATAAGGCCGCCGAACACCTGACCGAAGCCCTTCGCGTTCGGCGCCCTGCCGGCGACTGGCGAGGCGTCGCCGCCGCGCTGAACAACCTGGGCAACCTTGCCTTCGCCCGGCAGGATTGGGCCGAGGCCGAACGCGCCTTCGCCGAAACCCTGGAGCACGAGCGTGCCCTGCGCCACCCGTTTGGCGTTGCCCGCGCCCTGAACAACCTGGGCGAGGTCGCCGAGGAACGCGGTGAGTATCCAAAGGCCACGCGCCTGTACGTCGCCGCCGAGCACCTGTTCCGCGAGGTCAAGCACGACTACGCCGTCTACTCGGCGGACCGGCTCTCGGCTCTTTCCGGCAAAGCCGGCCTGACCGAGGCGCAGATTGCCACTCTTCGCGCCGTTCTCCACAACAAGCCACTGGAAGCGGTGGGCGCGTGGGCCACTGCCGACGGAGGGTCGGACGCGGTTCTGTCAGGGTCCGCTGCCAGCAAAGGGACGCCGTCTCAGTGACCGACGAAGTCCTGTTTCGGGGCACGGCTTCGTTATACACGTATTACCGGCCCAGCTACCTGTAATCCATCTTCCCTCTGCTCGCCTCGAACCACTTCGGTAACAATCCCGAAACGCGCCGGTCCGACCCCCGCTCCACCGAGCGCACTCCAGGAAATCGTCAACCGTTCTCGCCTCCGCCGGCTCGGCGTGAAGCCAGGGAAGAGCCGGTGACAGGCACCCCTCGCCCGTCGCGGGCGAGGGGAAAAGCCATGCTTGCGTGGCTGCGGGGGTGAGGGCTACACGAAAGGAAACTACGCCGCCGCGCCCAACCCGGTTTCGACAGCCGGACCCAGCAGAGCGTCGGCGCGTAGCGAATGGTCGCCGACGGCCTCGCTCGTGTGGTGAATGGCGTACTGATAGCGGTCCAGCAACGGGCACGGAACACGTTCCAGCACCCAGTTGCGCCGCTTCAGGTTCCACAAACCGACCGGGTGAACCTTGCCCGAATGGAGACGCAGGGCAAGGCCCCAATCCATGTGATCGTACGCGCCCCACCAGCAGAAGCCGACGAGCGGGTAGCCCTCGTCGCGCAGCCGCTTGGCGTCGGACAACATCGTGTCCATCCAGCGTAGGCGATGCTCGATCGGGCCGCCGCACCAGTTCGTTTCGGCAAGCAGGATCGGCTTTCGGTACCGCTCCTGGTACGCCTTGGCGACGCCGTAAAAGCCAATCGGCCACTCGCGCTCGGCCGGGGCAACATGGGCCGGGTCCCATAGTTTGTCCACCAACTTCGCGCCCATCATGTCCTGCTGCTTGTAGCCCTTGCCGTCCTTGTTGCGCCGCAAAATCGCCTCGCTTTGCGGGTAATAATCCAGCCCGATGACGTCAACCGGCGCGGGGTTCGCCTGAAAATAACGCAGGTCGTCCTCGCGCATGTTGTTGCGCAGAAGCCAGTCGAGGAGCGGATGGCCCTCGCCGACCATTCCGAGCGCCATGTCGAAGGAAAGGAACCGGCGCACGTTGCGCTGCTCGACCGTGCGCCGCAGCGATTCGTCGGGCGACCAGGAGTTTTCGGTCGTGTCCACGTACAGCATGAGGGCGTCGGGAACTTCCGATTTGATGGCGAGGCTGGCGTCAATGATGCCGCGCGTGATGTTGCTCATCATCGGCGGAAAGTTGCTTTGTCCTCTCCGGAACGGGGGCCAGCAGCCCAGATCGCCGCAAAAAAGCGCGGTGATGTACGGCTCGTTGACCACGCAGTAGGCGCGAACCGCGCCTTTGTAGCGCCGCGCGAACGCCTGCGCGTACTCGGCAATGCGCGGCGCGAAATCCTTATCCCCGAACTGTTCCAGCATCCACAAGGGCGTGCCGAAGTGGGCCAGGTCCACCATCAGTTCGAAGCCGAGCGTCCCGGCCGCGTAGTCCACGTACTCGTCCCACCACGACCAGTCGTAGATGCCCGGTCCGGGGTTGAGTTTGTACCACGGCGGGCTGACGCGCAAATGCTTCACGCCCAGGTCGGTGCGGACGCGCTTCAGGTCGGCCTTCCAGAAGTTGTAGTGCTGGGTCCAGTCCATCTGGTCCACGTTCATCTGGGGGATCGTGGAGCCTTCGATAGCGGTCATCCAGAAAAATGCGCCGCCGGCCGGGTCGTGTTCGCGCACCTTGCGGGAAATGCCGCCGCGCCCGCTTTTGTGCGCGGATAGGAGGGCGCGCAGCGTGCCCTGTTCATGTTCGGTGACGCCTTCGGACAGCGCGGACTGCCAGGCCGCGTCGCGGTCGGATTCCGTGTCGCCCGTGCCGGGGCGGTTTTCGGCATCGTCGGCGGCGGCTTCGGCGGAAAGGGCGAGGGCGGCCGGGGAAGTGGCCTCGTTCTCAGCGTTCTCGGCGGCGTCGTTGCCCCCGGTTTGGCCGCCAGAAGCGGCCGGGGTTCGGTCGTCGGTCACGCAGGTTTTCTCCTCGGTGTCGGTCGTGTCGTTGCCGAGCGGACCTTTACCCGCAGAACGACGGGGCCGAAACGTTCACCCGGCGACGCGCTGCACGGCGTCCTGCGCGGGATTGTCCGCGTAGAACTGACGCACGAGCAGGACGGTGTACAGCCCAAAAGCGAGCATGGCAGCGGCCAGGATTGCCGCCGCGATGGGCCGGCGCGCGCGGCCGAGGGTCGAAACGGCGAACAGGAAAAGCAGGGCGCTCGCGGGCGCGGCGGCAACCGTGTAGCGTCCGGCGGACAAAACGACGTTCCAGTCGGAAAACAACTGCTGCTGGACGAGCGTCAGCACGCAAAAGCCAACGGCCGCGCCGCTCGCCCACAAAAGCGCGCGCCCAGACGGATCACGCCCTTCGCGCACCGACGCGCACCGACGCGCCCGCGATGCGTTCAGAAACAAGGCAAGCAAGATAGTCACGTCCACAAGCAGGAAAACCGCTTGCCAGGCGGGGGCTGACCGCACGCCGCCCCCCGGCGCGTAAAACTGCACCAGCCAGAATGGCAGCCAGGATGTGGACGCGTACCAGAGCGCGGTGTAGCGCGGCGTCACCAGCAGGGGAAACTCGCGCGGCGGCGGTGCCTTGCCGCGCAGGAAATCGGCCGTCGTTGCCCCATTTTGCAAAAGCGGCCGGTGAAACGTTCGTAAAAACGGCGTCCCGAAAATCAGTTCGCTGCGTACCAGCCACGGTAGCAGCAGGAAAAGAAAACAGCCGGCGGCGGCAAGAAGCGGCGCGGCGGCCCGCCAGCCGTCGCGCCGCCGCCGCGCGGCGTAGCCCAGCACCACGAGCGCGGCCGGCAGCCACAGCAAAGCCGTCAGCCGCGTCAGGGCCGCCAAACCGAGCGTCAGGCCGAGCAGCGCATACGCACGAACGTTGGGCGTTTTTTCCTCGCTCCGTGCGATGCGCGCCATCTGAAGCCACGCCCACGCGCCGAAAACCATTGCCAGCGGCTCATTGCTCAGGTGGGCCGTCATGTGCCCGAATATCGGCAAAAACGCCACGAACGGTGCGGTTCCGAGCGCGACTATGGGCCGGTCCGGAAAAGCGACGCGGGCCGCGCGGGCGGCCAGCATGACCACGAACGCCCCGCACAGCGCGCACAAGCCGCGCAAAACGTACCAGACCGTTTCCTGCGTCCCCAGCGGTCTCACCGCCTTGTAAACCACGGCGGCCAGCGCGTAAAACAGCGGCGGGTGCTGCGCCTGGTACGACACGAAGGCGTTGGGCGACGTGCGCCGGGCAAGGTCGGGGTCGGGCGGGCGTCCCTGTTCGGCGAGCGACAGGACGTACAGGAAATGCTCCTTTTCATCCGGCCCCAGCCCGACCAGCAGCGCCTTGTTTTCCCGCCCGGCCGGCAGGTTGTCGGGCAGCGTGATGGGCTGAAGCGGCGTGCCCGTCGCGTACAGGAACTGGATCAGCGCGTAAAACACGAGCGTCGCGCCCACCCACGCGCGCTCCCCCCCCAAAAAAGGCAAAACGGAACGCGCCGCCGTGGACCTTGCGCGGGATTTGTCTAACATCTTGCCGGTTTAGTTCGCCGACGCCGCCGCTCCCCCCTGCGAAGGCCTCGACAACGAGGATACGCCGCCCTGTTGTCAATAAAGCGTTTTGGTGATTAGAATGCGGCATCCCGCATTTTACGCCAGCCGGCAAAATTTGACTTGGCGGGCATTCAATGTTCGGGCAAGCAGGCCGGCTCGATCAACACGTACAATTTGTAACGCGCCTCTCGTCACCGCCCATGAAACCGTTTTCCCTGATCTTCACCCTCGTCGGCCTCGTGTCAAGCGTCGTCGCGGCGCGAGCCGAAGCGCCGCCGGGCGCGCTTGCTCCCCAACCACAAGCGACGGAACCGGCGGCTGCCTTACCTACCGTCGCGGCTTCGCCCCTGCGCCGTGATCCGGCGCTCGCGGGGCGGGTGTCGCTCGAAGCCACGGCACGCCCGCTCCGCGACGTACTGCGGGACCTGTCGGCAAACCTCCCGCTCGACCTGACGGCAAGAAGCGGCATCGGGGAGCACCGCGTGACGCTCCACGTTTCCGCGCAGCCGCTGTACCAGGTCATGGAGCGGCTCGCGGGGCTGCTTTCTCATTCGCCCGCCGCCGCGCCGCCGCGTGGCTATGCCTGGGAAAAAACGGGCGGGACCGGCAAGGAACGGCCGGGCTACCAGATGTGGCGCGACGCGGCGGCGGTTGCCGATGAAAAAGCCGCGCTCGACGCGCCGCGCCGTGAAGCCCTTCAGCAAATGCGGGACATGCGGAACCTTGCCCGTTTGCCCCGAAAGGAGCGAGCCGGGTATCACAGCAACTTCTCGCCCGCCGTTTACGACACGTTTGATTTACATCCTCATTTCCAGGCGCTTAAAAATCTGTCCGACGCGCAGATCGAGTCGCTCCTTTCGGGAGCCGAGATCACCATCAGCGCCGCTCCCTTGAAGGACGCGCTTTCCGCCCAATGGTACTCCCTTTGGAAAAACTCCGGGCAGCCCGAAGGCACGCCCATTCCGCCGTTCGTTTTGTCGGCCGCCACGGCAACGCTGCGGATGCGGCGTGAAGATGACGACGGGGAAATGCCGAACCGCTCGCACATCTACGGATTGGGGCTGATCGGCGTGCCGGGAACGACCGGATACATCTGGCTGAACGGGTATTCGCCCGGAAACCCCAATGAGGGCCTGTTGCCCGAAGCGGCCGACCCGACGAAGACGCCGCTGATTGACCTCGCGCCCTTGCTGAGCGCCGACACAGTCACGAACGACCAGCGCGGCGACGCCGGTTTTATGCTGCAAGTCCTGGCGAAAGCCGCGAAGATCAACCTGTACCAGGAACACTTCTACAAACCCCAGGCCGCCTTCGGCAACCGGTCACAAGGAATCACCCTGCTCAAGGGGACGCTGCCGCAGCTCGTCAACGCCATTTGCCGCGAGTGGGGCTACCGCGTGGAGAAGACCGGCGAAAACGAGTACGTTTTTTGGAGCCGTACCTGGGCGCAGGACCGCGCCAACGACGTTTCGGAGCGTCTTTTGACGCGGTGGCGCGTCCGCTTGAAGCAGCATGGAGGAACATTCACGCTCGATGACCGAGCGGAGATGGCCTCGCAACTCACCTGGCCGCAAGCGAAATTGACGCTTCGCCTCGCCCTGCCGGAAGCCGGCGAGTGGCAAGCGCGGCGCGAATACTTGAGCCTGCGGCTGCTGCGCCGGCTTTCGCCCGCCGAGCGCGCGGCCGCGGCAACGCCAAACGGCTTCCCGCTCGCGGCTCTTTCGGCGGCGACACAGGCGGCCCTGATCCGCGAACTCGACTTTTCTCGCTACGCGCGCTTGTTCAACAACGGCGCCGCCGGTCCCACGGCGGCCGAGATTTCACGCGCCCGCCTGACCTGGCAGCCGCCCACCCCAAGTACGGCCATCGCGCTGAACGTCACGGGCGAGGACGGCGCAACGCTGTGGAGCGTCGTCAAACAATAAGCAAGGTCGAACGGCAAACGCTTGCTTTTTTCCGCCCTCGGTGCGACAATGGCGGCCGGGGATTTTACACCTTTATCCCCTGAATCCCCCGTTCGAGGAGAATCCCGATGGTGCAAACGGAGATGACGCTCATCACCAAAATCGTTCCGACCAAACTGGAACAACTCAAGCAGGTGCTTGCCGGCATCAAGGCTCCCGGCGCCCCCGACCTGATCGCGCTGATCGGAACGGTCCACTTCGCACGCTGGGTCATCATGGACAACAACAAGCGGCTGCTATTCGACAGCAACTTCGACGGCAGCGTGGACCAGTACCTGACCGACTTCGCCACCCAACCCGATCTGCGGCAGGCGCTCGACGCCGTTTGGGGCTGCTGCGAGGGCTACCCGGCCGGCGGGGCGGGCGGCGACATCGTGAAGTTCAAAAAATGGGTGCATGACCACATGACGGCCGCCGAAGTGTTCTACAGCGCCTACCCCGACGCGACCGTCAAGGACGTGCAGAAGGCGCTCGCCATCCGCGACAAATTCACCAACCTGCTCGGCGAGTTTTCCTGAAGCGCACGCGCGCTCTGCGGCCCATGCTCGATCTCGCCGACGTTCAGGGGCTGATCGTTCGCCCGTACGCGATGGGCTTTTTTCGCCTGCTGCTCGTGCGCTGGGCAACCGCCAAGCAGGGCCGCGCGCTGATCGGCCGGCTCGCGCCCGAAATCACCTCGGCCCAGCCCTGGAAAGATAAGCCCGCGTTCTGCGTGAACGCGGGCTTGTCGTTTACGGGTCTGGCCGCGCTCGGCCTCGCCAAGCGTTCGCTGGCAAGTTTCCCCGACGCTTTCCGCGCGGGCGTCGCGGCCCGCGCAACCACGCTCGGCGACGACGACGCGAGCGCGCCGCAAAACTGGGAAACGGGCCTGAACGACCAGGAAACGCACGCGCTCGTGATCGTTTTCGCCCAGGACCCGGCAACCCGCGACGCGCAGTCCGCCCGCCTTTTTGCCCTGCTCGCCCCGGCCGAAAGCGGAATTACGCTGGTTGCCGCGCAAAACGGCGACGCCGCGCCCGACCACCGCGAACACTTCGGCTACCGCGACGGCTTTTCGCAGCCGGTCCTCGCGGGGGGCGGTTTGGAAGGCCGGCCCGAAGGCGGATTGGACGCCCCGCTCGCGCCCGGCGAATTTTTGCTCGGCCAGCCGGACGAGTTGGGGATCGTGCCGGGCAGCCAGCCGGTCCCCGCGCGGCTCGCCCGGAACGGCAGTTTCGTCGCCCTGCGCAAACTGCATCAGGACACGGCCGGCTTCCGGCGCTATCTTTCGGTGAACGCTGCCGCGCTCACGGGCGGCGACGCCGAACTGCTCGCCGCGAAAATGATGGGCCGCTGGCGCAGCGGCACGCCCCTCGCGCTCGCCCCCACAGCCGACGATCTCGTTCTCGCCGACGACGCGGCCCGCAGCAACGCCTTTGACTACAAGGCCGATCCGAAGGGTTTCGCCTGCCCGTTCAGCGCGCACGTTCGGCGCGTCAACCCGCGCGACGAGGCCGCCCATCCCGCCCGCCGCCACCGCCTGATGCGCCGCGGCCTCCCGTACGGCCCTCCGCTGCCTCCTGGCGCTTTGGACGACGACGGCGCGGACCGGGGCGTGCTGCTTTTGATGATCTGCGCGGATTTGGAGCGCCAATTCGAGTTCATCCAGCAGGTGTGGATCAACCAGGGCATCTTCGTCGGTCTGGGCAGGGAGCGCGACCCCATCGCCGGCAGCCACGACAACACGCTGGGCATGACGATCAACCGCTTCCCCATCGCGCGCCGCGCGCCCGCCCTGCCGCGCTTCGTAACCACACGCGGGGCCGGCTACTTTTTCCTGCCCGGCCTCACCGCGCTTCGCCTGCTCGCGTCCGGCCGCGCTACGGAGCGCACGCAGTCAGCATAAGTATCGCGTCCCGGCACTCCGAACCCTTTTCGTCCCGGAACCGGCCCAGCAAATGGAACCCGTTTTTCTCGTAATAGCGGATCGCCCGCTGGTTATCTGCCAGAACGCCGCCCCACAAAATCAGCCGACGCTTCCCGAAGCAGCGGGCGATGTCGAGCATGAACGGCAGAAGCGCGCTCCCCACGCCTCGGTTCTGATAAGCGTCGGCGATGCAGGGGCCGAACCGACAATCGGTGCGCTCGTCCAGTTCGATGCCGTAACTCCGGAAGCGTTTCCTGTCCTCGGCGACGATGCCGAAACTGAACTCCAACAAGGCCACGACGCGTGAGCCGATTACCGCGATGAAGCGCAGCTTGTCGTACCGGTTGATGGCCGCGCACATCTCACGCGCCATCGTCAGGTCATAACTGGGATAGGCGCTGAACCGCCGCGTTTGCGGGGAAAGGCTTTGCAGGAAGTCCGCCAATCCCACTTCGTCCCCCGGCTGCAAGGGCCGAAACACGACCGCTTCGCCCGTGGGCAGCAGCAAGGAACGGGTAACGGTTTCCGGCTTCTCCGCGACGGCCTCAAGCGTGAGCACAGTTGTTACCGGTTCCATCGTGATCCAACCATACCCGGACTACTTTCCTGGTGGAGCGGCTACGCCGGGCCGCCCTCGTTTTCGCGGCAGGAATGGGGCACGTTGGCGGGTAAGTGGACTTCAGCCGCACCCGGCAATCAGGCACCGGTGGCGGCGTAATCTTGCAGCACAAGCAAAGGACACCTTCATCATGGCGGACAAGTCACCTATTCGGGTCGGGCTGATCGGCATCGGCGGCATTTGCCGGCATCACATCGGGCAGATTCTGCCCATTGAGGGCGTCGAGATCGTCGCGCTGTGCGACATCGTGGACGAGCAGATGGATAAAGCCGTCGAGCGATTCCCCAAACTGGCGAACGCGGCCCGCACGCGCGACTACAAGGAACTGCTCGCTCTGCCCGACGTGGACGCGGTTCAGATCGCAACGCCGCACACGCTTCACTTCGAGCAGGCCATGAACGCGGTCGAAAGCGGCAAGCATTTGCTGCTCGAAAAGCCGATGGTTTGCCAGGTGGACCAAGCGCACCAGTTTCTGGCCCGCGTGGACAAGAAGCCCGACAGCCAAATCGTCGCGCTCGCTTACCAGCGGCACGCGCAGGGCCAATTTATGTACATGAAGGACAAAATCGCGTCCGGCGAACTGGGCGCGGTGACGTTCATCGCGGCTTTGCAATGCCAGGAATGGCTGAAAGGAACGGCCGGTTCGTGGCGGCAGACGCAGGAATTGTCCGGCGGCGGCCAGATCAACGACAGCGGCTCGCACCTTTTAGACATTTTGCTGTGGGTGACGGGCCTGACGGTCGCCGAAGTGTCGGCCTTCATGGACAACATGGGCACGCCCGTTGACATCAACTCGGCCGTCACGATGCGCTTTACCAACGGCGCGCAGGGCACGATCAGCATCGTCGGCGACGCCCCGTCCTGGCACGAGGATTTGACCATCTGGGGCGAAAAGGGCACGTTCTTTTTCCGCAACGGCACGCTGACATTTGTGAACGAAAAGGGCAAGCGCACCACGCTCGACGGCGACGCACTGCCCGCCGGCCAGAACATTGACCAGAACTTTATCGGCGCGATTCGGGGCGAAAACACCGTCGCCGCGCCGCCGATCTGCGGCCTGCGCACCATCGAACTGACCGAGGCCGCCTGGAAGTCGGCCGCGCAAAACGGCGCGGTCGTCAAGATGAACTGATTTCCCGTGCATTCGAGGACGCTTCCTTTTGCGAATCGCCGCGCGGTGTTCGTTGCGGCTCGGTGCCGTCGGGAAGTTGCCACGGGCGCTGGCGGCCGAACGGTAGAAAGAGCAGGCGCACAAAGGTCAGTTCGCGCGGGTCACGGTAGGCCGGGACGCCGATGACGAGTGCGTCCTGCGGAATGTCGAGCCGCAGCGTGCGGTGCAGGCGGTCCCAGAAGGAAAAGATTGTTGACCAGTTGGAGTTCGTTTCCTGTTCCACAATCGAGTGATGAATTCCGTGCATCCGGGGCGTGACCAATACCCGATTCAGCGCCCGCTCCAGCCCAGCGGGAAGCCGCAGGTTGCTGTGGTGGAACTCGGTTGCCACCTCCAGAACAATCTCGTAAACGAGAACGAGCACGGGACCGACCCCGATCAGGGCGACCTGCGCCGAGCGCCAAAGGATAGACAGCAACAGTTCGCCGAAGTGGAAGCGAACGGCGGTGGACACGTCCAGGTCGAGGTCTGTGTGATGGACGTTGTGGAAACGCCACAGGAACGGGACGCGGTGGTTCAGCCAGTGCCAGAGGTAAAGCGTGTAGTCGAGGAGCAGAACGGCGACAAGGGGCCGGGCGAGCGGCGGCACGGGAAGCCAGTAAACGAGGCCGAACCGGGCCTGCTCTGCCTGAGTTGCCACCCACAGCACGATGGGAATCGAGATAAGCCGCACGACGAGCAGGGTCGTCGCGGCCACCGCGCCGTTGATAACCAGCCGCTGCCAGCGATTCTGCACGCGCGTCCGGAGTGCGAACCGCGTTTCTAAAAGCAGCAGCAGCAGGAAAACGCCCACCAGCACCGCACTGCCGACGACGTTGAGAAGGGGAGCGCGACTCATTCCACGCTCCCCGCAGACGGGACGATGACGACCGGTTCGTCGTTCTGCTCAGGATTCCGCCGAGACTCGGCGGAGCAGGATGTGCCGGATAGTCAAGTGGACACGCCGGCGGCGGGCAGAATCCACTTCATCAGCACAACGTACGCCGCCACGAAGAGCAGTGGCAAAAGCCAGTCAGCAGCCATCACCGAGCCTGCTGGCCGTGCGTGCCGATGTAGTGCTCGAAAAACTGCTTGAGTTGCGGTTCGCTGTTGCAGTCGAAGCCCTGGTTCTGGGCGGCCTCCATCGCCGTTTTCGCGTCCATGCCGTGCCGGGTGGCGTGGTGCATGAAAGCCATCGCGCCCGCGCGCATCCCCAACGCGCAGTGGACGAGCGCGGGCTTGGGCAATTCGTCTATCTGGGCGAGCACGCGCGTCGTCAGTTCGTCGCTGATTTCTTCCTTTCGGACAGGGATGTTGACGTAGCGAAGGCCCGCTGCCTCCGCGCGTTGCTGCTCGTCTTGGAGAACGCCCTCCTCGTCCGGCGCGCGCAGATTGAGCACGGACTTGTAGCCCTCACGCGCCGCCTGCGTGAGTTGCTCGCTCGTGACCTGCCCGGCCACGGTCACGTCATCGCTGATTTTGATGCCTTCCATTAACTGCCTCCTCTTTGTGTGTTGTTACCCGGCGTCCTTGATGTAGGTCCAGCCCGCCGCCGCCTCCTACTTGCGTACCTGGCCGTCCTCGGCGAGCAGCGCCTCCACGTCGGCTCGCAGGGCGGCTTCATCAACCGCGCCTACGATGGTCTTAGCGACCCGGCCCTGCCGATCCAAAAGCAGCGTCGTCGGGAGCGCCTGCACCGCCGCGATGCTGGGCGTGACCATCGCCGGGTTTTCCTCGGCCAAAATGAGCGGATAGGGAACGGCATAGCGGCGGGCGAAGTCGCGCACCGCACCCGTCGCCGCGCTGCCGCCGGTGTCGAGCGACACGCCGACGATAGACAAACCCCGGCCCGCGTAGCGCTTCGCCACGTTTACCAGGCCGGGCGTTTCCTGGCGGCAGGGCGGACACCAGGTCGCCCAGTAATTCACGAGCACGACCTTGCCTTTCTGGTCGCGCAGGCTCCACCGATTGCCGTCCAAGTCATGTCCGCTCAGGTCCGTTTGCGCCGCCGCCGGCCGCGTGCCGGCGGGATTGAGATCACCGCTGCGGTTCGCCCCGCCACCGACGGGAAACCGGACCAGGGACAAACCTATCAAGGCGGCGACGAACAGGCCGGGCAGAAGAAGGCCCGACCGGCCGCTTTTGGACGGCGGCGATGCCACCGCTTTTTCCCGGTCATTCTCGTCCATTTTTTACGTTCCCGTTCGGCGCGCGGGTACGGTCGGAGAACCGGCCGGCAGGAAGCCGCTGGCGCAGGGCGTGCTCCTGTGGCGATTCGTCCGCGCCGCTTTGCTGTATAGTCATTCTTCGCGTTGTCGCCGGACACGGGTTATCATGAAAAGACATTTGCGCGTCGCCAACGGGCCGCCCGCCCGAAACACCGGAGGATTTTTCGATGACGATGACCGCTCCCACAAACCTCGCTGCCCTGCCCCCGCTCGACAGCCCCTACCCGCTTTCCCCCAAACAGATCACCGGCTACCAGAAAAACGGCCACACCGTGCTGCGGGGCGTCGCCACGCCGGGCGAGGTATCTCCCTACCGCGCGGTCCTGACAGGCATGACCAACGAGTACGCCAAAAACTACAAGCCGCTTGCCGAGCGCGACACGTACGGCAAGGCGTTCATCCAGTTCACGAACCTGTGGCGGCAGGACCCGGCGGCGGCGAAGTTCACGCTCGCCAAACGCTTCGCAAAGATCGCCGCCGACCTGATGGGCGTTTCCGGCGTTCGGCTGTACCACGATCAGGCGCTTTACAAGGAGGCCGGCGGCGGCCCCACGCCCTGGCATCAGGACCAGTTTTACTGGCCCCTGGACGGCGTGAAAACGGTCACGCTGTGGATGCCCTTGGTGGACGCTTCGGCCGACATGGGCACCATGCGCTTCGCGTCCGGCTCGCAGAATTTGGGCTACCTGGGCGCGGTCCCGATCTCGGATGAGAGCGAGGCCCAATGGAGCCAACTCATCGCCGACAAGGGCCTGCCCGTCGCCTCGGTCGGCGCGATGAAAGCCGGCGACGCTACCTTCCACAACGGCTGGACGCTGCACGGCGCACCCGGCAACGCTTCCGCCAACACGACCCGCGAAGTCATGACCATCATTTACCTGGAAGACGGCGTGCGCATCTCCCAACCCGATCACCCCAACCGCGAAAACGACCTGCGCTCCTGGTTCCCCGGCCTCAAGCCCGGCGACCTTGCCGCGAGCGAGATCAACCCGCTCGTCTACACACGGGAAGGCTAACGCGATGACTGCCGCCGCCGCAACAACGCTCCGCCTGACCGCACGCAAGCGCGAACTGGACCTGTCGCCCGATGCCTTCGGTGAACTGCGCGCCTCCGACGACCTGGTACACGACGCCGACGCCCTGCAAGCGCGCATGGCAGAGGACGGCTATCTGTTCCTGCCCGGCTGCCTTGACCACGACGAAGCCCTCGACGCCCGCCGCGTGATCGTCGAACGTCTTTCCCAGGCCGGCGTGCTCGAACCGGGCACGGACCCGATGGAGGCCGTCGCGGCCAAAAACGGCGGCGGGCGCTACTTCATGCCCGAACTGGCCCACGGCAACGAGCCGCTGCATCGCGTGCTGTACGACGGGCCGATGATGGCCGTGTTCGCCCGGCTGCTCGGCGGACCGGTTCGCCACTTCGACTACACCTGGATGCGCGCGGTCTCGCCGGGCGGCGGCACGGCCCCGCATTGCGACGTTGTCTACATGGGCCGGGGCACGCAGGATTTGTTTACCGCCTGGACCCCGCTCGGCAACATCCCGCGCTCCATCGGCGGCCTGATCGTATTGGAAAACTCCCACAAGCAGACCGAACGCCTGCGCGATTACCTGCGCCAGGACGTGGACAGTTACTGCGCCAACGGCCCGAACGCCGAAAAGGTCCAATCCGGCGAGATGCACTGGGAACACTGGGACGGATCGGGTGAGGCGTGGGACGGCGCAATCGGCCACGACCCGGTCGCCCTCCGCGACGAATTGGGCGGCCGGTGGCTTACCACCGATTACCGCATGGGCGACCTGCTGATCTTCAGCATCCGAACCGTTCACGCCAGCCTCGACAACGGAAGCGACCGCATCCGCCTTTCCTCCGACACCCGCTATCAGCGCGCGGACGAACCCGCCGACGAACGCTGGATCGGTGAGCGCCCCATCACGCACAGCCTGGCCGCCAAACGCGGGCGCATCTGCTGACGCGCTTTCCGGGTTTCCGGCTGAACCAGGCCTCACGAGTTCGCTTTTTGAAACGCTGAAGCGAACTCTGCCCCGAACGCTTCTGCGCGCCCTTCAGGAGAACAAGGCGGCCACGAGGAATTTGCTTTTTCGTCTGCGGGAGCGAACACTGCCCGGAGCTCGCTCTTTGGGGAGAAGGGCGAAGTGCTATCGGCAGGCTGAAGGGCCAATCAAACGTAGCATTTCCCGACTCGCAACCAGAACCTCCCTGCCGCACACCAGGCACTCCCCCCAGTCCGCCCCCGGAAACTCAGGGTCGGCTTCGGCGCGCAAGCGGTACGGCTGCTGGTAATGACAGTTTACGCACCACACCTTTTCGTTATGTTCTTCATGGGCCAGTTCACGCGGCGCCGCTCCGTTCTGAGTTGGCGGCGTGCCGTCGCTTCGCTGGTAAAAGGAAACGCTGGCGCCCACGATGTGCGCCAGCACGAAGCAGGTGTCCGGGTACAGCGTTCTTAAATCGTGCTCGTACAGGCGGGCTAACTTTTCTTCCTCGCGCACTCGCGCACGCGGGGCCAGGTGTGTCAGGCTGGCGTCCGCGTGGACATGGTTCAGACCGCGCTCGATCTGCCAGTCGGCGAACTCCGGTCGGCTACGTCGCAACACCGCCAGATTCCTGCGCGCGTTGAGGGCGGGGGCGGCCAAGATCAGCGCCTCCAGTTCGGTGAACTCGAAGTTGTCCGTCACATGTGTCGCCCACACCTCATGAGCGCGGTAGCGGACAAAAGTGCCGCCCCCTGCTGTGCCGACTTGGGCAGTGGGCACGAGCGTCACGTGTGCGCCCAAGTCGGCACAGGCGGCGGCTATCTGGGTCGCTCGGTCGTAGGCTAGGCTTTCCATCAACTCGGCGGGCAGGGTTTCACGCCCCAGAACCAAGCCGAACACGTCCAGGCCCTTTCGCCCGAATATCTGGGGAGCCGCTTTGCGAAAAGCGTCCCACTTGCCCGTGAACTCGGCCAGCACCAACGACCACAGGTTTTCAGACATCAACTTGTTCGCTCCGAGGGTGACTTCGGTCTTTGTGTGTAAAGGCGAACTGTGCCTACGCTCCCTCGTGTCGGCTCACCGAAACCCAGGCTTCAACGGGGCCGGGCGTCCCTGATCCTTAAGAACACAGCAGCGTGCCACACAAGCGGTATTTGCGCCTTTCCAGACCGCGTATTCATCCGCCGCCGGTTTTAGGGCCGGCAATATCCTCTAAAACGTTCCGCCTGCCTTGAGCCGTTCGATCATGGTTTGGTCAATGCTTTCGAGGCGGGGGCCGAGTTTGGCGACGACCTGCGCGGCGGCGTAGGAGGCGATGCGCCCCGATACGTCGAGCGGCAGGTTTTGCGACAGGCCGTACAGCAAACCGGCGGCGTACATATCGCCGGCCCCGGTCGTGTCCACGGCTTTCACGGGGTAAACGGGGATTTCGTACGTCGTTTCGCCTTGCCGCAAAATCGAGCCTTTTTCGTCCATCGTGATCGCCACCACGTCCGCGTGGGCGGACAAAGCGCGGGCGGCCTCGTGCGGGTCGGTCGTGTCGGTCAGGGCGAGGGCCTCGTCCTTGTTGGCGAAGACGACGTTTACGTGGTCGCTCAGCAGCCGCCGAAAATCATCCTTGTGCCGGCCGACGCAGAACGGGTCGGACAAACTGAGCGCGACCTTGACGCCAGCCGCGTTCGCTTCGCGCATGGCGTGCAGCACGGCCTCCTTCTGGTTTTCCGTGTCCCACAAATAGCCGGTGACGTACAGGTACTTGCTTTGCCGCAGGTCTTCGACGTTCACGTCACTCGCCGTTAACTCCCGCGACAAACCCAGGTACGTACACATCGTTCGTTCGGCGTCCGGGGTGACGAGGATAAGCGAGATGCCGGTCGTGCCGTCGGCCATGCCCAGGTTTGGCTTGACGCCGTGCGCGGCCAAACCATCTTTGTACATCGCGCCATGCTCGTCGCGGCCCACCCGGCTCGTGTAGCAGGCCGTGCCGCCCAGCAGCGCGACGCCGATCATCGTGTTCGCGCCGCTGCCGCCGGCCTCGGTGTTCACGATGTCGGTGTAAACGCGCGGCACGATCTGCTGCTGCTCCTCATGGGAAAGCAGCAGCATGCTTCCCTTGGCGAGGTTCAGGTCGGCCAGCGTTTTTTCCCCCACCTCGGCCTGAATGTCGAATAGGGCGTTGCACATCCCGAAAACGTCGAAAGGCATAAAAACTCCTCGAATGCTGAAAAGATCGTTTACAGAACCTGGACTTCGTTGCTGCCCCGGAGCACCTCGCCGATGACGGCGGCGCGCTCGCCGCTCGCCCGCAACTGTTCGACGATCTGGAGGGCGTCCTCGCGGGCGACCACGAGCACCATCCCGATGCCCATGTTGAACGTGCGGTACATTTCGGTGTCGGCCACGTTTCCGGCCTGCTGGATGAGAGTGAAGATCGGGGACGGCTGCCACGTGCGCCGGTCAATGACGGCCTGGCAGTCGGCGGGAAGCGCACGCGGGATGTTGTCGTAGAAGCCGCCGCCGGTGAGGTGGGCGAGCGCGTGGATGCGCGTGCCCCATTGATCGAGAAGCGGCAGCACGGCCGGCGCGTAGCAGCGGTGCGGGGCGAGCAATTCCTCGCCCAGCGTGCGGCCGAGTTCGGGCACGAAACGGTCGAGGGGCAAGCCGGCCTTTTCGAGCAAAACGTGGCGCGCGAGGCTGTAGCCGTTGGTGTGCAGGCCGTCGGACGCCAGCCCGATCAGGGCGTCGGTCGGCTCCACCCGGCTGCCGTCCACGATCCGTCCCCGCTCGACCAGGCCGACGATGCAGCCGGCAAGGTCGTATTCGCCGTCCTGATACATGCCGGGCAATTCGGCCGTTTCGCCCCCGACGAGGGCGCAGCCGACGCTTCGGCACCCATCAGCCAGCCCCTTGACCACGTCGGCGGCAACGGTCGGCGACAATTTGCCGGTCCCGAAGTAGTCCAGAAAAAAAAGCGGGCGCGCGCCTTGAACGAGGATGTCGTTGACGCAGTGCCAAACCAGGTCGCGGCCCACGGTGTCATGCTTGTTCAGGGCAACCGCGATCTTGAGCTTCGTTCCGACGCCATCCATCGAGGAAACGAGCACGGGTTCGCTTATCTCAGTCGTGTCGAGGGCGAACATCGCCCCGAAACTGCCCACGTCGGCGAGCACGCCCGGCGTGAAGGTAGAACGCAGGTGTTCCTTCATGCGCAGCACGGCCTCGTTGCCGGCGTTGATGTTCACGCCCGCATCTTCGTAGGTGGTGGCGGAGATCGGTGTGTCGTCAGGCGTCATTTTTCTCCCCGGAGCGCGCGCGAAAAGCGGGATACAGCGGCAGGTCAGCCAAACCCTCGCCGGCCCAGCGAGCGCGCAGCCGTTCACCCGCAGCGCGCGCGAAAGCGGCCACGGCGGGCAGGTGTTGAAGGCTGCCCAGCGTGCCGGCGAGGGTTTCCAGCCGATGCACCAAGCGCTGCCGAATAGTCGTTCGTCCCCATTGTACGTCGTGCGCGACGACTTCGGAAAGGTGCCAAGCGGGCCAATAGGCGAGCGTCCAAAAGGCGCAGGCGCAGGCGGCGGCGTGGAAAAAGATCGTATCGTCGCCGGCTTCGGGCACGCCGCAGCGCGCGAGTTCGGTTCGGTACGCGGCCTCCATGCGGGCGGGCAACGCGGCGGGCAGCCGGCCCAGAAACGAGCAGGTCGCAAACGGCACGCGGCCATACACGCCATCCAAAAGCGCGTGGCGGAACGCGCCGAACTCCCAGTCGAGCAGGCGCAAGCGGCCGTCGGCCGAAAGGTATGCGTTGGCCGGGCACGGGTCGCCATGCGTGTAAACGAGAAACGGGCCGGGATTTTGGAGCGTGCCCGTGATCCGGGCAATTTCGGCGTCAAGGCCGGGCGGCGGCGCGAGACCGAAGGGCGCGGCGGCGAACGCTTCGGGAAGCGTGCGCAGCGCATCACCGACGGGCAGGCCGAGGTAGGTCGCGTCCGGCCGGTCGAACGGTGCGAGGCGGTTTCGAAGGCGCGCGAAGTCAGCGGCCCGGCCTGCCGTCGCGGCGTGAACGCGGCCCAGGGTTCGGGCGAGGACGACGAGACCGTTTTCGGCGCGGGTGGCATCGTTGCCGAGCAGCACGTCGGCAAGCGTTTCGCCGTTCGGTGCCGCGCCCAGGTCTTCGAGCAAGTCTTCGAGCACGATCACGCCGCTTGTTTTGTCGCCGCCCAGAAAAACGGGCGTAAGCGACTCGTGGGAGGCGAGGCCGGACAAAAACTGCCCGCCCGCCCAGTCGTTGAACAAACGCCAGGCGGGGCTGTTCCAAGCGGCGTCACGCGCGTCATAACCCTCAACGCCCTTGACGATAACGCCCTTGACGATGACGGACGCGGGCGCACCGGCGGGCGCGCCCGCGAGGACCAGGCAGCGCCAAACGTGTGAGCGGTCCTCGCTGCCACCGGACAGAGTTTGCGGGCCGAGCGAAAGGCGCACCGGGCCGCCGAAGCGCGCGGCCAGAACGCGCTCAACGGCGGCGAGGGTCGCGGCATCCACGGTCGGAGGCGCCCTTTAACCGAACGTGACGCGAGCGGGGCGGTCCGCTGTCGCCGCCGCGTCGCGGAAGGGCGGGTAAAGCGGCATGGCGGTATCGTCTTCGGGCCACAGCGCGCGCAGTTTTTCGGCAAGCGCGCGGCACGTTGCCGACAGGCCGGGAAGGTGGCCGAACCGCTCAGAGCGCGCGGCGAAGTTTTCCAGCCGGAGCGGGTGCCGCTGCCGAACCGTCGAAATGCCCCACGCCCTGTTTTCCTTCAGCGCGCCTTCAAGGCTCCAGGAAACGCTCGCCACGGCCCAATAAGCGACCGCCTGGCTCATGGCAAGAAAAAACGTGTCGTCGTCAGCCGCTTCGGGGCAGGCCGGCGCGAGTTCTTGCCGGTAAACGGCTTCGAGTTCGTCAGGCAGTCCTTGGGGAAGACGATTGACGCACCAGCAGGTCGGGAACGGCAGATGCAGGTACGCGGCGTCAAGGAGCGCGTGGCGAAAGCCGGCGAACTCGAAGTCGAAGAAACGCAGACGGCCGCCCTCCTCGATCCGGTTGTTGTCCGGGCAGGTGTCGCAGGGCGCGAACGCGTCGAAGGGACCGTTGGAGGCATCAAAGGTTTGGCGAACGGCGGCGACTTCGTCCTCGAAGCCGCTTGCGAGCGGCACGCCCAGAGCGGCGCAGTGCTTGACGAAGGGTTCGGCGTTTTCGCGCATCCAGCGAACGCCTTCCCGCTCACGAATCGTTTCCTGGCCGCCGACCGCGCTGCGCACGCGCCGCCAGTCGGCTTCGCCGCCAAAGGTGCGCGCGTGCAGGCGGCCCAGTGCGGCGGCGTAGGCGAAAAGGGCGGCGCGGGCTTGCTCCGGGTCGTCGCCTTGAAGCACATCGGCGAGGCTCAGCCCGTTCCCCAAATCTTCAAGGACGAACAAGCCCGCGTCGGCGTCGCCGCCGAGCAGCCGAGCGTACAGCGGAGCGTCGCCCACTGCGCGCTCGTTCAAAAAGCGCGTGCCGGCCCACTCGTTGAAAAAACGCCAGGCCGTGCCGCCCAGCGCATCCTTGTCGGGGTCGTACGCGTTGTCGCCCGTCCCAACCGACGCCTTGACGATGACGCTTGCGGGCGTGCCCGCCGGGGCCGTGGTCACCGGGCAGCGCAAAACGCGGTTGCGGTACTTGTCGCGCAGGCTTTCCGGTTCACCCAGGTGGACCGGCCCACCGAGGGCGTCGGCTACGATGCGCTCGGCGGCCTGGACAAAGGCGGCCGTGGCGGCGTCAGGCTGGTTCATGGTGGCTCCCTGTTTGGGCAGTGCGTGCCCACGCGCGCACGGTCCGCAGCCATTCGGGGCGTGCGCGCGTCAGGCCGTCCTGAACAAAACGGGTCAGCACGTTTCCGGTCAGGCCGGGCAGCGCGCGGCTTTCGTCCAGCAGCACGTATTCTTGCTCACTTGTCGTCCCAAATAGTTCGACTGCCGCGCTATCGTCGCGCCACACTTCGGGCACGCCCATTTGTGCATAGAGCGGAAATCGGGGCAGCGATGGGCTGGTGATGTCAATCTCGATCACCAGATCGGGCGCGGGGTCGCGCGCTTGATCGAACTCGCGCCCGATGGAGCGAATCCGAACTGCGTTTTCGCCAAAGTAAAAGCACGAGTCCGGCTCGAAGCCGCGCCGGGACGCTTCGCTGCGGAACGTTGTGGAGCCGAGGTTTGCAAAATCCCAGCCCCACTCGTCCGCTATTTCCTCAATCAGTGATGCGAGAACGCGGTTTCGGTGTTCGTGTTCGGGAAGCGGACTCATGATCTGCAAGGCTCCCTGATCGTAGGTGAAGCGCGGCGCGCTGCGGTTCTCGAAGTCCTTGAGCAGGCATTCGTAGGTCTTCCAACTGACGTTGTGGAGGATGACGTTGGGCGGGGGCGGGCCGAAAACGTTAGCCACGTTTAACCTCCCAAAAAGCGGTCGCCGAGGCTGCCCAGCGCGCCCGGCGTACTGTCGTCGGCGGAGCCGGCAAGCCACGGGTGAACGGCGGCGACGTTTTCAAAGGCGGTCGGGTGCTGCGCGCGGGCGTAGGCGGCGGCGCGCGACACGTCGAGGCGCTCCCACAAGGCCGGATCGTCACCGGGCAGGCCGATCTCGCCGGCGACGAGGGCGAGGTTTTCGCCCTTTGCGCCCAGCAGGTCGGCCAGGTCGCGCGCGGCGTGGTAGTGGTCGGGCGCGGGCAGGTCGTCGGTGCGCTCGATCCGGTCGGTGCCTTCGTCGCGCGCGTCGGCAAGGTCGTCTTCGTAGCGGGCATCGTCCGCGCCGCGACGGTCGTCGGGGGTCATATTCGTGGTTCCTCGCTGCATTTGGGCGTTCTTGTTCCGAAGGCCGTATACCCGAATCCGGCGGGCCGAAAAGGAAGAACATGAACGCAGGGAAGCGTTTGCGTTTCGGGAACGCGGCGGGTACCCTGGACACGAAAACCATGAACGACGACGAAACTTCCCCCGCCGCCGCAAATCCTTGGGGCGGCCTTGATGAGGTCTTTTGGAACTGCAAGCCGCTGATCGGCATGGTCCACCTGCCGCCATTGCCCGGCAGCCCGCGCTGGGACGCGACTGCGTCCTCGATGGCAACAGTTCTGGAAACGGCCGTCCGTGACGCCCGCGCGCTCGTGGACGGCGGGGCAAACGCCGTGATGGTCGAGAACTTTTTCGACGCGCCGTTTGCCAAAAGCGACGTGCCGCCCCACACGGTCGCCGCGCTCACGCGAGCCGTTTCCGCCGTTTGCGAGGCCGCCGGCAAAAACGTTCCCGTGGGCGTGAACGTGCTGCGAAACGACGCGCGGGCCGCCATTGCCATCGCGCACGTTTGCGGCGCGCGGTTCGTTCGCATCAACGTGTACGTCGGGGCCGCCGTAACCGATCAGGGAATTATCGAGGGAGCCGCGCGCGCGGCCGTGCTGTACCGCAAGGAATTGGGCGCGAACGTCGCACTGTTCGCCGACGTGTTCGTCAAGCACGCCGCCCAACTCGGCGACAACAGCGTGGCCCTGGAAGACGCGGCCAGGGACGCGGTTTACCGGGGCCTGGCCGACGCGCTGATCGTGAGCGGGGCCGCGACCGGCGCGGCGACCTCACCGGAGGAAGTACGTAAGGTGAAAGCAGCCGTGCCCGGAACGCACGTGCTGGTTGGCAGCGGGTTTGGAGCGGACACGGCGTGCGCTCTGCTCGACGCCGGTGCGAACGGCGCAATCGTCGGCACGAGCATCAAACGGGGCGAGCAGGTGGCCGCGCCGGTCGAACCTGAGCGCGTGCGCGCAGTGCGCGCGGCGATGGGCTGACGGTTTCGGATCGGCTATCCGGCGGCGGCGACCGGGGCAGGCTCCGGGGTCGCGGCGGCGGCAACGGCGGCGGCCTTTTGCTCGAAGCGCCATGCAGGCGCGGTGTAGTAGCCCCAAACCGTGAACGGAAGTGCGTAGCCCGGCTCCTCGGACAGTTTATAAAAGCCGCCGCCCTCCCCGTCAACGCACCGAGCGAACGGCCGAAGCAGGCCGGGACGCCCTTCACTGTCATACTTGACGCCGTTCACGGGAGCGACCAGAACGCCGGTTCGCAGGTCCGCGCCTTGCTTTTTTTGCAGGTAGTCGCGCAGCGCGTGAAACTCCGCCTCGGTGAAAAACTCGTCCACCATTTGCTCGGCCCGTAAACGCTGATCGGCCGCAGTCAGCTGCTTGTAACTTTGAATAAGCGTTTCGTAAGCCGCGATAGGTTCGGTTCGATCCTTGCGAAACCAGTGCAGCGTCACGGCCGTGTGACGTGTGAATCCTTTCAGGTTCCCGTACGGAAGATACAATTTGACGGCCGGCATTTTTGATTCTCCTTTGCGGCAATAACGAAAACAGGGGCCACGGCCAACATCAGTCGCCATAGCCCCTGTTTCCGTGCGTTCGGTTGTTTGTTGAAGGCGTGTAGGTTAAGGGCTTCAGGCCAGGCGCTTATCCGCACCCGGCCCGATTTCTCCTTTAGTAGCGGCCACCACCGCCGCCGCCGTAGCCGCCACCACCACCGCTGCGGCCACCACCGCCGCCGCCGTAGCCGCCACCACCACCGCTGCGGCCACCACCGCCGCCGCCGTAGCCGCCACCACCACCGCTGCTGCCGCCGCCACCGAAGCGACCGCCGCCGCCACCGCCGCCGCTGCCGCCACGGTCGTCACGGGGCTTGGCCTCGTTGACGGTCAGGTTCCGGCCGCCCATGGCGTAACCGTTGAACTTGTTGATGGCCGCGTTCGCCTCGTCGGCGTTTTCCATTTCCACGAAACCGAAGCCGCGGCTCTGGCCGCTGTAACGATCTTCGACCACGCTCGCCGTGGTGACCGCGCCGACCTGCGCGAACAAGTCGCGCAGTTCGTCCGAGTTGGTGCTGTAGGGCAGACCGCCCACATAAATCCGCATGATACTCTCCCGTTGTCGAAACCCTTCATGATTCGTGCAGCACGCGAACAACAGGAGAGCAGAGTCTAAGGAGCCGGGCCGATCCCGGGGTAGTTTCTGTTTCCGTCTTCGTGGAATACCGGCGGGTGAAGGGCCACCCCCGCGCCAAAGCACGTTCTATTATACCCCGTATCGTCAACCATCGCCGCATTCGGGGAGTTTGGGAGTGCCTAAAGGCTAACGGGTAGAATTGCGGCATGGATGAACAGCCTGTTTCGCCGGTTTCTCCTGTTGTGCCTCGGTTTGTGGCTCGGTGCCCGCATTGCGACAGCGACAAACGCCAAACCAA
>JAABUN010002493.1_pt1 | contig 32516 bp, 45 predicted proteins | sample 5559311 | NCBI WGS metagenome assembly JAABUN01 (sample SAMN10711877, study PRJNA513370) | rock metagenome | isolation source: Antarctica rocks | place: Antarctica: Victoria Land, Siegfried Peak sud | reverse complement strand
GTTCAGCCAGCTGGAGGCGATGGGCGTGCAGCGCCTGCGCGCCCGCGCCAACCCCGGCCTCCTGCTCAAGCTCCATGCCTCGCTCCTCGCCGCCACTATCACCAACGCCCACTAGCAATCACGGTATTCATAAGTCCTCCTATTCCGCCATCCGGCTCGGTGGAAGGTGCGGTCTGGAATTGCACCAGGACAACACTAAGGGCACACCCTCCACCCAACCGACTGATCTTACGTCCCATCGAAGCAGACCTTGCCCAAGTCTGCCCCGGTGGGAAGCTTGGAAATCTTGGTGAAAATTTCCAAACACCCCTGTTCGCTCCCCCTACTTCAACATCTCGGGCCAGTCGTAGATGCTCGGCCCTTCCTCCGCGTCCTTCTTCGCCTTGTAGAGGTGCTCCATCTCTAACAGCTCGGTCAGGCGGTCATGCACTTTGCGAGAAGCAAGCGAGGTGGCCGAGGCGATGGCCTGGCTGCTGCCCTTGGCGACCAGGTTGCGGTAGGTCAGCACGTCGTCGTAGTTCTTGATGGATTCGTAGAACATGGTCTCGATTAACGTATTGGGGATGGCGGCGGTGTGTTGGTTGTTCATGAAAGTAGTATGTACTTATTTGTTACACTTGTCAACCCCCCAGTTTACTCTATGCCTTACCCGCGTCTTTCCCCTATCCGCCCCGGCCGTGGCACGTCGTCTGCATAAGGAGATAGCATCAGCGCGTCGGCGTCGGCGCGCGGGAGCACGGAGGGATCATATGGGCGGTATCGTCTGGGGCCTCGTCGTCGTGCTGGTCGTCTTCTGGGCGCTGGGATTCTTCGTGGCGCACCTCGGCTCGCTCATCCACCTGCTGCTGGTCGTGGCCGTCGTGGCGATCATCTATAACGTGATCACCAGCGGGCGCAGCCGGGCCGTTTAGGCGGCGACCAATACATGCGGCGATCGGGGGCGGGCTGCTGAGGCCCGTCCCCTCCTCTGTGTGCGGGGGGTGCTGGCGCTCAGGCAGAGGTCGGCCCGAGGAGACGACGCAGCCCCTCCAGCGAGTACGGCGCGACCAGTGGGACCAGCACCCAGCCGATCCGATGCAGGGTCGGGGCGAAGGTGGGCAGGCCGTAGCGCCCGCTCAGGCGGCAGGACAAGCCCCGGCGCGTGTAGATGTAGGCGTCACCGGCCCGATCCTCGATGACCAACGCGACGCCGTCTCGCTGCCCGGCGTGGCGCAGGCGGATCGTGTAGCGCGGCTCGGTCGCTCCCACTTGCTTCATGGTGGCTAGTATGCTTTATCGTCCCGTGCGGCACTATCCCCGAAGGATACCGTTTGAGCCCACTCTTCGTACTCATGCGTCTCAGGCGTACAGCGCCGCCACCTTTTGTCCAGCCGCTCTAAATACGCCGGTAGCAAATCCCCTAGCCGTGTCCAGCCACCCTCGCCGCGCCGCCTCACCCACTCCTCCGCTGGTCGATGTCGCGGAAAGTGAAGGTCGGCTTGTCGAACCACAGCGCGTATTCCCTGGCCCCGTTGATGACCGTGTAGCCGTTGCGATTCTTCAGGATGTCCATGTACACCTTGGCGCGGGCCGGGTCGGTCTGCTCCTCGGGCTTGCTCCAGAGCGAGATGATCACATCGGCCGCCTGCTCGATTTGACCGCTCGATCTGAGGGAGGCCATGCTCGGCTGCTGCCCCTCGGCGGACCGGGAAAACTGCGAGGCGACGACGAACGGCAGGTGGAACATCTTGCTCATCGCGTCGAGTTGCCGGGTGACGGATGTGACCAGCTCGAACTCCCCTTTGCCACCCGACTGGGTGTGGAGCTGTTGCAGGTAATCGACGAACACCACGTCGTAGGCCGCGTGCTTGTCCAGATGCGCCTTGAGCTGTTCCACCGCCGTCAGGTCCTGGATGGTGAAGCTGGTGCGCCCGAACGCTTCTAAGGCCTCGTTGAAGGCGTCGCGCTCCTGGTCCGTGACGACCGAGAAGAGGTTGCGACCGGCGATGTGTGAGCACAGGCGTTGCATCAGGCTCTCTTTCCCCATCTCGGCGGAGGCGAAGAGCACCCGCTTGCCCTCGTGGGCCAGCTTCCAGGCCACTTGCAGCAACCAGGCGGTCTTGCCGGTGCCGGGGCGACCGGCGATGATGATTAACTCCTCCGGCTTGATGCCACCCGACGTGGCCGATTGCAGCAGGCCGAACGGGTACGGCATCCGCTGGCGATCCGCGTGGGCCTCCTCATAGGCCAGCAGCACCAGCTCTTCGGCGGTTGACACGGTGTCCTCGCCGCGTCGTTGCAATGCCCCCAGGCGGGCCAAGAGGGCGCCTGTCTCTTCGCCCTTGCGGACGGCTTCAGCCACCTGACGCCGCACAAAGGCGTCGGCCACGATCCTGGCGTGCGCCAGCACCTTCCCCTCGTCTTCGCGTCGAATCCACCACAGATCGTCTTGCAGCCTCTCGTAGATGGGCAGCAGATCGGCGAACTGGCGCTGCATCTTGACCGCCACGGTCACCAAGTCGAACGCCTCCCCTGCCTGGTGCAGCGCGAGCATGGAAGCGAAGATCTGGCCGTAGAAGTAATGGCTGAACATGGCGATGTCGGGCAGGATCGCCGCCACCTCGTTGAGGAGCGCGTTGTTGAAATGCAGCGCGACGAGGATGATCTGCTCCGACAACGGGTACTGGTTATCGGGAGTGACGGACACGTCCGGGAGGAGGTCTTCCAGGCCCTTAATGATTTTTGCCGACATAGCCACCTTTCAGGGTGTCCCACACGACGCCATGCTCCGCGTAGAGTTCTTGCTTGGCGAGGTAGGCGTCGTAGACCGCATCGAAGGTCGAGGGCGGTAGGTCGGTAGGTCGCTCGGATGGGGTGGGTGCTTTGCTGGTCTTGATCTTCCCCTCATCGATATCCTTCCTGAGACAGTTCCTCAAGAAGGAGCGGTAGTCTTTGTAGGTCTTGCCCTTAGAGCGGCAATAGTCCACCAGCCTTTCCGCTTCTCCTCGTACTTGGTCAATGGTCAGGGAAAACTTCTCTACCAGAGCCAAAACATCCTCTTCCGGCACTGCTTCGAGATAGGCGAGGCTATTGTGCAGCTTGGTTTCTGTCGTTTTTTCGCTTCTTATTGCTTCTGTATTATTGTTTATTGTTTCTTCTTTATTGTTTATTGTGCCCTTCATCCCCCCTTCAAGGGTGGTGCAAGGGGGGATGAAGCCCCCTTCTAAAACGGCCTTGTACCAGGATAAAACCTCGGGGCACATCTCACGCTCCTGGGTCTCTCTTCCTTTGGCGCTCAACTCTCCTCGATACTGCTCATACTTCTCCGCGTTGGCAAGGAAGACGTAGCTGTGGAAGAAATGGACCTTCCCGCTAGCCGACAGTTTTACCTTCGCTGATTCCAGCGCATCGCGGGTAACGCCGGTGTCGAACAGGATTTCCCGGTCGGCGCACTCGTAGCAGTGGATGATGTTGACCCGGTCGTTGGTTAAGAGGTAGAGGAAAATGAGCTTTTCGGAGGGATTGAGGTCGGAGACAAAAGTGTCTTTCCAGAACTTGGTATGGATAATCCTGGTCTTCATGGGCAAGAGAACCTTTCAAACAACAAAGAGCGCCACCTAGTCTTGTACCCTAGATGACGCTCTTCACTGTCGTAGTATGACACGACTAAAGGTACAAGCTTCACGTCTATTGTATACCCATCATCGCGGAATATGTCAATCAGGCAAACATCTTGACGCACAGAAAAGAGCCGCCTCGGTCTGATACCCCGAGAACGGCCCGATCCTGTCAATATTGACGACTGCCAGGAGCAGCCACCCGTGCATTCTATACCCGACCGTGCATACGCTGTCAACTGTGCAAACACACGTAAAGTGGGGTATTGACTTCGCCCGGTAACCGGCGCAGAATAGCGGTATGTCCAACCCCACCACCCCCCTCAAGGATGTCGTCATCCTGAAGAACGCGGCCATCACCCGGATGCCGCTGTCTATTATCGCCAAGAACCACGCGGTCAGCCCGCAACTGGCGGCCCGCAAGGCCCGCAACATGGCGGCGGCCATCTGCGACATGGTGGAGAACGTGGGCGTCCGCACCATCGCCCGCTGCCTGCACCTGACGGTGGCAGAGCTGGAGACCATCATCGCCTACCACGCCGCGCACGAGGGCCTACAGCAAGGCTTGAACCCATGACCAACACGTACAGGCATCAATTCCCCGCCCACCCCAAGCTGCGCCTGCAAGAGACCTTCTCGTGGAACGACGACGGCGTACTTACACTGATATTTGCCTGCACCATCGTCGTCACGGTCGTCACACTCTTGGCCACCTGGCGTTGACAAGAAGCAGCGGAAAGGAGCAAGCTGGAAGAAATAAACATAACAACATAGAAATAAGGAGTCTTATGTCAGATACCAAACCACAACTCTATGCGGCGTTAGTCAAAGCTCAGAGAGCCATGCAGCCCATTGTCAAGGATACAAAGAACGACTTTTTCAAGAGTAGCTATGCCCCGCTCGACAGCGTGATTGACGCGATCTCCCCGGCGCTGCACGACAATGGCCTGGCGATAACCCAGCCGACGGGCATGCAAGACAATCACTTCGGCGTCATTACGACGCTCTGGCATGAGTCCGGCGAATCCATCAGCGGCTTCTATATCATCGACCCGAAGGAACAGCACAACCCGCAGATGCTTGGCGCGGCCACAACCTATGCGCGCAGGTATGCCCTGATGGGCATGTTAGGCATAGCACCAGAAGACGATGACGGCAACGCAGCCAGCGGTAAGAACGCATCACCAGCCACGCAACGCCCTACGAGCACCCCAGCAGCCACGCCAGCCCGCGAAGTGAACACACAGACCGTCGAGCTAATAAATGATCCGCTGTGCCCCGACTGTGGCGGCCGGATGTGGGACAACCGGGCCAAGAAGGCCAGCGGCGAGTACGCGCCCAACCGGCCTGACTTTAGCTGCAAGAAACGCGCCGGCAACCCCGACTGCAAGGGTGCCATCTGGCCCGCCAAAGACGCACATCCGCGCGAGGATGACGCTGCTCGTTCCCTCTCTATGGAGGAAGAAGTCAACCAGTACTTTGGCGGCGTAGACAGTGAGCCGCCCTATCAGGATAGCGACCGATGATCCCGCGCGGCTGCCTGGGTGACGCGCTCGTATACGCGGCCATCGGCCTGCTTGCCTCGCCCGTGGTTCTGGTGCTCGGTGCCCGCACCTGCGTCACCGGCCTCATCGTCGTGCTCCTCGCTATCATCATCGGCAAACAGGTCTATCAATACAGCAACGAAAGGAGTGCCTAGCGCACCGTTTTTTATGACGAACCACAAAGACAAACCACTTATCCCAGAGGGAAAAGATACCGCAGCACGGCCAACCATCGAGTTCCGCGTCCAGGTAAGTGACAAAACCCAGTCCATCGTCCTCTACGTCGATGGCGCGTATGACGGCACTGTCTTCACGATCATGCAGGACGAGCAACGCGATGTCATCGCCCGCCGCCTGACCATCGCCTTCCGGGACGTGCTCATGTTGGGTGTCGAGCTAGGGGTACAGACCACGCCGGCAGTGGATACGGACGAAAGCACGTCTGCAATCAAAGGAGCCGCCTAAACGCCCATGGCCAAGTTTAATCACTACCACCTCATGAGTTTCTTCTGGGCCGCCGCCGCGCTCTTCTACATCGTCATGGAGCTTCGCGCCGGTCCCACTAGCCCGGCCTACACCCACGCCATGATCGGCGTCTTCGGCTCCCTCACCCTCGCACTCCTCAACGAGTTATTAGCCAAGAAAGAGTAACCATGCCCCTCACCACCCCGACCTTCACCACCGGCCAGTTGTGCCGCCAGTACCTCGCCCTCAGACGCCAGATCGACCAGCGCCCCCTCGCCCGCTACTTCCAGGTCCCGACCGACCTGATCGTCGAGCGCGACCAACTCCGCAGCGCCATCCTGGTGCGACAGGGACGACAAGAGGGGGTGAAGTAATGATGGACAACGCCCTCCTCTTCCTCCTGCTCGGCTTCGGCTTCGGTGTCGCCCTATCGCTCTTAACCGTGTCGAAGAACACGGCCATGAGCGACCAGCCGGAAGACGCCCTCGCCGCCTTACGCCGCAACGCGATCAAGGCCGGCCTCTACGATCCCGATGAACGCCGAACCGCCTCCGTCCCCGCCCCGCTGGAAATGCCCGAGAAACCCAAGCGTGGCCGTCCCAAGAAGATCCCGGTGGTCGAGCCGCAGCGCGACCCGCTCGTCTTCACCCGCCCCAGACGTGGCGCGAAACTGAACTAAGTTAGCTAACCGTTGCTATAACTCAAGAATCCCGCCGTTTCCCCTAAAGGACGCGGCGGGATTGTCATTGGTGAGGCCCGTGGTTACTTCTCGGTCACGGTCACGCTGCCAGCGTCCACTTTCGCCTGGTCGGCCTTGATGGTAGTCGGGGTCGGGACGTGATAGATGATTTTGTAGGTGGCAGCGGAGACGATCAGGGTGCCGCAAATAACGGGGATGATGTCTTCCCAGCTCTTGATGTTCGTGTAATCGATGCCTTGGCCGACAGCGATAGCCGAGGCGATCAGCGAGACGATGAAGGCGGTCAGACGTGGAGAATTGGCTGCCGGTAAGGGAATAAGAGAACTTTTCAATATCTGAGTACTATAGGTCGTGGCGACACCGGAAACTAATACCGTTTTAATAAAATCGAAGGAAGTAAGTGAGGTCATAGGTTTATCGTCCCAGGAAGAGCCTGGAAATGATGGAATATAGCCCGGCAAGGTAGGACATCTTCACGGGTTCAGGTTGGATTGCAGGGGCCTCCACGGGCATCGGGTCGGGTTGTGGCTCTGGCGTTTGATCTGCTGGCTGCTCGGTCTTCTCTAGCGCGATGTGCAGACTCTGGTTCTCGTCGTTGAGCGTGGAGACCCGGCCTTGCAAGTCGTGGATTGTCTGCTTAAAGGTGTTGAGTTGCGCCGTGGCCACCTCATTCAGTTGTGTTAGTTGGTCGGTGTAGGCCTTATCTGCGGACAGGTCGCCCGTGATGACCGTGTCGAAGGTGGCTCCCCCACTCACCCGGTCAAGAGCATACTGCTTCGGATCAGGGAAGCCTTTAGCCGTGGCGTAGGCTTGTAGGGCAGCAAAATTATACTCTTCCGGCGAGCGCCAGGGTTTCGCGCCCAGCAGGTCGTGGAGGATGGGGATGAGGCTGCCGGTCGAGGCGACGGACTGGGCCTTGTCTTGCAGCACGTCATCGGCGGGGGTGTAGTTGGCGTCGAGAACCGCATAGAGGTCTTGGACTATTTTGCGTGGGTTCATATCTGTGGGGTTGGCTCCTTGCGTATCGTTGAGGAAAGGCGTGGGATCGACGGGCGTCATGGATAGCAAACCACGCCAGGGACCAGGCGCTTCGACCTCGAAGTGGGTATGGTAACCCGTGCTAGATGCGCCGCCCGTGTTGCCCATGGTGCCGATCTGTGTCGTGTTATCCACCCGATCCCCGCGTGTGCAAGTCCAAGTGGCTAAATGCCAGTATGCGGCCCACGTCTGGTCATCCTGCAAGACGATGACGTAATTGCCCGTGGGGTCTGCGCCGGTGAACTGGACATGGCCTGGCTGGGCTGGGTAGACCGGGCAGCCAGGATACGGGCCTACTAAATCTACGCCCCTATGCCAATGTGGGTAGCCATGTAGCGGCGGCTCTACATCAAGCTCGGATGGTCCGAAAGCTTGGCTGACGATGTAGGAAGCATGGAAGATATTCGCCATAACGAAGGGGTCGTGACTCGATTGTACAGCCAGCTATCAGCCTTATATCTGCTTGCCGCGTGTGGCGTAGTGGTAGATGGCCACCATGACGAAGATCAGGGCTAACGGGCCAAACACCAGATGCAGCAGCAGGCCGGTGACTTTGAAGAACAGCAGGGCGAATAGGATGGCGATAACGAGAGAGAGCAGGGTCATAGGGTTATTTTTCGATGATCGCTTCCTCGGCCCTCACCGCCTGGTAGGCACTGAAATGGCCGATAATATTAGCGTATAGGCTTATAATCAGGACCCAGAGGATCGAGTCTTTCCACCAGATGAGCGTCGGCGGGATGAGCAATATCCAGGCGAACATCAGGAGCAGATGGAATCTTTTAGCGATCACTGGGGTATTAAACCAGTCCAGTAAGCCTGTCAATGAGCGTGTCATAGGTTGAGGTAGCGATTCCCGCCGAAGACGGCCACCAGGAAGGCCAGCAAGGCGAAGAGCACAGGGAACGGCGCGGGTGCGCCCAGCGCTTCCAGGAGGTACTTGGCGATGAAGGCGGCGATCGCGCCGATGGCGATGTTGACGAGGATGTTCATGGGGGTCCTTTCGATGTTATGGCGACGCAACCTTATTGCGCGACGGTGAACCGCTCGGTTTGCACCTTGACGGTAATGTCGCGCAGGGCATTCACCCGGTAGGTGAGGGTTAATTCCAGTGTATACCGCCCCGGTGGCGCGGTGACCGGCACGACGGTGGTAACGGACTGGACGACGTGGCAGCCCTCGGGGAGGTTCGTGGCGATGGTCGGCAGGCTGATGAACGTGCCGGTGTCGCCGTAGAGGGTGCGGGTGACGACCGCCGGGGCATTCGTCCGCTTACAATAGTCGGCCTCGTAGATGAGCGGCTGGCCCCCACGGACGACCGGCGTCAGGACGCGGTACGGCTGTACCCGTGGCTCCAGGGTGCGGAAGGGCCAGAACGCGCTGTAGAGGCTGTAGGCGAAGATCGCCGCCATCCCGAGGAGGCCGACGTTGAGCGGCAGGCCGGTGGAGAGCCAGGAGAGGCGCGTGCGCCAGCAGCGCGACGGGGGCGGTGTGAGCGGTTCCTTGAAGGTGGTGTGCGTGAGCATGCTGGCGGGTTAGTTGGCGACCGTGAACGGCTGGCTGTAGCTGTGCGCGGTGACGGTCCGGATGTTAAACAGCAGGTAGGTCAGGGTGAACTCGGCGCGGTAGCGGCCCGGCTGAGTGTCGGCGGGGACGTGCCAGATGCGCGTCTTGATGACGTGGCAGCCCGGCTCCAGGTTGCGGTCCAACCCGCCCATCGCCAGCACCACCCGGTCGGCGTCGTCAGTGACGATCTGGCCCACCACCCGCTCAGGGATGGTGACGTCCTTGCAGTAATCGACCGTCAACGGCAGCGCCTCCCCCGGTCGCACGGTGTCGGCGGACACCGGCAGGGGCAGGTGGTTGTAGCGGATGGTCGGAATCGGCCAGAAGAAGATGTAGGCGGCGCAGGCGAAGGCGAGCAGCGCCCCGACCATGCTCAGGTTGATCGCGATGCGCGTGAAGAGGTCGCCGTACCGCCGCATACCGGTGGGCCGCGCCTCGGGGAGGAACATGGCGATGGGGATGGGGAAAGGCTTGCTCATGGCGTTAGTGGAGTACCCCGTTGGATTTGAGCACCAGGGCGAGGAGCGAGGTCAGCACGGCCAGGACGACCACCCCGACCACCTTGGCGACGTAGCCCTCGATCTTGGTGATCCGGCCATCCACCTCGTCGAACTCGCGCCGCCCGACGAACGTCCCTTGGAGTTTCTCGAATAAACTCTGGAAGTCCCTAGTGGTCAGGAAGTTGGAATCCTTCAGGGTGCGGACATCGGCGGCGGTCGAACGAACCACCTCGGAAAGGTTGGTCACCTTCTCATTGACCAAAGCAATCTCGGTGTACAGACTACGGTTCTCTTCGGCTCCGTTGAGGGGGTCGCGGCGTGGTGGCATGATTATGATGGGTGCGCTAGCGCTGCAACTCCACGACGGACACTTTGATCGCGCCGAAGGTGTTGATCGTTGTTGTGGAGGATGGGCCGGCCGTATTGAGGAAGATCGGCTTGAGCGTATGCGCACCGGCCGTCAGGGCCAGGGCGATGACCTGAGAACCGGCCACATGCAAGCCCGACATGTTGGGGAACGTGCAGCAGATTTCGGAGGCTTGACCATCGATATCGATCCCCATGCGCCCGTTCCCGCCGTTCACGGAAGCGTTTGTGCAATCCATGGTGACCAGGAGGGTGCACGTTGTCGGGCTGAGGGTGGTCAGTGCGCCGCTGAAGGTTCCTATCTGCACGTACCCGGCGGACGTTGTCGTGAGCGCGGTGCCCCCCACATCCCAGGTGAATGAGGTGGCCTTGGTGATCGCATTGGTTTGTACGGCGCTGGTGGCGATGAGGTTTGTCCCCATGGATGCCTTTGGTCGCGTATCGACGATGTTGCCGGAGTTGATGGAGCTTACCCCGTTGCCCACCGTCACGTCGGCTAAACGAATATACGGCTTCGTCCCCACGGCGGAGGCAGCGATGTCGGCGGCAGAGGCTTTGGTCACGCCGTCGGTGGAGGAGCCCCGCACGGCGAGGAACTTCAGGCCGCCGGGGTTGTTGGCGGTGGTGGAGCCGGCGGCGGTGTCGGCGTAGGCCACGACGGCGTCGGACTTGGTGATGCCGGTGCTGTTGGAGGTGATCGTCACCGTGTACTGGGCGGTGTTCCAGCCGTGGTAGGTGTCGCCGGTGGCGGTGATGAAGACCACGTTGTCGCTGGCGACGGAGCCGGAGACCTTGACGGTCAGGTCGGGCGTGGGCGTGGTGGCGGAGACGGTCAGGCCGGTCGCTTCGAGGGCGCCGGACTGGTTCAGGAGCTTGCCGATCAGGCGGAGCGAGCCCTTCTCATCGGTCTTGCCGTTGTTGAGGTTGACGATGTATTCGGCCATTTAGGAAGGGTCTTTCGGTGGTAGGATGATCTCCTGAGTGATATACACGTGTATGCCGGGCGTATCTTGTGCCGGTCGCGTCGGTATTGGCGGTGATGGTGTCACGGTAGGGTCTGGCATACTCTGACATTATCCCCTATCAATTCACGCGCCTTAGCTAATGGATACCGTCCCGGCGGTGACAATGTAGCGCCACTCGGCACTGATGGTATAGACATGCGCGGCCGTATCCTGGTTATAGAGCCAGATGCGATCGGAGATGTTATAGGTGTGACCCGCCAAGTTCGCCTCGCCCCAGTCCCGCCATTGTACCCAGCGGTGGCTATAGCCGTAGGCATTCACGCCACCGAGCAAATGCGCCTCATCTGTAGTGGTACCGACATAGATGCTGTAGGAAAAGATACAGAACAAGATCGACGCCCCGGTCAAGTTAAGATGGAAGCCAAAGATGGCCCCGCCATTCGCCGCGATGCTCGACGACGTCTGCGAGTAGGTGCCGGTCGATTGCATGTTAACCGCGCTGGCCCCCTGCAATTGCAAGGTGCGCAGCTCGGAGACCTGGTTCTTCAGGGTGTTGATGTCGTCGGCGATGCGCGGGAGTCCCGGCTCGCGGTCAAGGGTGTGGTCGGCCATGTTAGTAAAGTCCCACTTTCAGTCTGATCGTCTCGGCGTCATTCTCATCTATCGAGACATCTATTTCATTGACCCGCCACATCTGCCCGTCGAGGGCGGCGAAGGCGCTCCCCTGGTTGGCGTCGATGGAGATGGGCACGCGGTCGCCGAGCCAGTACGCGCCCAGGAAGGGCTCCTGGTTGCCGTCCAGCACGATCTCGGGGATCACGGTCGGCGTGGCGTTCTTGCGGTAGTGCTCGGTCGCCTTGTCGATGAGGGTCGGGGTGACGTTGATCGAGGGGTAGTCGTCGATCACCTCGCGCAGCCGGTACGTCGTCTGTTCCGGGGTGGCGGTGGCCGGGTAGGTCTGCACCACCTGCTGGTCGGCCCCGTTGCCCGACCCTCTGGCGATGACGAGGGTGGCCAGCTCGGAGGCATCCACCGGCAGGCGCAGGCTCTTGATGTTGCCGGGTAACGCAAAGCGCAGCTCGGTCTTGTCCTGGCCCTGCGGGTAATAAACATTGAAGACCTTGTCGGCGGTGAAGGCGAAGTCGATGCTGTTCTGGCGCTGGGTCAGGGCGATCAGGATGTCCCGGATACTGGTGGCGTAGGGCTGCCAGGTGTCGGTGATCGTCCGGCTTGGCTGGATGGTGCCGAGGGTGAAACCGAACGACCCGTTGGTGCGCCCTTGGGTCAGGTTAATAAAGTTCCAGGCCACTTGGCCGATGTCGATACCCGTTTGGGTCAGGCTGGCCCCATCCGAAGGGTACAGGAATCTGTTTTTAGCAACTCAAGGAAACCCACCGCGCGCACTTCCAACGTGCGCCGGTCCCCTTCCAGCGAAGGGAGTAGATATTGCGCTTGTGCTCCGACTAAATATCGAGCGCCACGCCGGATGCGGATCTCGTTGTAGCCCGGTCCCAGGAGTTGCTGCACCGACTGGCCGAGGGAAGCGCAGTACGACTCTATCTGGCCGAGATCAAAGGACAAATCTATGACTTCCGCGCGGTTTCTGGTGGCCTTGAAGTGACGTGACAGCAGTAAAGGCGAGAGGTCGGCTATCTGCTGGCCTTGTGGCGACCATAATTCCACGGTGTATATTGAGCTGGCAGATACCCCAGATGCCGCGTAGGTGGCGTTGGTGACAGTATCCGCGACGATGACTTGCTCACCCGCAAGGGTTAACAGCGGCTCGGCCAGTATGTCGATTATTTGTGCCATATTAAAGGCCGAGCCGCGCTTCTCTCCACATTACGCTGGCATAACCTACGTCATAGGCATCGGCTCCGACGCGCAGGGTGTTGAGGCCGGGCAGGATAGCCCAGAACTTCGAGCCGGAGATGAAAGCGCCCATTTTATTTGTTGCCCCGCCCTGGATGATGGTTCTGTTTTTCATCGAAATAACGAGTGAATCCCCTGCCACCAGCGTCAGGTTCAGCCGTATCGACTCGCCGGTGGAATCGTTCGCGACAACCGGGTTAATCATCGGGCCATACAGGGTCACGAGGGGGGAAGATGGGGCATTCCCACTATTGCTGGCCGTCACCGAGCCGCCCGAGGAGCCGCCGTACTGCACGGGGTAGGTCACAGGATAAATAACGCCGCCCGATTGAGGCAAGAAACTCGTGACGGTGTTGAGGGTCTGGCTTTCAATAATATAGTCCGTGGCCGCGAGTTGCAGCTGCCAGCGGCCCATAGTAGGACTCGTCAGTTCGCAAGAAAAGGCTTTTGTCACCACGGAGATTTGATAGGTGTTGAAATCAAGATCGGTCAGGTAGCAAACACGCGGAATAGGCACGTTGACGCTATCTAACCGCAACGACACCGCCGCTTCCAGTGCCGCCCGGTTGGCCATGTACGCGGTCCTGTCCGCGCCCCTGATGGTGCCTTCCAGCGTGATTGTGCGACCGCCATAGAGGTTATGGGCGATAGTTACGCCACTGACACCCGGACGATTGTATTGATCCAGCCGCACTTCCGGGAAACCGAGCCCCGTGGCCGATTTGGTCTGGCAGGGCTGCGCGGCGGTTAAGGAGTGCAAGGAGTAGCCGTCGAGGAGGATCGCGTTCATGTCAGCCTCCAGGACAGCCGCTCGGCAAATGCTGTGAGGTCCGCCTGGTTGTAGCTGTGAAAGTTCTCGATGTGGACGGACGCCCCGCCCGTTCTCTGGGCGAGCAGGGCTTCCGTCTTCTGCGCGGGTATGACCTGGCTCCCCTGTGGCAGGTTGACCAGCTCCGGCCCGCGCTCCCCCACGATCGCCAGACCGCCGGGGTGGTTGGCGGTCCCCTCGGCATAGCCGAAGAGCTTCTTAAACCCGAACATCCCGACATTGCCGACGATCCCGGCGGGCGTGAAGTTGTTGATGAACTTCAGCGCGTCAATGACCGGCTTGGCGCGGTTGTGTACGGTATCGAAAAAGCCGACGACCGCCCCGGTGGTGTTGACGATCGCCATGAAGCCGGTGGCGATGTTCTGCACCCCCGTCCAGAGATGTTTCATGTCCTCCTGGAATTTGGGCGAGGAGATGTAGGCCAAGAGCTCCTTGCCAAACTTCTGCAACGCGGGCACGACCTGGGTGTTGATGAAGCCGACCAGTCGGTCGAGCAACGTGCTGGCATAACGCTCGATGGCGTCGCGGTTCTTGTCGATCATTTTCAGGAGTTCGTTGGCGTAGCCGGTCAGCTTGGCGAAGAGCGACCCCTGGCGGATGTCGCCGGAGTCGGAGATGCCGACGATGTTATTCCCCAGGCGCACGAAGTCGTCGCTGAGGTTGGAGAGGACGCCGTTGAAGGACTTGGATTGCCGCTCCATGCCGTTGAAGAACAGGCCGCCGTTGGAGGTCATCGCGCGCAAGGCTTCCGTCACGGTCTGCGCCGAGATTTGCCCCTTCTGCATCATCGTGTCGAACGTGGCGTTGGTGATGTGCAGGTTCTTCTCGATCTGTTGCGACAGGCCGACGCCCGCGTTGGTGAATTGCAACAGTTCTTGGCCCGCCAGATGGCCCTTGGCTTGCACCTGGCCGAAGGCGTTCACCAGGAAGGGCAGCTTGTCCGTGCCGACGCCCGAGGCGATGTCCCCGAGCATCTTGAAGGTCGGGATCACGTCTTTCGCGGCGGTGCCATAGGCGAGGAGCTGGCGCGACCCTTCGGCCACTTGCGGGAGGGTGAAGGGCGTCGAGGCGGCGAAGTCGGACACCTGTTTGAGTAAAGTGCGGGCGTTGTCTGCCGAGCCGAGCATCGACTCGAACGAGATGCGTAATTGCTCGTAGTCGGCGGCGGACTTGACCGCGTTCTCGCTGATCCGAAAGAGCGCGCCGAGGGCGTCGGTGGCGAGATTGAGCGCCCCATACAATGCCATGCTGGCGATATTCGACTTGAGCAGCGAGCCGGCAAGGCCCTCGACCTGCCCCCCCGCCCGCGTATTGGAAGAGCCCATCGCATCCACCGAGTTCTGGAGGCGCTGGGTCTGCTGGGTGATCGCCTGGAGGGCCTTGGAGGCGTCGTCCTGGGCGGTGATGATGATGTCGATCTTGGAGTCAGCCATACGGTCAGCGGGAACCGTCGGCGCGTTCCCGCAATGCTTGTCGCCGTTCTTCTAAAGCGAGCCAGTAGCCGACCGCTTCGACCGGCTCCCGTTCCATCTGCGCGGCGGACAGGCCGAAGCGTTCCCGGTAGAGGAGTTCGGTTAATTCGTCGGGGCTGGCACCCTTGCCGCTCAGGGCGTCATCGAGCGCCGTCAGGCGTTTGGGCCGGGAGCGCCCCCCAAGACTTCGCTGAAGACGGTCAGGGTTTCGATGTCGAAGTCACCCAGGTCATCGGCGGTCAGGTCGTAGAGTTGCCCGTCGTCGCCCAGGGTCTTTCCGGCGACAAAGTGGTCGCGCAGGGTCTGGATGAGCAGATCCATCGCCTGATCCCCCGCCGCGCCCTGGCTTTGCTGGCGCAATGCCTTCAGTTCCGACCAGCGCATCGCCCGGAAATCGACGAAGCACTCGGCCCAACCGTCGCCCAGGAACGCGAGGCCGACGTGTTTGATACGGGATTGAATGTGGCTCATAAAGGTAGTGTCAAAAGATATTAATACGAGGCGATAGTGTTGGTCAGGACGGCCTTGGCCATCGAGGCATTAGCGAAGGAATAGAGCCCCTTCATCGTGATTGTCTGGGACATGATCTGGTTCTGGGCGCGTTGCTTCGTCCAGTTGTCGAAGAACAGGCTGTCGAAGGTGAAGACCAGGCCGGGATTAGCGCTGGAGCCGATGGTGGTATCGGTGCGGGTCAGTGCGATGGAAGCGGCCTGCTTGGTGTTGTTGAAATCGTAGTTCTTATAAGTCAGATCGTTGTAAAGCAGGCCGATGTCCACCGTCACATTGAAAACGGTGTTGTAAATCGAGTCCACATCGACCGAACCCAAAACATATTCCACGTCCGTCCCTTTGGTGATGGTCAGCTTGAGGCTCTTGACCGGCGATGCGGTGGCCCCGGCCAATCCGGCGACGTTGGTGGCCAGCTTGAAGGTGACATCCTGCGGGCGGAACTTGTTCTCCGTAACATAAGCCGGGGTGGAGGTCGTGGTGGTGCCTTTGCGCGCCTTGAAATCGACGGAGTAGTCGATCAGCTTGCCCATCTGGTAGTCGATGACGAACTTGTCGGCCATGCCGTAGGCGAAGCGGATGTCCTGGTTGGCATCCCTGGCGTACAAAGTTAGCGACGGGTGGCTGTTGTTGTTGGCGACCGTGAAGGTCGTGTCGTAGACAGCGGCATTGGGGGCCGCGCGGGCGACCGAGGCGGATGTGCCGAAGACCGCCTTGAGGATCGCGCCGATGTGGGCGTCCCGTAAAACGGCGCTGAGCGTGCCGTCGCTCCACTGCGTGACCACGTCGGAATCGACCGCGTCTTCCAGGCGACCGAAGGAGGAGCCGTCGGTGATGGTGGTGTTCTTGTCCTCGTGGGAGAACGTCATGTCCGGCACCCAGTAGGCGGCGGTGACGGGCACCCCCGAGGTGGCTTCCGGGGCCAGGCCCACGGCGGTTAAGCGGCCAGATTGTCGGGCCATTAGCTAATCCTCTCTTGTGAGGACTCGGTGGCCTCTGGCGCTGGTGCGCGGTCTTCTGCTGTGGGCTGCGGCGTATCCGTGGGTTTACGGTCGTTGTCGCGCTTCTCTTGGAGTTGTTTGAGTTGCTTGTCGGCGTCCTCGCGGTCGGTGGCCTCGATGGTCAGGGCTTGGCCGTCGCCGAACGGGTCGGGATAGAAAAATATGGTGGCAGATGGCTGGTTGCTCATAGGATATTAGAAAAGGTCTTCGTCTTTCTTGGCGGTGATACGGAAACGGTAGTAGCGCAGGCCGGGCTCGATCTCGAAGCCCCACGCGCCGGTCATCGTCTCGATGGTGTACGCCGCGCTTGCCAGCATGGTCGGGCTGACACGCTCCTGGCGCAATCGCGTCCGGCAGAGATCGACGAGCTGGCGCATCCGGCCTTCGGTCGTGGCGGAGTCCTCGAAGGTGTCGAACAGGTAGACCTCGTAGGTGATGGCGTCGTCGTCCGTGCGGGAATCGAGCTCAGTTTCATTATCCTCCACCGGCACGACGGAGAGGACCGGCCAGGTGGTCAGCCGCCCCGGTTCCTTGACCGGGTAGTTGGCCTTGATCGCCCAGCCGCCGGGATAGATGGCGGTGATGTCGATGGCCGCGAAGAGGTTATAGAGGGCTTGGCCGATGGTGGTGTAGGTGGTGCTCAAGGGTTATTTCGTGCCTAAATCTTTGGTGATATTCGTCGCGGCCTCCTCAAAGAAGCCGTCGATGTTCCGCTGGTTCTGCTCCAGGGAGCCTTTCATGTAAAAGCGCCCGCGCACGCCCTTAACCGACTTGGTGAAGACCATCTTGCCACCCTTACCCCTGAAGGCAAGGAATTTCTTGGTCTTCGGACGGATCGGTTGACCGGACGGGCCATAGATGCCACTTCCGGCCTCCTGTATTCCGGCATATTTCACGTTTGTCCCGACCGAACCGGTGAAGCTACTCCCCGCCTGCCGCATGGGGCTGACCAGGATGCTCTGGCGTAAACGGCCTGAGTCGATGGGTGACAGTTGCTTGGCCGTTCCCTGCAAGGACACCAGCGACTTGTTCCCGGCCTCACTAATCCGCTTGCTGGCGATCTCGGGTGCTTTCCTGAACTGGCTTTGCAGCTCGGCCAGGTTCTTGATCTCGACCTTGTAGCTAATCATGTTACGTCCCCCACATGGCACGGGCGGTGCAGGAGACATGCGCCAGGCGCGGCGTGGTGTAGTGTGAGACGCCCGTTACCAGATAGGTCTTGGTCGGATCGGCCTCATCCACCAGTAAGTCTTGTTCTTTCAGCGCGGGCGAGCCGTCGAAGATCAGCTGGAAGGCCTTGCTTGCCGGGAAGTCGATGAAGGCGACGATATTCGGGCCTGCGGGGTACAAGTACGCCCCGAGGTTGGTCAGGGTATTGGCGACGCCCGCGCGCGTGACGGAGAAGTAGTGGGTGATGATCCGCATCTAGAAGACGACCGGCAGCCGGTAGCTGGCCAGCACCTCCATCGTGTCGCCGGGGATGTCCATACCCTTCAGGTCGTAGGTCTCGCTATAGTCCCCTGCCCGCACCGAGGAGACGGTCTGGCCGCCCGATGTCGCGTTGTTGAACCGTTGGACGAGCAGATCGGCCAACGCTTGTTTCAGGTCGGCGGGGAAGGTGTTGTCCGTGTAGCCCCCGGTGTAGGCGATCTGGACCGCGCCGAAGCCGCTGTAGAGGGTGTAAGAGGCTTTCACCGTGCCGTTGGGATGCGTGCGCACGATGCCGAGATACGGATCATACAGGTTCGTTGCGTAGTTATAGGTGCCGACCGTGACGGGCTGTGCCGGGTCGAGCGGGAGCGCGGAGACGTAGAAGGTGTCGCCGGGTTCCGTCGGGTTCAGGGTCTCGGTAAACGTGCCGTAGGCCCAGCCTAACCGGTTGCAGTATCGGGCCGACCACGCCAGGATCGCAGCGGCCATAGTGTCGGCCAGTGCGCGCCCGTCAGGGTCGAGTAATGTGGAATTTGCTCTAGATTCGTAATCGGTCCAATTTAGGAGAGCCATTACTGGTTATTGTACCGTGGTGTTTTTAGAAGGCGTCCTTGTTGTAGGTGAAGAACGAGACGAAGAAGCCCGCCGCGTTCGCGCTGCTGGCGTTCGACAGCCCGACATTCAAGGGCGAGTAGCCACCGGTGGCGGTCGTGGGGATCGTCGTCGTGTGCGTCGCCACCAGCACCCCGTTGCAGTAATACTTGATGTTCGTCGTCCCCGTTTTGATGGCGGTTAAAATGGTGTCTTCGTAGGACAGTGTGGCAGGCGTGAACGCCGTCGCCGTTTCGGTGGTGCCGTTGGCGTTGGTGGCGTACAACGTTCGCGCCGTGCCGTTGCCGATGATCTTGAAACCATAATGATTGTCGGTGAAGGTGATGCCGGTCCCGTCGATGGCCGGATTACCGACACCTACATAAATATGGCAAATCACGGTTGCACCGAACTTTTGAGAAAGCATGGTGCTGAAGTTGTTGTTCCCCGTGAAGAAGTTCTGGTTGTTGCCGTTGTTGTAGTAGGCTAGGTTGGTCCAGGACGAGGCTGTGGCTGAAACATCCATAGCCAGGCCATTACCGACTGCCGCTCTGGTCGTCCCGGTGGTCCCCGACCCACCGAAGCGACTGATGCTCTCGAAGTTGGACGCGATGGAGAGCTGTGGGGTTGGGGCTGCCCCTGCGCCGCCCGCCGGTGTCTGCCAGGTCGCCGCCGTGGCGGAGGTGGCCACCGGTGTCTGGCCGGTAGCAGGTGTGCCAGTGATGGCGATGCCGCCGACCTGTGTGGCGGTGGTGGCCGAGGCCACCGTGCCGGTCAGCGCCACGGTGATGCCGTTAGAGGCATTGGTCACGGCGATGTTTGTCCCGGCTGTCAGGGTTCCGGGGGCCGGGTTGCCCGCTGTCGAGCCGATCAGCAGTTGCCCATCGGTTAAGGCGGCTGTGGAGGTGGCGGTCGTGGCCCCGGTGGCGTAGACCGCGCCTTTATTAGTGGCGCTTGTGATGCTGGCGGCTCCACTGGCCGGGGTGCGGAAGGCCGCCGATCCGGTGGTGAGCAAGGTGAGCGTGTCCCCCGTCGCCCCGCCCGAGGCCGCGTTGAGCTGGATTAAAGCGCCGGTGTTGGTGACGAGGTGGGTGGCCGGGTTGAAGGCCGCACCGCCCGTGTAGACCTTGAGCAAATTGGCGTAGCCGCCGATCGGGGCCAGCGTGACGTAATCCAAGATCTGCTCGTTTGCGTTGCCCGCCCCGCCGACAATCGTCCAGTAGTTGAGGCCGTAAAAGTAAGGCTTGCTTTTGAGGGTGTCCAGGACCGTCTGCATGGCCGTCAGGCGGGTGGCGTCGGTCGTCTCGTTGATCGTCCCCCACTCGGTTAGCATCAGCGGAAATTGCCCGTATAGGGCCTCATACGAGGCTAAATCCGTCGCCATGCCGGAGGCGGGGTTGGGGTAGTCGTCCATGCCCAAGACGGACATCGCGTCCAATGTGCGCTCGTCAAGGAAGCCCTTGGGGTTGCTCACGTTGCCATAAACGACGAACCCGGAGGTGCCGAAGAAGCCGACCGCCACCTGCCCACGCAAACCGACGAGGTCGAGTGCGGCGTTGGTGACGGTGATGGCGTCGCGCAGCCAGCGGCGGAAGAGGTTGGCGTCGGCGAACTGCCCGCCCGTGGCCCCGCCGACCACGCCGTTAATCCCGCCGTTCTCCGGCTCGGGGATCGGACAGAGGATGTCGCCGGGACGGTACTGGTCGGGATGCGCCTGGATATATTGATAAATCTGCGCCAGGTAACTGGTGGTGTCCGTGCCCGCCAGGACGGGGGCGGCGGTGCCGACTGCACGGGTGGTGTTCTTGGGCTTGCCGTAGATCCCTTCCCATTCGAGGGGCATCTGACGCCAGAAGATATTGCGTCCAGCGGCCCGGATCGCGGCAGCCCAGCGCGCCGCGTAGCCCGCTTGTGGTGTGGTGCCGGGATAGGCGGACGGATCATCGTAGGGAATGGCGACCGCAATGTGGGTCGGGTTGAACGGCTTAACGGCGGTCATCAGATTCGCCATGTAGGCGTCGGAGGATTGCCCCTGCACGTTGTCCTTGGTCACCTTCATAATGTCGAGCGACTGGATGCGCCAGGTCGAGGAGCCGGGCTTACTGCCGGTGAAGAGCGTCGGCTGGGTGAAGTCCTGCTTGAGGGTCTTGGTCGAGTCCGACAGGACGATGTTGCGGAAGGAGAGGGTCTTGCCCGCCACCGACTCGTAGACGCGCAGTTTGAGGTTGGAGACGGTGGTGTTCGGGGCCAGGGCGATACCGGTGCCTGCGGTGGCGGCGGTCGCGTCGAAGGCGCTGGTGAACTTGGTTAAAGGCAGCGAGATAGTCTGCCAGCCATTGACGCCGTTGGTGGCGAAGTTGGTCAGGACGATGCCCCGGTCCCCGGCCTGGTTAAAAGACAACAGCGGCGTGTCCCCGGCTACTTGCAGGGTGTTGCCGTTGAAATTGATGTCAAGGGTGATGGTGTCAAAGTCCTGGAGGATGGCCGTCCAGAGGGTGCGGACGGAGATGGAGTCGTTGTTGGCCGGGGTGGTGATCGTCATCACGCCGTCCTTGATGACGCTTGTGCCGCCCGATGAGTGGACCCAGCGCTCGGGGTGGATGGTGAAAGTATCTAAAACGTAGCTCGGTGCGGTAGCAATGACCGCCTGTTGCTTCTGCTGAGTTGGGTCGGAATTGGGGACGAGATTTAGGCCCACCTGTGCTTTGGTGACCGCGTGCGGGTTATCTGTTCTGGCCGCGTGGGTGGTGCTAGCCGTGACGGTCGTGTTGGCGCTGACGGTGGTCTGGAAATCGGAGATGGTCGCGGCGATTTGCGTGCCGGTATGCGTCGAGCGGTCGCGGAGCTGGGCGTCGGTGGCGTTGGCGGTCGCGCCCGTAGTAACACCCGCTAACTTGGTGCGCTCGGTGGCGAGGAAGGCTTTATTGGTCGTGCCGTCCGTGAGGCTATCCGCGCTTTGGGTGCCGGTGTGGTTGGCACGGGCCGTGGCGTCGATATTCTGGACAAGTGGCAGCCCCACAGCGGCCTTGTCGAGTGTCTGGAAGGTCTTGTCGCCCCGGTAGTACTGCGCGGTGGTGCCAGCCGCGATAGACGGCTCCTTGCCCGCCAGGGCGGTGGTCAGGCCGGTCACATCAGCTTGCGCGTGGGCATGGACGAGGGCGGCCTTGGCATCAAGAGCGGTTTGGGTGGCGGTCGAGACCGGCTTGCTTATATCGCTGACGTTATCCGCGCTGCCGAGCCCTACTTGCGCCTTCGTGACGGTGTGCGGGTTGTCGGTGCGCGAGGTATGGGCCGTGATGGTGGCGACGGTCGAGGCAACCAAGTTGGCCTTGGTTATTTTCTTGGTCGTCGCACCACTGGCGGGGCTATCGACGATGGGGAGGATGTCGTCGTCGGTGGGGGTGGTGAGTTCGGGGAGTTGGGTTACGCGGATGTCAGCCATAAGTTAGGGATAGGAAAGGAAAGCGCCTGATTCGGTCAGGAGGCGAGTGCCGGATTCGGTCAGGAAGGCGGTGGAAGGAGCGATGCCGGTGATAGGTTGGACGATCAGCGAGGGGCGGTCTGTGACCAGCGACCCGATGCCGCCGCGTGTGTAGATGTCCCGACCGCTGGAGGCAGCTACAACGGTGTTACCAGAGCGCGCGATGACGTGGCGGGCGTTGCTGGTCAGGCTGGCGTTCGCGGTGACCAGCGGGCCGTTGGGCGTGGTGGTTTCGGCGACGATGTACTCCCCGGCGTTGTCCAAGAGATAGGCGCGGTCTGTGGAAACCAACGGAACGGTGGTCATAGTCCTATTGTGCCACGCGACGGTCGGACGGGTGGCATGTGGCGTGCGTTTTATTGTCGTCTCGCGGGCGCGTGGGCGTTGGCACAGCGGGCGACGTAGTGGGTGGTGCGGTGTGGAGCAGATAGCGATATTGGTGGTGGAGGACGTCCCGGCCATCGCGGACATCATCGAGGCGGTCCTCAACGACGTCCCCGGCTACCAGGCGACCGCCGTGGGCAACGGGGCCGATGCGCTGGCCTTCGTCGTGGAGGTCGGGGTCGATCTCGTCCTGCTCGATGTCAACCTGCCCGGCCTGGACGGGTTCGCCATCCACGACCTGCTGCGCGGCCGCGACGCCACGGCGACGGTGCCGATCCTCTTCATGACGGCGGGCCTGCACGAGGCGGCGTTCGCGCGGCGCGGGGTGCGCGGCCACATCAAAAAACCGTTCGACCTCGACGACCTGCTGGCGCGGGTGGCCTCAGCCCTCGCGGGCGGTGCCGGGGCCGTGGGCAATGGGCTGGTGCGACCCGCCGATCGGTAGCAGGCGGCCCACGGTCGCCAGGAGCGCGTCCAGGTCGAACGGTTTGGGCAGGCACGCGACGAAGCCGTGGGCCGCGTGATCGGCGTAGTCCCCCGCCCCGCTCGGCGCGCAGAGAATCAGTGGGGTGCCCCCGGCGGCATGCGCGAGCCGGTCCAGGTCGGCCCAGGGGTCGCCCGCGCAATCGCTGGCGGGGGGCACGGCGTCGGCAAGTACCAGCCCGACCCGGAACGCGGCGAGGACCTGGAGCCCGGTCTCCGCTGTCGGCGCGACGAGCACGCGGTAGCCCGCCTCGGTCAGGACCGCGCGCAGGAGGGTGGCGATGTCCGGGGTGTCGTCCACGACGAGGATGGTGCCGCGCGTTTCCATACTTAACTCCCCGGTGCGAATCTTGTGCAAAATCTGGGCAAGTATGGCGTGACCCGGACCAAGGTGCCAGGCTGGCACCGGGTCATGGGTTGTCGATGGGGACAGTGTAGCGGGTCGGCGTCGCGAAAGGAATGGGCCGGATGCACAGATGTCAGGGCGGGTCGGTGCCAGCCACACCGCCCGCCCCGGAGGATGCAAGACGCGCTCGCCACAAGCTGCTTGCCCATCCAGTATTACGTACCCGAGGACCCGAGGATAGAGCCGGAAGCATGGTACTTTCGTACCGCTTGCCGTGGCACCGATGCTGCATGCCATAACGTGCGGTGGGCAACAACAGAAGGAGGCGGTGATGACGGACAAAGACAAGAAGCGGCCCAAGGTCGGTGCCGGTCGCGCGGCGGGCGTGGCGGATGAGACCCTCGGCGTGCCGGACGAGCGTAAGGCCGAGGTGCTGGAGGATGCCCGGCCGGGCAGCGCGGTCGGTGGGCACGAACCGGGGAAGACGCCCGCGACCGAACGGGCGACCATGGACGACGAACGTCGCGGTTGACGCGGCCCGACGAGAAAGGGCGGGTTGGTGCTAGCCAAACACCAACCCGCCCCGAGGAGGATGCAAGACCCGCTCGCCACAAGCTGCTTGCACACTGAGTATTACGCAGGCCGAGGGTGGAGGGAAGAGCGATCTGGCTGGTACTTTGGTCCCGGTTTGCCCTACGCCGGATTTACCCGAGTATATACGTGACGCACCCAAGGGGTTTTAGGAGAGGTATAGGGCTAACAACCTACTTCTTCGCTTGGCTGGCCTTCTTTGCTTGCTTACTCTTGCCTTTCTTGCCTTGAGGCTCGGGGTGAACTTTGAGCAAGGCGTGGAGAGGGTTGAGAGTGAGTTTTTTTCTTCATAGGTCTCCTAATCGCGAAACTTATACGCCTTACCGAGCACTCCGGCGAAGCTATCCGTCTTTTGCACATCCGCGTCGGATAGCAGGACGTAGTCCCAGCGCTTGCCGCCCAACTGGCCCGCCGCTTCGCACCAACTACGGGCTGAGGCGGCCTTACGCTGGACCACGACCGACTCCAGTTCGTTCGCTTTTTTCATCTCCATCAAATACACCACCGCATCCGTCTCGACGATAAAATCTGGGTTGTAATCGTTAACCCCATAGGAAATGGGAAAGCTGCCCACAGGCACACGTACCCAGGCGGACACACGCGGCTCGTGATCAAAAATATCCGCCAACCACTTCTCAGGCTTAGAATCAAAGACGTTGAGTTGGTAGAGGGTGTGCTGGTAGCCGTCCAGCAACTTCTTTGTGCAGGCGTCGTCTGGCACTGACTGGCTCGACGCGGGCTTACTACCCTTCTCCACGCTCTTGGTCCATGACTTCCATGTGACCGTCTGGCCGGTATCGTCCCAGGTGATGGTCGTCTGCTCGACGACATGCTCCTCAATCTGGTCCACGAGGTCGGCGATCATCTCGGCAGCATGCACCTGCACCACCTTGCTCCAGGACGAGGCGGTGGTGTTCACCGCCTCAAGGTACTGCTGCACGATGCCCGGCACGAGGCGCATGTCGTCGGCGTCACTCGTGCTAATGGAATCACACTTGGCGAAGACTACCCGCGTCAGGTAGCGCTTGGGGTCTTCGGTCATGGCATAGGCAGGCACATCAAAGGTTCGTTGTGCTGTGTCGCCGATGACCGTGCCGACCAACTGAGCGTCCACCGCGTCGAAAGCCCGTCGAGGCTGTGGCGCAAACTCCTCTAAATGCGACTCCGTATGGATGGCACTACTCAGCGGTTCTAACTTCGGCACGGCCACCCAATACGGTGAGGCGGTATCTGGGGCAACCGTCACCACCTCAGTCGCAGCCTTGTCTTTATCGGTGATTTCTTTCGTGCGAATCGGCACGCCGGTTTTACTGGCGGCAGAATGCGCTTCGCTGACAATGGAAGCAAAATGATCGTGCGAAGCAATTTCCAGCGTATCTAAGTCCTCATCACCCGTCTGTACGCCGAACGGCAGACGCATGCCTCGACCAATGGTTTGCTCTGTCAGCACATCGCTCTTGGCTGCCCGCAGCGGAATGATGGTGTAGACGTTCTTCACGTCCCAACCCTCACGTAGCTTATTCACATGGATGACGATCTCTTTGTCATTGGCAGGTCTTTCGAGTTGCAGGAGACCGGAGATATCCTCTTCACGCAAGTCGCCCGTCTTGGAATGAGTAACAATTGTCTTGCCACGATACTCGCCACCAAAGAAGGCGTCTGATTCAAGGTAGTCGCGCACCTGCCCCGCATGCTCAATATTTTTGGTGCTGATGAGGATGATGGGAAGTACGACCGGCAGATCATGGTTCCGACAGTAGGCTTCCACCAGCGTTTTCTTCTGCCTGTGGCGGGCGATCCCGTCTTGCAGCTGCACTTGCTCGAAGGCATCGGCGGTCACATGCATGTCACGGCGACCTAAGACCACCGGCACCTTGATAAAACCCGATGGTTTAGAGGTGTCATCCAAGTAGGTTAGCGCATCGCGGATGGCTTGCCCCAGATCGTAGCGGTAGATGATGTTCTTCCCCGCCGGGGTGGCGGTGAACTCTAAGCCCAACACGGGTTTGAGGGCGTTCATGGCCGCCATCGAGGCGGTAGCGCGGTACCGATGACTCTCATCCATCAGGAGTACCAGGTCGGGTTGAGCCTCCAGCAGATCAGCCAGACTTCCGCCGAGATTCTCATTGAAGGAGCGGAACTTCCGCTGTTCGGTCGGGTTATCAAAGATTTTCTCCACGTTGAAGACGAATATATTAATAAACTCACCCAAGAACGGCAGGCGCTCGGCCAGGAGCTGGTCGCCGATCACCGCTCGGTCGTAGTTATCCCCGGTGATCAGCGCCGCTTCGGGAAGGTCGGTATAACCGCTCAAAACATACTTGGGATCGCCCTTGGTAAAGTTTGCTACGGTCTTCTCATAGATGGTGCTGCCCTTGGTCAGGATGAAGAAGTTGCGCCAGCCCTTGGTGTGATACAGGTAGGCGATGGTCGCCCCCATCAGGCGGGTCTTGCCCACGGCCGTCGCGATGTGGAAAGCAAACGACGGGAAAGCGGTATCAAAGCGCTCGAATCCACCAACCGACACGTCCGCCTCGACTTCAGACAACGGCCCGACGAGATCGCTGACACTACCCAAAACCTGCTCCAGCCGACGAAGGGCCGCGCGTTGCGGTGTGCGTAAGGCTAAGTCAGCGGTGAGTTGTTCAATCAGGTTCACTGGTTGCCTTCCACGAGCGCTTGAGGAATGCGCTTGGTGACGACGTTGGGCGGCAAGCGGAGCTTACGCGCCGCTTTGAGGTAGTAGATAGTCAGGGCTTCGTCTTCGGTCAGCGAGCTAGCTAACACGTCGAGATACTCCTGGGTCACAAACTGCTCGGTAATGTGGGCGAAGTGCCGCCCCTTGACCCCGTGCCGCACCCCGTCGGCGCACAGCTTGTAACCTTCTTGGAGACATATACACTCGATCAACTTGCCGTTGTCGTAGTTGAGCCGCCAGACGCCCAGCTCGGCGTCCTGTTCTATCAGGGCTTTGCCCAGGGTGCAGTAGTGGAAACCGCCGCCGCCTTTCCAGTCAGCAGCCTGGCTGATGCCGCCCTGGTCGGTCCCATCGACAATCTTCTTTAGGCGGACAAGGCTGAGCGATTCAACTTGCCGCCCCGCTTCAATGCCAATCCAGCGACGACCCATTTTGTGGGCAACTGCCGCCGTCGTACCAGACCCGAGAAAGGGATCAAGCACAATGTCTCCTGGGCTTGATCCAATCTCGATAATTCGGCGCATCAGCGCCTCTGGCTTCGGTGTGTCAAAAGCCGCCTTATCACCAAACAGCTGCTCAAGCTCCGCTGAGGCATGTTGATTGAACCCCACGTCTGGCCATATGGTCGGCGTGGTCATCCCATCTTTAGCTTCTGTCGTGAAAAGTTTGCGCATGGGCGTCTTGGCCGTGCCAGTGACTCCCCAATATAGTCGCCCAGCAGCTTGTAGTCGGGCAACTTCTTCGGGATTATGCCGCCAGTTAGTGCCTTTGCGCGGGTACACATCCTCGCTTGTGTATGGGTTGCGAATCGGGAATACTAGGTGGTCAACATGCCGCCCGCCCTTGGCGTTGGCGGTCATATCAATCTTGCGGAAGGCTCCGCGCGGGTCTGGGCCGGAAGGCTCTTTGAATACCTGATAATTGGCATTCGCCTTATCGGTTCGAGGCATCAAATTAAACGACAGCTCGGCATCAGTGGCCTTGGCTGCACTAGCACGCTTCTTGCCATACACCAATATACGGTCATGGATCGCCCCTATCTTACGGTCATTAGGTGGACCATCACGCTTCTGCCAAGTGATGTCGGCGATGAAGCAGTCGCGGCCAAAGATCTCATCGGCTAGTACGCGGCAATAGTGTGCCTCATTATCATCCAATTGCAACCAGAGTGAACCAATTGGAGACAAAAGTTTCCACATCAGGTGCAATCGGTCACGCATAAGGCTTAGCCAGAGTGAGTGTTCGATGCCATCATCATAGTGGTCAAAGGCATTTCCCGTATTGTAAGGAGGATCAAGATAGATAAGACGCACTTGGTCTTCGTATCCCGTAGCTGTGAGGGTCTTGAGGGCAAAGAGATTTTCTCCTGCGATCAAGAGATTATCAGTGTTAGGGTCACCGTAGCATTCCTGCTCAATCAGAATGCGCGGCTGGATACTCTCATAGGGCACCTGCACCGGCTTGCCGGTGGCCTCATCGCGTACTAGGGCAAAGCGGTCATACTTGCCCGGCCAGACTAACTCTAGCTTGGTCCCCATTAGCTGCTCCATGGCTTAGTTAGAGACGTTTATTGGTGTACGTATGGCTCGTGCCCGCAAGTCTACCAGAGACGATTCAGTTCTCCAACTTCCCGATATGCCCCCTGTACGTCAGCCTATTCCCCGCTATATTGACGATCGTCTGCTTGGTCCGATCGCCGTCGAAAGCTGGTGTGCTGAGTCAAGTTGTAGGCTATATGGGGGATTGTAGGCGAAGGTCCGAAGAAACGTATATAGAATCCCGGACTTTAGTACGTTTGCGCTTACTACAGGTTCCACATATGATAAATCTAAGATGGTCGCACAGAAGGTTAGTGAACTATGGCAAACTTCAAGGTCACCAAAGTATCCCAAGCTGTGCTTGTCTGGGCGCGAGAATCGGCGCGACTCACACAGGAGGAAGCCGCCAAGAAATTGGAGGTGAGACCGCTCGATATTCAATATTGGGAAGATGGCGGTGAAGAGCATAGCCCCACCCTGGCACAATTGCGTCGTATGGCAGATGTCTATCGTCGGCCGCTTGCGGTCTTTCTCCTGCCGGAGCCGCCGGATGGGTTTGATGTTATTCGTAACTTTCGGCTTTTGCCCCAGAATCAAGAACGCTCCTGGTCACGGTCTCTGGAAATGGAGTTTCGCCGCGTCCAGATGCAGCGCGAGGTTGCCCTTGAACTTGCGGAACGGGAGGGCGATGATCTCGTTGATGCATTCCTCACGCTCAGTGTTGATGATAACGAGGAGCAGGTGGCCGAGCGTATACGCCAGTGGCTCGGTCCTATAGCACCCCAAGATCACGACGCCTATCGTCGCGAGTTCTTGCAGCCTTGGATCAGTATTATCGAAGCCAAATCTATTCTTGTCACCCAAGTGTCCGGCGTAAAGTTTCGTGAGATGCGGGGATGCTCCATCAGTAGCTTTCCATACCCGGCAATCATTCTCAATGGTGTTGACTCGGAGCGTGGTCGGCTCTTCACCCTTTTACATGAGCTGGTCCACATCCTGCTGCACAATGGCGGTGTGTGCGACTTGGGGGATCGACAGACCTTACAATCAATCGGCACGGTCCGGCTCGAAAGATTTTGTAACGCCGTGGGTGCGGCCGTGCTGATACCTAGGACGCAGCTCTTGCGCGATAGGAGCGTGGCCTTCGCGACAGCCAACTCAACATGGTCGGATCAGGACTTGGAGCGTCTAGCTAACCTCTTCGGCGTGAGTCAGGAGGCCATGCTATTGCGCCTGGTTGGCCTCGGTCGAAGCTCATGGGGGCATTATTTCGATAAACAGTCACAATTTCATGACTATGCCGATCGGTCGGACACAGAAGAGAAGAAAAAGGGCGGGCCGGGTCCATATCGCCTAAAGATCCGTAACTTCGGGCCGAAATATGTCAGATCGGTGCTCAATGCTTACCAACGACGTGACATCACCGGGTCCGAACTCTCAGATTATCTCCAGATCAAACTCAATCATCTCCCCACGCTCGAACTTCGCTTGGGCAAGAGGTGATCGATGAAAACCATTTATTGTATCGACACCAGCTCCTTCCTCGATGCGTGGAGAAGAAGTTATCACCCTGATGCATTCCCAAGTTTTTGGTTGAAAATCGATGAAGCGTTTGACTGCGGACGCCTCTTCTCTTCGGAAGAGGTCTATAAAGAGCTAGGGAAAAAGGACGACGACCTCTTCAACTGGGCGAAGTCGCGCAAGGACATGTTCCTCGAAACGGAGCAGGAAATCTGGGACGTGGGCACAGAGATAGTGGGCCAATTCCCGAAACTCCTCCACAATGTAAAAGGCAGGCTCAACGCCGACGCTTTCGTTATTGCTGTAGCAAAACTGAAGGGCTACACAGTTGTAACGGAAGAAGATTATGGCACCGCGACAAAGCCGAAGATCCCGCTAATCTGTGACGCAATCGGGGTGAACCATATGAGCCTGCTCGAACTTGTCCTGACTGAAAAATGGCGCTTCTAGCTCACGTTCAACGCCCTGCTAACCTCTATACAATTTTGACCGTCCCATCTGGCGACAATTACATCTAAACTGTTCGCCGCTGTACTCAATACCAAGCTACCTCCCGCCTTCTTAAAGTTGCTCGGCAAGCGGGCGGTGCGTGAGCCGGTGGCGTCTTGGGTCAGGCGGACTTACCGGTGCCTACACACCGAATAGATGCGCCACCACTTGGTCGATGTTTGACAGCCTCTCGAACTTTGACTTCGGAATATCGCGAATGTTTCGTCGTTCAGCCTTGATACCCTCAGCATTACCTTTCGTATGTTTACCCGTCTTGTACCCTGACAAGTCGGGTAAACGCTCCCCTGGTTGGCCGCCAAACCAGAGAAACTCGGTGAATTCGAGCGTGTTGAGCTCGAAGTAGGTCCAGATCACGCAGCCACCCGGCTTGTTTGCCAGCGCGATATTGATGGGCACCTTGGCCGTCTTGGCCCTGTGGAAGGCGGACTTCATCTGGATATGGCGGATGACCGAACTCACCTCCAGCACCAGGTCATACCCGCCGTCGTCAACCTGGGGCTTCAAGAAATCCACCTGTCGTATCCCTTTGAGCCAGAGACAGCGCATGACCGCCCCGGCGAACAGATGCTCCAGTAGTGCCTCGCGCTGCGACGAGTGCAGGCTATGCTCCGACGCAATCATCACCCCTCCTAACGCATATTAATCAAGATCTCCATTATCGATGAGAGATGGCATTACCGATATAGGATATTGCGGCTATCTCTTAACAAGCTGCATCAGCTCAAGTTCAACTGATACCCCACCAGCAGCCATGTATCTCCCGACCACCTAAATCTATAACAGTCCCGCGCGTTCGCCGCCGTCGAGATTGGCAGGCTACTCCCCGCCTTCTTGAAGTTACCCGGCCAGGTGGTGCAAGAGCCGGTGGCGATCTCGCAAAATCCGATCTATACTCAACGTGAACGTATAGGACGGATGTTCTTCCGTCTAAGAGGCGAGGCCCCGACCAGAAAGGGGGACCGACATGGCCCGTGGACTCAACAAGGTCCAGATCATCGGCAATCTCGGCGCGGACCCGGAGATGCGCACCATCCCGTCAGGCTCGGCGGTGACCAACTTCCGGGTGGCGGTGAGCCGCAACCGGCGTGGCCCCGATGGGACCATGGTGGACGAGACGGAGTGGTTCCGCTGCGTGGCCTTCGACTCGGGCGGCTACAAGCTGGCGGAGATCTGCAACCAGTTCCTGCGCAAGGGGCAGAAGGTCTACGTCGAGGGGCGGTTGCAGTCGCGCAAGTACGCCGACAAGGATGGCGTCGAGCGGACCTCGGTCGAGATCATCGCCAGCGAGATGGTGATGCTCAGCGGGCGCGAGGAAGGCGAGGGGCATGGCGAAGGCATGGGCGCTCCGCAGCGCGCACCGGTGGCGAGCGGCACCCACCGGGCACCGGCGGGCGGGGACGAGTTCGAGGATGACGTGCCGTTCTAACGCACCGCCCAGATGCCGGGGTAGGAGAAGCCACAACAGCAAAGAGGCCCCCACCAGCTGCGGTGGGGGCCTCGCTCATTCCTGGGGTCGCGGTCTGCCCAGCCGACACGGTCGCCCCCTCCTGTTGCCTACACAACCGGAGACCACCGTTCGTGAACACCGCTATATAAACTAGGAATTAGCCCCGCGACGGCGGTTGGTAGCTCACGCCGCCGGCCTTCTGCATCGCCTGCATGAACTCGTCCGGCGAGAGGAGCTTGGTCGTCTTGTACGCCTGCATGTGCCCCGCCCCGATGACCGCGAGCGCGATCGCGGCAGCGGTCGTGTCATCGGGCGCGGTGTAGCGGATCACCGCGTCGTAGTCGCCGAGGCAATAGTCGAAGCTGTCCAGCGTCCCGCCCATGCGCCCGAGCAGGTCCCGGACCCCCTGGACGCGATCCTGCGGCTCGCTGACGAACGCGGCGGCGGCGGCGGCGGTGTACGACGCCTGAACCATGTAACGCGGCATAGCTTGCCCCCTTTTCGATTATCACCACGAGACTGCCGCTAGCCTACTCCCGATTGATGAATACGTCAATTAGCTCACCATCCCGCCCTGCGACACAATTACCCACCCCACGTTATCACTGCACAGTGTCGCGTAGGCCCACTGGCTCCCCAGTGTCTTGGTTGAGGACCCTTCGATGAGCTGACTTGAGGTGGTACCGATGCTGACGTTGTTGCTGACGCTGTTCACCCGCTTGATCGCGTACTGCCTCCCAGCTATACCGACGGCACTGGGGAGCGTCACGGTGAACGCGGCAGCCGTGGGGTCGGCGAGGATGACCGAGTCGAGGCTTCCCATGGTATAGGCCGCCGTCTTGGTTGCGTAACCGATAGAGGCCAGCGATGCCCCGTTGGTCAGATTGATGTCCTTCCCCAGGTATGTTCCTTTGCCCGTACCAATGAGCGTATTGCCTGGGCTGACCGTGATATTAGAACAGGCGGAAAGCCAGAGGCCTGCGGCGTTCGCGCGGGCCGACGGGACGACCTTGTTCGCCGCAATATTGATGTCCTTGACCAGCGTCGCGTCGCTCGTATAGCCGTAGACGGCGA
>JAABUN010002492.1_pt1 | contig 32529 bp, 35 predicted proteins | sample 5559311 | NCBI WGS metagenome assembly JAABUN01 (sample SAMN10711877, study PRJNA513370) | rock metagenome | isolation source: Antarctica rocks | place: Antarctica: Victoria Land, Siegfried Peak sud | reverse complement strand
TGACGCCCGCCTCCACCGCCTCGGAGGCCAGCCGGCGGACGCGGTCGACCCCGAGGGCGCGGCGGGCCGTTCCGGGGGAGGAGCGGACGCAGCAGTAGTCGCAGGCCAGGTTGCAGTCGAAGTTGGCGTACATCCACAACCTCGTGCCGGGCAGCTGCTCCGGTGCCAGCTGAGCCAGCGGATCGACCCGCCGACCGCGCCGGAGGTTGACGAACCCGTCAGCGACCCCGACGAACTCGTTATCCGTCCGGGCGCACCAGTCGGTCAACAGCGCGATGTCCGCATCGCTCGCATCGCCGTCGAACGGTACCGAGACTGCGCCGCCGGTCGCGACGGCACCGACGCGCTCCACGACGTCCAGCAGCAGGCCGTAGCTCACCACCGGGCGCTGATCCCCTGTTCACGTACGGCGTCGATCAGTGAGGCGTAGCCGTCGAGCTGCGGCGCCACCCAGCGGCGCAGACCCTCCATCTCGAGGATCTGGCGCTGCTCGGGGATGTCCCAGTCCATCGCCATCAGGTGCTGGAGCCAGGGCGTGCTGCGCTCCTCGCTGAGCCCCGGCAAAGCCGTGAAGTTGCAGTGGCTGTAGGTCGGCGACTCCCAGAACGCCTCGAACGCTCCGGGCATCAGCTCCTCACGGCCGATCGCCTGCCAGGTGTTGATGCCGAGCGCCGCCGCATCCGCTCGGTCGTCGAGAACGGCCCGCAGCGCGTCCAGCTCGCTGCGGCCGGTGTCGCCGTGCTTGCCCACGTCACTGTTGATCCGCAGCAGCGTCACGTCATCCTCGCCCAGTCCCGCCTGCCTGAGGTAGTGCACCGGCAGGATCGCCGCCTGGGCCGAGTCCTGGGAGCCCAGCGCCAGCCGGGATCCCTTCAGACCCTCGAGCCCCGTCAACCCAGCCCCGGCGCGGGTCACGAAGATCGTCTGGAAGACGGTGTCGGTGTCGCGCATCGCCAGGGCGCGACACTCACCATCGGTCTGGGCGAGGGTGCGCACCCAGGCGAGGTTGGTGTTCCAGGCGATATCGATGGTGCCGTCGATCAGCGCGTCCACCTGACGGCCGTAGTTGGAGAACAGGACGAAGTCCATCTCCGCGCCGCTGCCGACGAAGTAGTCCCGGATCCCTTCCCAGATCGTGACGACGTTGGGGGTGTAGGCGACTGAGCCGATGAGCAACGGAGCACTCATGCTGACGCCTCCGCCATGACCGGAGCGGGCGCCGGTTCGTCGAACAGCGGCAGCCCCGTGATCGCCCGGCCGTAGAAGTCGTACAGCACGTCGGCCGTCGGCGCCATCACCGATCCCGCTCGGGCGTCGCGGAAGAATCGTTCGATCATCAGGTGTTTGGAGAATGCGGCCCCGCCGCAGACCCGCATGGCGGTGTCGGTGATGGTGAGTGCCGCGTCGTTGGCGGCGGCCTTGACCCCGAGGACGTACAGCATGGTGTCCTCGACCGGCTCGACGACCTGAGCCGCCGCCGCGGACAGGTAGGCCGACGTGCTGGCCAGCAGGATCGACATCTTGGCCAGCTGGGCCCGGATGGTCGGCAGCGCCGACAGGCTCTGGTCCAGGTGCTCCAGTCGCGCCGCCGTGCAGTGGCGGACGGCCGCTTGGACCGCCGCGCGCGACAGTCCTAGCGAGACCGACGCGTTGCCGAGGTTGAACCAGGGCAGCACCGTGCCCAGCATGAGGTCCAGCCCACCACCGCTACCTCCGAGCCGGTGCGTCTCGGGTATCTCGGCGGCGAACAGCATCGGGTTCGAGGCGTTGCCCCGGTAACCCATCCCGGCCCAGCCGCCCGTGATCTTGACCCCGGTGGTATCGGCCGGGACGGCGTAAAGATCCACGGTGTCGGCTCCGGGGCTCTGCGTCGATACGACGTAGACGTCGGCGTGACCGGCCGAGGTCACCCAGCTCTTCTTGGCCGACAGACGCACGGTGCCGTCGCCGGCCTCCGCCTGCGAGACCGGGGCCCAGAAGTGAGACCGGGAGCCCGCTTCGGAGAAGGCCAACGAACCCAGGACGCTACCGCCGGCCATATCGCCCAACAGGTTCGACCACGCGGGTGGCGGTGCCGCTGCGACCGGCATCGCTGCGCTCACGTGCATCAGGTAGATCATCGCCGTCGACCCGCAGACGCCGGCCAGCTGCCCGAGGACGTCCACCAGCTCGTGTGGCCCCCCACCCAGGCCACCGACGTCCGGCGACAGGGTGAGACCAAGGAGACCGGACTCGCGCAAGGCGGTGACGGCCTCCTCAGGGAATCGAGCATCCGCATCGACGTCCGCGGCATACTGTGCCGCGGTCGCGAGCAATGGTTCGAGTCTGGTGGTGAGATCCATGTCGTCCGTTCTGATAGGGCTGATGAAGGTGAGCGATGAGGGACAGGCTTGCGACCGGCTGGTATCAGCCCGGGCTCTTCCGGACGGCTTCGCGGGTGGCAGACACCGACGTACGAGCGAGCAAGATAGCGACCACCGCCAGAGTCACGAAGAACGCCGATGAGGTCCCGTCGCCCCCCAGGACTGGCCGGCTGAAGCCGATCTGGACGCGCAACGCCAACGCGGCCAGCAGAGCGATCACCACCGCAGCCCAGAGGAGCCACCGCCTGGCGCTGCCGAACGACCAGGCCAGGAGGGCTACGCCGGCCAACAGCAGTGCGATGCCGCCGACGACGTTGTACGTGCCCAGGCCGAACTCGAGACCGGGGAGCTGGAGGTTCGCCCCGGCCGAGCCGAACGGAGAGCCGAAGGCGCTGATCGCTATCGCGGCCACACCCATCAGTGAGCTCAACCCGCCCCAGAACCGGCTGAGTCCGACACCGCGGGCGATCCCGGCCCGGAGCCCGTCCAGGGCAAGATGTCGGCCGGCGCCGCCGAACAGGATCAGCAGATGGACCGCGACCATCAGGATGTAGGACCACGGCCACTCGCCGGGAGCCCGCGCCACCGACAGCCCGATCGCCAGCGACTGCACCACCCCCACCGCGGCCGCGATGCGGATGTAGCTGCCGCTCAGCAACAGCACGGCGAGGACAGTTTCGGCCACGACGACGCCCCAGCCGAAGGGGACGAAGTTGGGCAGCACCAGATGCTGCACCACCCAGCTGTACGGGGGGAACACCGGATTGCTGACCGCGTAGCTGGTGAAGGCGAACAGTCCGGCCCGCTCCGATTGACCGAAGGTGGGCGGAACCTTCCAGGCGACGTTGTAGAGCCACATCACCCCGACGAGCAGGCGGACCAGCGTCATCGCTAGGCCCTGACCTCGAGACACCGGCTCGACCGCGGGCCGAACCAGCCACCGGGCCACGGAGCGGATCCCCCCGCCAGCGAATGCCGTCGGCGTACCTGCTCCGGCCATGGTGTTCCCTCGGATCCGAGCGAACTCGACGGGTTGGCTCACCTCCGACCCTACGGCCGTCGAAGCCGTGGGGGGACATTACCCGTCGATTACATGTGAGCCCGGCCCACCAGGCGTCCCCACGGTTGAAGGGGCTGCGCGACGTCCAGGCTGCGCCGGAGCCGGTGACCTTGGTCTGGCTCAACCAAAAATGGATGGTCAGTGGGCAGGCCCAATACCGTCCGGCGTAGCCGTCTGCGACCGCCGGGCGGACCTGCCCCGACTGGCCGATGACTTGGCCGATGCCCGAGACCGAGGCCCTGATCGCCGGGTGGTTGATCCTCGCCGCGTCCATTACCGACGTCGTCGCCCTCAGAACCGTCGGCCGCAGCCGGCGTCGCCGCGGCGATGAACCGTGACGGAATACTTCTTCATGAGCTTCTCCGTCGGGAAGGGCGGCGCCTTCCCCGTCCAGGGGCCACCAGGAGCCACGACCGCCTTAGACTCAGGAGACCAGAACAAGCCTCAGGAGATGCTGTGACCCACGCCCCCTCGGTGATCGTGTTCGACGTCAACGAGACCTTGTCCGACATGACGCCGCTCGCGCAGCGTTTCACCGACGTCGGAGCGCCGGCGGCCCTAGCGAAGCTGTGGTTCGCCACCCTGTTGCGCGACGGTTTCGCCTTGGCCGCGGCCGGCGACAGCGGCCGCTTCGCCGAGATCGGCGCCGAAGCACTGCGCGGCCTGCTGCTGGGCATGCCGCTGGACCACGGCACGGACCACGCGGTGGAGCACGTGATACAGGGGATGAGCCAGTTGAGCGTCCACCCCGACGTAGCGGACGGGGTGCGGGTGCTGCGGGCGGCCGGGTACCGGCTGGTCACCTTGAGCAACGGAGCCACGGCGGTGGCCGACCGGCTGTTCGCCGGGGCCGGCATCCGGGCCGAGTTCGAACGGCTTTTGTCGGTGGACGACGCGGCCGCCTGGAAACCGGCCCCCGCCGCGTACACCTACGCCGCCGACGTGTGCGGGGTGCCGGCCCGGGACCTGCTGCTGGTGGCGGTGCATCCCTGGGACATCCACGGCGCCTCGCGGGCCGGACTCGGCACCGCGTGGCTCAACCGGAGCGAAGGCGCCTACCCCGGCTACTTCGCCGACCCCGACATCGTCGTCAGCACGCTGACCGATCTGGCCGACGCCCTATAGGGCCTGATCAACTCGTCGTTGTCCAACCCGGTCATCGACCTGTCATCTTCTCCGCTTCTTGTATCTGAGCAACGTTCCGGTCAGGACCGCGCCCGGGCTGCTGGACGACGAGGCTCGCCAACCTTGACGCGGTCGGCAGGACGGCGAGCGGGCCCCGTACAAGGTTGACGGGCGTTGGGGTGGCATCGAACACAGTATCCGACACGTGAGCACGCCCGCACCGATATCGCCCGCTACATCGAATTCTGGTATAATCGCAAACGTCGACACTCCGGGTTGAACTACAGAACCCCACTGGCAGTCCACAACGACTACCTCGACAGGCCAACAAGCAGCGTAAACCCCAATAAACGACTGTCCTGAAAACGCGGGGCCCATCACGAACGTCCACCCGGTCGAACGTCCGACGCGGGCAGCCCTGCGCACGTGCGTATAGCCAAGGACCGGGACACGGTGGAGGCTCGGACGTGACATCCTCAACCCGCGAGCGAACAGGCGCGGCAAACGCCCGTGACGACCCTCACCCAAGGCTGAGCGCTCGCCAGATCGGGTGGGCAGCCCGGACAGACGCGCTGTCGCCGTGTCGCAGCCAGTGGTCACCGGTCCAGCGCTCGGCACACCGGACGTGGTCACAACCGGATGTTCTCGTACGCCTCCAACCGAACCCAGCGGACCGCGCGAGCAGCGGACGGCGCGGGCACCGGCAGTCGGTCGGCCGCAACGAGCGGGCCCAGATCAAGCCCGGTCAGCCCGGCGATGTCCGCGATCGGCACCTGATAGGTGCGATAAGGGCCGAGGGGCGGCGGGTCACCGGCCTCCAACGCCTGTCGGGTGGCCAGCTTGATGTCATCCAGCTGCGGGGTCTGGTCGAGCACATAGCCGGTCCCGGCCAAGGTGACGTCGGCTGGATCGTCCTCCAGGTGGGTGGCCCAGGCCGCGATCTTCCAGAACAACCGCGGTATCTGGACCCCCCGGTAAGGCGGGTCGTCCGGGTCCAGCACCGGGGCGGTGAAGACCGACAGCCGCTGCTGATACAACCGGGCATGGTCGAGCAGGTAGTTCTCCAGCCCGGCCCACAACGTCTCGTCCTGGTTGAACTCCCCCGCCTGCGGGGCGGCGTTGACGTAGCTGAACGTGTCGACATTGGCCTGAGCCGCCTTCTCGGCCGAGCCCCAGACCGGGTCGCGGCGGCGTACGAGGTGGCCCCGGTCCAGGGCGTTACCGTCGTAGACCTCCGGGCCGGCTTGCTGCTCCGCCGGCACCCGCGGGTCGAGGTGCCAGTCGTCACCCCGTTCCAGCTCGACCAGCTGAGCCCCGTCGATGTTCACCCCGGTGGCTACCGCCAGCTTGCGGGCCGGCTCGAGGAGGACCGTGAAGTGGGTGAACGGCAGCTCCCGGGTCGGCGTCGCCGCCGGCGGCACCGGGAAGGGGACAGGCGTGACCAGGAACTCCGGGTCGTAGCCGGCCGGGGCGGTGGGCACCGGGGAGGTCACGAGACGCCCCCAGTGGGGGCAAGCCGATGCTCGGTCATGGCTACAACCTAGTGCTGGGGCAGGTAGATAAGGTCCAGCTATGACTTCACCGTTCAGCCTCGAGGGAAAGACCGCCCTGGTCACCGGGGGCAACCAGGGTCTCGGCAAGGCGTTCGCCTTCGGCCTGGCCGAGGCGGGTGCCCGCGTCGCCATCTCCGGTCGTCGCGAGGAGGCCAACCTGGCGGCGGCCGAGGAGGCCCGTCAGGCCGGCTACGACTTCGTGACCATCACCGCCGACATCACCGACGACGCTCAGGTCACCGCGATGACCGACCAGGCTCTGGCGGGGCTCGGGGGCCGGATCGACATCCTGGTCAACAACGCCGGGGTCTGCCACCACGCCCCGTCGTTCGAGGTCACCGACCAGCAGTTCGCCGACGTCTTCGACCTCAACGTCCGGGCCCTCTGGAAGACCTCCCTCGCCGTCAGCGCGCCGATGCGCGAGCAGGGTTCCGGCTCCATCGTGAACATCGGCAGCATCTCCGGGATCATCGTCAACCGGCCCCAGTGGCAACCTGCGTACAACGCCTCCAAGGCTGCCGTGCACCAGCTCACCAAGTCGCTGGCCGCGGAGTGGGCGCCGTACGGGATCCGGGTCAACGCCCTCGCGCCCGGCTACGTGAAGACTGAGATGGCTCCGGTCGACCGGCCCGAGTTCCAGCACTACTGGATCGAGGACGCCCCGCAACAGCGTTTCGCCCTGCCCGAGGAGATCGCGCCGTCCGTGGTCTTTCTGGCCAGCGACGCGGCCTCGTTCATCACCGGCTCGGTGCTGGTGGCCGACGGCGGCTACACCGTCTACTGACCTCAGCTGAAGGCGCTGATCCCGGTGATGGCGCGACCGACGATCAGCGACTGCACCGAGTCGGTGCCCTCGTAGGTGAAGACCGCCTCGACGTCGGCGTGGTGCCGGGCGACGTGGTGGTCGAGCAGGATGCCGTTGCCGCCGAGCAGGTCGCGGGCCATCGAGCAGACCCGGCGGGCGGCGCCGGCCGCGTGCAGCTTGGCCAGGGCCGCATGCTGCAACTCGGCCCGGCCCTCGGCCTGCAGCTGGGACATCCGTACGCACATCGCCTGCATGCTGGTGATGTCGGCCAGCATGTGCGACAGCTTGTCCTGGACCAGCTGGAACGAGGCGATCGGCTTGCCGAACTGCTCGCGACGCAGCGCATAGGTGACCGCGGCTTCGTACGACGCCACGGCGTGCCCGAGTGCTTCCCAGGCCACCCCCTGCCGCGACTTGGCCAGGATCGTGTTGGTGTCGCTGAACGAGTTGGCCCCGGCCAGCCGGGCGCCGCCGTCGACCCGGACCCCGTCCAGCCGGATCTGCGCCTGCCAGGTGGCGCGGTTCGCCGTCTTCCCGGTGATCGCCCGGGCGTGGTAGCCCGCAACCGGGTGGTCCGCCCCGTCCGGGTGGTCGACCACGAAGGCGCCGACCTTGCCGTGGTCGTCCCGGGCCCAGACCACTACGACGTCGGCAACCGTCCCGTTGCCGATCCAGCGCTTCTCCCCGTGCAACAACCAGCCGTCGCCGTCGCGTACGGCGCGGGTGTCCAGGGCCACCACGTCGGAGCCGTGGTCGGGCTCGGTCAGGGCGAAGGCGCCCAGCCGGTTGACCGAGGCCATCGCCGGCAGCCAGCGCTGCTTCTGCTCGTCGGACCCGAGGGTGGCGATGCTGGCCATGGCCAGTCCGGAGTGCACCCCGTGCAGGGTGCTGAAGCTGCCGTCGCCGCGGGCCAGCTCGGCGACGATCATCCCGTCCGCCACCGGGGACAACCCCGGGCCGCCGTAGCCGACCGCCGACCCACCCGCGATCCCGAGTGCCGCATAGCTCTTGAGCAGCTGCCGCGGGAACTCCGCCCGCTCCCAGTTGTCCCCCGCCACCGGGATCAGCTCGTCGTCACAGAACGCCCGTACGCGGTCCAGCACCGCCCGCTCGGCGTCGGTGAGCACCTCGGCGACGGCGTAGAAATCGGTGCCCCGGGACCGCCCCAGGTCGTCGCCGGTGGGGAAAACGGGTGCAGTCATCGGGGCCTCTCAGACGTCGTCGGCCGGGCGGGAACCGTACGGCCAGGATAGCCACCGCCGCCGGTCGGCCTGGGCTTCGCCGGCGTCATGGCCCGGGCGTGAATCCACGGGGCTCACATAGATACCAGCGGCAGGCGAGGAGACCCTACCACCTCGACACCACCCCGATACAGTATAAGCCTGGCGGTGGCTTCCCGGTGATCGACTGGCGGGAGAAGCCTGTCATCCGTTGTGAGGAGCTTCGGTGCCCATCTGTTCAGCCCGTACACGTTGAAGGGTGTGACGGTGCGCAACCGCATCGCCATGTCACCGATGACCATGTACCGCTCCGTCGACGGCAAGATGTCGGACTACCACGTGTCCTACCTCGGCGCCCGCGCGGCCGGTGGGTTCGGTCTGATCTTCCCCGAGCAGATCGCCATCACCCCCGACGGGCGGACCACGGTCAGCTGCGCCGGCATCTACGACGAAAGCCAGCTGGAGAGCTTGGCCGAGTCTGCTCGGTGATCACCGAGATGGGCGGGGTGCCCGCCATCCAGCTGGGTCACACCGGTCGCAAGGGCAGCCTGGTGACGCCCTGGGAGGGCGGCTACATGCTGCCCCCCGACCACCCGAACGGCTGGGAGACTCGGGCCCCATCGGCGATCGCGTACGGCGGCGACATGCCCTACGCGCCACGTGCGCTGACGGTGAGGAGATTCACGAGCTGTACGCCGCCTACGCGCAGTCGGCGGCCTGGGCGGCTGAGGTCGGTTTCACGTGGCTGGAGATGCACTACGCCCACGGATACCTCGGTGCCGAGTTCTTCTCCCCGCTGGCCAACCAGCGCACCGACGAGTACGGCGGCTCACTGGCGAACAGGACCCGCTTCCACCTCGATGCGCTCGACGCGGTCCGCGCCGTCTGGCCGGAGGAGTTCCCGCTGACGATGCGGCTGGGTAGTGACGACCTGAACCCTGCCGGCACCCAGTTCGACGACGCAGTCACCGCGATCGGCTGGATGAAGGAGCACGGCCTTGACCTGGCCGACCTGAGCCTGGGATTCAACACCGACGCGATGCAGGCCAACCCGTTCAACGATCCGGGCTTCATGGTCGAGCGGGCGGCCCGGGTGCGGAACGAGGTGGGCATCCCGGTGGCCGCCAGCTGGAACCTGGGCGTGCCGGCGACGGCGGACGCGGTGATCAAGGAGGAGAAGATCGATATGGTCTACATCGGTCGACCCGCGCTCTCCAATCCGCACTTGCCGGTCTGGCCGCACGCGAGCTGGGCTACGAGAACCCGTTCGGTCTCGTTCCGGAGGACTGGGGCTGGTGGCTGCGCAACTTCCGGGGTCACCAGGACTCGATCGGGTTGCCCGGGGCCGCCGAGGTCGGGTCGGAGCTGGCTACGGCCAAGGAGACCCTCGGGGTCAAAGTGGCCGACGTGATCGTCGAGCCCCAGCTGGCCACGGTGGACGGGACAGCAGCCCACGGGGCGTGAGCACCCTGGTGGTTGATGAGGTCCGTCGCAGCGGGGACACGGGGACGGTCGAGGTTCAGGTCCGCACGGAGCAGGAGGGGCGTTTCGGTCGTGACGGCGAGACCTGTTCGGACTGGTCAAGGACACGGACGATGAATCTCGTCGGCGACACGTGGCTGACTGACCGGGTCGAGAACACGGCCGGTTCGCCCGCCGCTTGCTGACCACACCTCAGCCGTCCGCCACCTCGCGGGCGCACCATTGGCCGTGGAACCCGTACGGCACCGCGTGGGGCAGGTGCACCCGTGCGATTTCGGTCAGGGCCGGCCGACGGGACGAGCAGGAACGACCGAGATCGTCGCCGGTTGGCTGCGCGCCTCGCACGGTAACGCGACCGTCGGTGCGGCCGAGGGCGGGATCGAGATCAGGGCCGACCACGGTCAGATCCGGGTCGGCACGGTCACCGGCGATGCGATCCTCAAGGCGTCGCAGGCACGGTCCTGGTCGGGGAGTCCGGCGGCGATCTCGACGCGAACCTCTCCTACGGCGACCTCGAGATCACCAAGGCGCTCGCCTCCGTCGTGGCGAAGACCGCGTACGGCAGCATCCAGCTGCACGAGGTTTCGAGTGGTTCCATCGACGTCGAGAGCGGTTTCGGTGAGATCACCATCGGCGTGCGTCCCGGCGTCCCCGCCTGGCTGGACCTGTCCTCGAAGGACGGGCGGGTGCGCAACCAGCCCGACAGTGACCGCACTCCTGACGGGTCCGAGCAGGCCGTCGCGGTGCGTGCGCGCACGCGGGCCGCCGACATCAACATCCAGCGCGCCCGGTGATTCCGGACCTCTGGTCGAAGGGAAGGACACCCATGACCACCAAGGCGATCAAAGTCCACGGGCTAAGGAAGTCCTACGGCGGAAAGATCGTGCTCGACGACGTCGACCTTACCGTGAACGCGGGCACCGTAACCGCGCTGCTCGGCCCGAATGGCGCCGGAAAGACGACGACCGTGCACATCCTGTCCACACTCGTGCGGCCCGACGGCGGCTCCGCCGAGGTTGCGGGATGTGACGTGGTGCGCAACCCCGACGGCGTGCGGGCGGCCATCGGGCTCACCGGCCAGTTCTCCGCGGTCCACAGCCTGCTCACCGGCGAGGAGAACCTCCTGCTGATGGCCCGGCTGCGCCACCTCGGCTCGAAGCGCTCGACGACGCGGACGGTGGAACTGCTCGAGCAGTTCGACCTCGTCGAAGCCGCCCGCAAGCCCCTCGCCACCTACTCCGGCGGGATGCGACGCCGCCTCGACCTCGCCATGACCCTGGTCGCGACGCCGAGGGTGATCTTCCTCGACGAGCCCACCACGGGCCTGGGACGCTCGGAGCGCTCGACGACCTCAGCATCCACACCCCGGACCTCGACGATGTGTTCTTCGCACTCACCGGTCGGGCTGAATCGAAAGGAACCCCGTCATGACCACACTGACCCCGGGCGTCGCCCGGCCGTCGCACGTCATCGCCGACGCGGTCACGATGCTGCGCCGCAACCTGCTGCACATGGTGCGCTACCCGGGCCTCTCGGTGTTCACCATCGTCGGGCCCGTGGTGCTGCTGCTGCTGTTCGTGTTCGTCTTCGGCGGCACGCTCGGGGCCGGGCTGCCCGGCGTCGACCCGGCCGGCGGGCGGGCAGCGTACATCGCGTACGTCATGCCGGGCATCCTCGCGATGACCATCGCGGGCACCGCCGGCGGCACGGCCACGACGGTCGCGATGGACATGACCGAGGGCATCACCGCCCGGTTCCGGACGATGGCGATCTCCCGGGCCGCGGTGCTCGCCGGACACGTGCTCGGCAACACCATCCAGGCGATCATCGCCGTCGTACTCGTGGTCGGGGTGGGCCTGCTGATCGGGTTCCGTCCCACGCCCGGACCGGTCGAGTGGCTCGCCGCCGTCGGTCTGATGGCGCTCATCGCGAACGCGATCAGCTGGCTGGGTGTGGCCATGGGGATGCAGGCGAAATCGGTGAGACGGCGAGCAACCTGCCCCTCCTGCTGACTTTCCTGCCGTTCCTCGGCAGTGGCTTCGCGCCGACCGACTCGATGCCCGCGGGGTTGCAGTGGTTCGCGCAGTGCCAGCCCTTCACCCCGTTCATCGAGACCATCCGCGGGTTGCTGCTCGGCACCCCGCTCGGCTGCCACCCCGTGCTCGCCATCGGGTGGTGCGTCGTGATCGCGGTCGTCGGATACGCCTGGTCGAGGGCGATCTACGAGCGGAAGTCGGTGCGCTGAGCCCACGAGCGAGTGGGGTGCGCCGTCACGAGTCAGAACATGACTCCGGACGCCGAACCGGATACTCCCAGACCTGGATCAGCGATTGTAGACTAAATGTATGACAAGTGAATCCACGACGATACGGGTCAGTACGCGGCAACGAGAACGTCTTCGCTCGCTCGCTCACAAACGCGGTGCCAGTATGTCGGCTACTCTCGACGACGCTCTGGAGGCGCTTCGTCGGGTCGACTTCTACGCCCAGATGGCGGCCGCCGAGCGAGAGCTGCGAGAAGATCCGGTCCTCTGGGCTGCGCACGTTGCCGAGCGGGACGAATGGCTCAGCCCAGACCTTGCCGGCCGGTGAATGCGGGCGACATCGTCGAGGTGGACTTCGGATTTCCGGTGGGTTCGGAGGCTGGATTCAGGCGACCAGGCATCGTCGTGACGGCCGATGCCTTGCTGCTGCTCCGGCCGACCACGGTCTTCGTGGTCCCCCTGACGTCGACCCGGCGACGCTTCCCCAGTCATGTGGAGGTTGAGGCTGATCTCACGAACCAACTCCGGGTCACGAGCTGGGCGCCAGTCGAGCAGCTGAGGGCGGTCGCCGTCGAGCGCTGCGGCCCCCCGACCGGCAATGTCGGCCAAGCGGTCATCCACCAGATCCTCGACATCCTGTCCATGATCACCGGGATGCCTTGACCTGCAGCCCTGGAACCCAGCATCGACAAGGCCACGGGCCACGGCCACGCTGAGCGTTGGTTGCTGCTGCCAATCTCGGCCTTGAACTCACTGGGCAACGCCCTGACCACCTCGCCGATCACGGCAAGATTGCGGAGAACAGCGTCGTACGCCATCGCGCCCTGTTTGGCGAGTCGAGGTCATCGCGCTAGCTGCGGCAACGATCAATGGCCGCCAGGATGTCTTGCACCCGCTGGTCGTCTGATCGGGTTCATAACAGCGACTGAGTCAATGAGTGCCATAGGCGCAACTCAGCACGAAGGAGTTCCGCTGCGACGACGTCAACTTTGACGCCGGGGCCTGTCGAGTCGAGACGTGTCCCGGGGCGGCTACTGGCACCAGCTCGCCCAGTCATCCAGAACCCTAGCCACCGTGATCGACCCGGCTGTTCAAGCCGTACGAAGGGCCGGCCCCGGCTGAGACCAGGGACTTCACCAGCTCGTCGACGGGACCGCCGTTCTCGCCGTCCCTATCGGGATGAGACCGCTGCTCGCCGGCCCGCCCGTGCCAAGAGCCAGCGCACGAGGGGTGGGGCCGCCAGCACCATGATGAACAGGCGAAGCCCCTGTAGCGCAAAGACCAGACTGGTGTTGGCCCCAGCGGCGAAAGCCGTGACGAGCACGGCGTTGATGCCGCCCGGAGTCGTGGCCAGATAGGCGTCGAGCAGGCTGATGTGGGTCGTCGCGGCGACGGCTGCTGCGAGACCTCCGCAGGCGAGGATGATGGTGACGATGCAGGCCAGCGCGGCTGGGGCGGCGCGCGCTGCTCGTCGCAGGACAGCCAGGTCGAAGCCGATCCCGACAGCGAGGCCGATGACGATGAACGCGGGCTCGCGGACCGGCTCGGGGGGCTGCAGGTCGTTCCACAGCCCGAACCCGCCACCGATTGCGGTCAACACCAGGGGGACAATCAGTGCACCGGCGGGGATCTTGAGCTTCACCCCGACCACCGCACCCACCAGGGCGATCCCGATCGTCAAGACATAGCCGTGGATGGACGCTGTCGCCTCGATCTCCTTGGCGCCCACGGCGGCATAGACCCCGTGTGGGGCGAGCACGAAACGCACCAGGAGCGGCGCGGACACCACGACCAGGATGAGCCTGACGTACTGGAGCACGGCGACCAGCCGGGCGTCTGCGTGCAGCTCGTCTGCCGCCGCGACGATGCCGGAGCTGCCGCCGGCGATCATCCCCAACGCGGCGGTCGGCTCGTCGAGACCGGTCCGGCGGGCCAGCAACAGCCCGGCGGCGATGCTCAGCAGGAGGGTGAGCAGGGTGACTGCGCCGAGGGGTACCAACGCCCACCCGGCTTGCCCGAGCGCCGAGAGGGAGAAGTAGGTTCCGAGGAGAACCCCGGCGACGGCCTGCGCGGCCAGGTGGACCACCCGCGGTAGGACTGCACCCACCTTGCGGGCGATGCCGGTGAGGGCCAGGACCAGCCCGACGACCAGGCCGGTGACGAGGTGCGGCGCCGGCATGCCGACCTTCTCAACGAGGGTGCCGCCGAAAATGGTCACGGCCGCCACCAGGGCCCAGAGCACCAGGGCCGGTAGACGCCAGCCAGCACGCCGGTCCACACGATCAATGACGGGCTGAACGAACACGACACCGCTCCTCGAACATCCAGTAGCTCACCAACGCGAAGGCCCGACGGGGCAGAACAGTTTCGTCTGACCGACCAGTCACCTCAAACCCGACGAACCGTCTTATGAACTGGCTGAGACGTGGCTGAGACCCAGCGCTGGATCGCACTACCCAGGTCCGGTTATTCTCAAGTCGACGAATCGCTGCCCCGCGGCTCCCTTCGCTTGGCGAATACGACCCAGCGCAAAGCGCAATACATGAAGGCGCCCTCGCATACCCCGGCAGCAATACGGGCTACCTGGTAGTGGACGCCTAATGCGACGAGACCGGTGCTCACTCCGAGGAGGAACGCCGTGTAATTGAGCGCGATCGCTCCCGCGTAGAGCAAGCTCTGCCGGCCGACCGGAGCCCGGGACCGGAAGTTCAGAAGTCGGTTCAGAACGAAGCTCAGCGCGAACGCGATGATGTAGGCCCCCGTGATGGCCAGGGCCAGTGGCCAGCCGAGGGAGCCGTGTAAGAGCGAAAGCGTGGTGAGGTCGACCGTGAAGGTGAAGCCGTTGATGATGGCGTACCCGACGAGGGTGGGGGGGAGCCGTGCGGACAGGCCACCGGGTAGGGCGCGAACCAGGCCGGCGCAGAAGGCGGCGAACCAGCCGGTGACTTGCCGGGCTCTACGTGCTGAGAACACAGATTTCACGCCCACCTTGCCCCAGACCACCGCTCGGGGTGCGGGGCGGCCGGGCGGCGGCCAGGCAACGCGGAGCTGGTGGGTAGGTAATCCGCGGCCCGGGGAGTCTCTACGGGAAGAGCTAGCAGGAGAGCCATGCCTTGATGATGACCCGGCGGGACTGAGAGCGACCTGAACGGCCAGCCCGCGCTGTTACGGCCTCATTTGTCTGGACCCATGCACCCGCACCGGCTTTGTCGACCCGATCGCCTTTCCCGACGGTTCCCGCCCGTCACTACCGGGATGAGGCTGCTGTTCGCCGTTTTGCCGGTGCCAAGAGCGCGGGCCGCGGGCTTGGACTCCGAGACCTGGACGCCACGGGGGTTGCGGCACAGCTTCGTCTCGCTGTTGTCCAGCTCGGGAATGCCGATCGAGGACATCGCCCACCTGGTCGGCCACGCGACCACGAGGACGACCGAGAACGTCTATCGCAAGGAGTTGCGGCCGGGGCTGACCAGGGGCGCCCGCACGATGGACACGATATTCAGGGACCAGGCGCGGTGATTGTGGCTGTCAGTTCTAGCTGTCAGCGTCATCCGTCGGCTGCCAGATAGCCTTCATTGGCGGGTCGAAATCGCTGGGGTCAGCGGTGTTGTAGGTGGAGCTTAGGGGATTCGAACCCCTGACCTCTTCCATGCCATGGAAGCGCGCTACCAACTGCGCCAAAGCCCCTTACGGGTGTCCAGCGGACTCATGATCAAGATCATCATGCGCCCCAGGGACCACGGAATGTTAGCGCGGACGAGCGGCAGTCACGAAATCGTGTCCACCCGCAGGGTCGGGAACTCCCGCGTTGTAGTTCGCGATCCGCCAGTAGCCGCCGCCCCGGTGCCACTCCAGGATCGCCCAGCAGCAGTTGTCCATGCCGCCCAGCAGCCGCCACTGTTCTGCCGACAACCCGACCAATTTGGCGATGCCCGCCCGGGCGCCCAGTCCGTGGGTCGCCACGACGACCACGGACCCGTCTGAGGCGCTCTCTGCGATGTCCAGCAACGCGGCCGAGGCCCGCTCCGCCACCTCGGCCACGCTCTCGCCGGTGGCCGACCGACGTACGTCCTCGCCCGCCCACAGCTTCGCCGAGGCCTCGGGATCGAGCGTCCGGAGCTCCGCCCCGGTCAGACCCTCCCAGGAGCCCACGTCGATTTCCCGAAGTCGCTGGTCGGTTTTGATGTCCAGCCCGGTCACCGAGGCCAGCGCGGAAGCCGTGGCGTACGCCCGGGAGAGGTCGCTGGACCAGATCGCCTCCGGCTCGTATCCGGCTAGCACGACGGCGGAACGGGTCGCCTGATGCACCCCGAGCGGATCGAGGCCGATGTCAGCCTGTCCCTGGAAGCGCTGGGTCCGGTTCCACTCCGTCCGACCGTGCCGCCAGACGATCAGCCGGGCGGCCGTCACCGGCGCTCGTCGAGGTCAAGCGGGATGACCGGGCAGTCGCGCCACAGCCGCTCCAAGGCGTAGAACTTCCGCTCCTCGGTGTGCTGGACGTGCACGACCAGGTCGAGGTAGTCCAGCAGCACCCAGCGCTGCAGCTTGTCGCCCTCACGTCGTACGGGCTTAGCGTCCTGGCCGCGTAATGCCTCCTCGATGCCGTCGACGACCGCACCGACCTGGCGTTCGTTGGCGGCGGTGATGACCAGGAAGACGTCGGTGATGGCCAGCTGGTCGGACACGTCGTAGGCCACGAGATCGGTGCCGAGCTTCTCCACGGCGGCCTGGGCGGCAGCTCGGGTCAGATCGAGCGCATGGTCGGTGGCGGTCAAGATGTTCTCTTCTCCGGGTGTGTGATCGACAGGTCAGTCGATCAGGGGGCGGTAGAGCCCGCGTTTGGCGATGTACTGGACGATCCCGTCCGGCACGAGATACCAGATCGGGTCCTGTTGGTCGACCCGCTTGCGGCAAGCCGTGGACGAGATGGAGAGCGCCGGGATCTCCAGCATGGTGACCCGGTTCGGGGGCAGCTGGGCGATCGTGGGCGAGTCGAGCTCCACCCCGGGCCGGGTGCAGCCCACGAAGTGAGCCAGAGCGAACAGCTGGTCGACGTCGCGCCAGGTGAAGATCTGGGCGAGGGCGTCGGCACCGGTGATGAAGTACATATCCACGTCGTCGCCGCGTTCGGCCCGCAGATCCTGCAGGGTGTCCACGGTGTACGTCGCACCCGGCCGGTCGATGTCGACCCGGCTGACGGTGAACCGAGGGTTCGAGGCGGTTGCGATGACCGTCATCAGATAACGGTCCTCGGCCCCCGACACCAGCCGGTCCGCCTTCTGCCAGGGCTGACCCGTGGGCACGAAGACGACCTCGTCGAGAGCGAAACGGCTGGCCACCTCACTGGCGGCCACCAGGTGACCGTGGTGGATGGGGTCGAAGGTGCCGCCCATCACGCCGAGTCGATGCCGCCGCAGCGGATCCATGCCTGGCTGACGAGCCAGACCGGTGGCGCGCGGGGAGGAGATGCTCACCTAGCTGTGCGCACGGCCCTTACCGATGGAGAGCGTGATGAACATCAGGATCATCAGCAGACCGAACCCGATGAGCCCGAAGGCCCAGGCCGGGACCGGCAGCTCCCTGGTGACCCCGGTCTCGAGCAGTGTCAGTCCGAAATACATGGCGTCAGCCTAGCGGCTCGGGCGCGGGTTCGCGCCGCGGTCAGGTGCGGGTCTGACCGGAGCCGGTGACCACGTACTTGGTGGTGGTCATCTCCGGCAGTCCCATCGGACCGCGGGCGTGCAGCTTCTGGGTGGAGATGCCGATCTCGGCCCCGAATCCGAACTCCCCGCCGTCGACGAATCGGCTGGAAGCGTTCACCAGCACCGCGGCGGCGTCGATCTCGACCGTGAACCGGCTGGCCGCGGTCTGGGACTCGGTCACGATGGTCTCGCTGTGCCCGGTGCTGTAGAGCCGGATGTGGTCCAGCGCCGCGTCGAACGAGTCCACGATGGCGACCGCCAGGTCCAAAGACAGGTACTCCTCGGCGAAGTCGGTCTCCTCGGCCGGCACCACCGAGTCCCCGTACGCCGCCACCCGGCTGTCCCCGTGCACCGTCACCCCGGCCTCCGCCAGGGTGCGCAACGCCACAGGTACGAAAGAGTCCGCGAGGTCGGCATGCACGAGCAGGGTCTCGACCGCGTTGCAGACCGAGGGCCGCTGGGTCTTGGCGTTGAGCAGGATGTGCAGCGCCATCTGTGGGTCGGCGGTGGCGTCGACGAAGAGGTGGCAGTTCCCCACCCCGGTCTCGATCACCGGCACCTGGCTGTGGCGTACGACGGTGTCGATGAGCCCGGCGCCACCCCTCGGAATGAGCACATCGATCAAACCACGGGCCGCCATCAGCTCCGCTGTGACCTCGCGCGGACCCGGCACCAGCTGCACGCAGCTGGCCGCCAACCCGGCCTCGACCAGTCCGGCCCGCAGCGCTTCGACGATGGCGGCGTTCGACTCCGCCGCCGATGACGAACCGCGCAGCAGCGCGGCGTTGCCTGACTTCAGGCAGATGCCGGCGGCGTCGGCGGTCACGTTGGGGCGCGCCTCGTAGATGATCCCGACCACCCCGAACGGCACCCGCACCTGACGGACCTGAACCCCGTTGGGGTTGGTCCAGCCGCGGACCACGCCCCCGACCGGATCCGGCAGCGCCGCGAGGTCCCGCAGACCCTGGACCATGCTGTCGACCCGGTCCGGGGTGAGCCGAAGCCGGTCGACCAGCGCCGGGGAAGTCTCGGCGGTCGTCGCGCGCTCCACGTCGAGGGCGTTGGCCTCGAGCACGGCCACCTCGGCCTTGGCCAGCGCGTCAGCCATCGCGAGCAGCGCCGCGTCCTTGCTGGAGCGGGTCGCGGTGGCGAGCTCGAAGGCGGCCACCCGCGCCTGCTGGGCTTGTTCTTGCACGGTCACCGGCCAAGTCTAACCCGGGTTGCCAACGGCCACTTCATAGGCAATACTTTCGTCAGAAGTCGGTGACTACCTGAACCCCCGAGCAGGCAGTCACCGACTTTCTTCATGCCCGGACCTCGTCACCTGGCGGTGCTCACCGTCAGTCGGCGTCCAGACAGGTACGCCACTCCTGCGGATCCTCAGCGACGAGCGGCTGCTGTCACCATGAGCGGGTGATGTTGAGCCTGCGGCTGATTGTGCCCTCCGACCGTACCGGCCTGGTGACCCGGCAGCTCGCCGACGATGACCGCGCCACGAACATCGTCGTGCTTCCAGGCGGCGGTGTTCGACCAGCCGGTGACCTCGTCCAGTGCGAGGTCACCCGAGAAGCCGTCTCTGACATCCTCGGCTGGCTGCGCCGGCATGGCCTCTACGACGACGGTTCCGTGGTGCTGAGCGAGGTCACGGCGGCACCGTCGAGGAACGCGCGGGCCACGGAGGCGGCCGCCGCGGGTGCTCCCGACGACGCGATCGTCTGGGACGCCGTCTTGGACACTGCCTACGGCGAGGTCCGCGGCTCGTGGTCGTTCTACGCCTTCTTGACCCTGGCCACCGCGATCGCCGCCGTCGCCGTGGTCACCGACTCCTCGATCCTCGTGGTCGGGGCCATGGTGGTGGGCCCCGAGTTCGGGGTTGTGGCGGCCCTCGCCGTCGGCATCGCCGCCGCCCGCCGCGGGCTCGCCGTACGATCAGTTCTGCTCCTGCTGAAAGGGTTCGGCTTCGCTGTCGCCGTGACGGTCGTGTTGGCCCTGTTGGCCCGGGCGGCTGGCTGGGTCGTCCTCGACGACGTGACCGGTCCTCGGCCCCTCACCGGGTTCATCTGGCGCCCCGACCGGTGGTCGGCCGTGGTGGCGATCCTGGCCGGTTGCGCCGGCGTCCTGTCCCAGACCGCCGGCCGGTCCAACGCCTTGGTCGGGGTGTTCATCTCGGTCACCACCGTGCCCGCCGCGGGCGACATCGCACTCTCCCTCGCAATGGGCGCACCCGACCAGGTGGCTGGGTCAGCCGCCCAGCTCGGCATCAACCTCCTCGGCATGACGCTCGCCGGAGTCGCGACCCTGGTCGTCCAGCGGACGCTCTGGAAACACCTCAGACGGCGAACCAACCGCCATCCGAACGGCACCACCGAGCAAGCCCCCCGCGCCCGTTAGCCAGCCACATCCGACGGCGTCGGCTAACGAGATGGACAGAATCGGCGGGTCTCGAAATCTTGTCGTCTCCCTGGTCAGAGCCAATATCAAGGACGTTGAGACTTCCTACATGCTCTTCTGTTTGACGACGAGGGTTGAGGATCAGGGCTGAATGTTCTCCAGGTCATCGAGGAGGCTCGGGTGCGTCGGCTGCCACCCGAGAGTGTCACGGGTGTAAGCGCTCGATGCTGGCTGGTCCATCACAAAGATGGGGCCGAAGGGGCCAAAGCTCTCCGTCGGCAGCGCTTCGACCGGCAGGAGCAGTCGACGGCCGATGACGGTGGCGATGTCTCGTACGGCGTCGCCCTCGTCGGCGACTGCGTGCCAGGCCGTTCCGGCCGGTGCTGATTCGAGGGCCAGACGGAACAGGACGGCTGCATCGAGGGCATGGACGGCTGGCCAGCGCTGGGTGCCGTCACCGGGGTAGCCGGACACCCCGGCGCTGCGAGCCATGTTGGTCAAGAGGCCGGCGAACCCGCCCTGGCCCTGGTTGTGGACCGTACGCGGCAGACGGACGGCGGTGCTGCGTACGCCACGCGAGGCCAAGCCCAGGAGTGCATTGACTGATCGGCCTCGACCACCGACCGGTCCGTCGGTGGCCACCGGGTCGGCCTCGGTTGAGGCGCGACCCGCTATCCACGGGGTGCCGGAGACGGCGACGATCGGGCGGCCGCTGCCGATCAGCTCCTCCCCCAGTGCGGTAAGGGCGGCGGCCTCCTCCGCGACCGACTGCGCGACGGCTTCGGCGGTGCTGTAGTCGCTGCCGAACGCCAGGCTGATCACGCCGTCGCTCTGGGCGGCGCCGGCTCGGAGGACGTCGAGGTCGGCCAGGTTTCCTCGCAGCACCTCGGCACCGGCGGCCTCCAGAGTCTGGGATGAACTGTCTGAGCGGGCTAGCGTGAGAACGGTGTGGCCGTGGTCGAGCAGTTCGGCGACGACGGCCGAGCCGATGGTGCCGGTACCGCCGGTGACGAAGACATGCATGCAATTCTCCTCAAGTGATGGGACTGATGTTCCATCACCATATCAACCTGACGGGACTTCAGTCGCATCACCTAGGATGGGGCCATGGGTCGATGGGAGCCGGGGGCGCGTGAGCGGCTGGTCGTGGCGGCGGTCGACCTGTTCACCGAACAGGGGTACGACGCCACCACGGTGGCGCAGATCGTCGAGCGTGCCGGGCTCACCCGGAGCACCTTCTTCCGGCACTTCGCCGACAAACGTGAGCTGCTGGTCGCCGGCCAGGAGACCCTGAGCACGTTGCTCGCCGACGGAATCTCCGAAGCGCCCGCGAGCGCCAGCCCTCTCGAGGCAGTCGCCGCTGGCCTCGAGCGCGCCTCAACTGCGATGGGGCCGGTCAACCGCGAGCTGGGGCCCCGCATCAAGGCAGCTGTGGCCGCCAGCACCGAGCTTCAGGAGCGGGACGCACTCAAGAGCGTCGGGATGGCGGCCGCAATGGCAGCCGCACTCCTCGCCCGCGGTGTCCCCGACCCGACCGCGCACCTCGCGGGCGAGCTCGGAGTCCTCGCCTTCAAACGGGGTTACGCCCGGTGGTCCGAAGGTGATCGGGACGACGCCGGAGGACTCGCGCAACATGCGCTGGCCGCTTTGAAGGACCTACGTACAGCGACCGCCTCGCTGAGCTGAGCAATCCTCAGCCGGTACGTCGTAGGGGGAAGGATGACCGGGACGATCGGTCGATCGTTGGGTCCACGATGGCTGTCCTCTCGCGGGGCTGCTGGTCGGGATTGGTTGCTGTGTCCGAGCAGAGCGCCGTCGACGCACGACTAAGCCGGTGACCGCCGACTCCCTCGCGGCTGAGCTACGCCGGCTCCGGATCCGTCCCGGTCAAACGGTGCTGGTGCACAGCTCGTTGTCGAGCCTCGGCTGGGTCTGTGGAGGCGCGGTCGCCGTCGTCGAGGCGTTGCTGGCGGTGCTCGGATCTGACGGCACGCTCGTGGTGCCCACCCACACCGGCGACCTGAGCGACCCTTCCGGGTGGGCCAACCCCCCGGTGCCGGAGGCCTGGTGGGAAACGATCCGCGCCAACATGCCAGCCTGTCAGTCGGCAAAGCACACCAGCCGCGGGATGGGAGCGGTCCCGAGGTGCTGCGGACCTGGCCCGGCGCCTGGCGCAGCGACCACCCGCACCTGTCCTTCGCCGCGGTGGGGCCGGACGGGAGCCGCATCACCGCCCGTCACGAGCTCGCGGACGGTCTCGGCGAGGGCTCACCCCTGGCCCGTTTGTACGAGCTCAGCGCCCTTGTGCTCCTGCTGGGGGTCGGTCACGATCGCAACACCTCATTGCCCCTGGCCCAATACCGGTCCGGCCGAGCGGCGCGGGTTCGTCAGTCAGGGCCGGTCCGCGCCCAGGGACCACGGCGGTGGACAAGCTGGGACCGCCGACAATCGACCACGCCGTCGCGTGGTTTACCCGCCGGCCCACCACCTCGTCCTAGCCCGGCTCATCCCCGCGCAGCCAAGCGAGTACCGAAGCGGAAGGACCGGCGGGGCAGGGCCTCTTGGACGCCCACTCGTGCAGCGCGCCGCGGCTGGCAGGTCCAGGCAGAAGACTGAGTTGCATGGTGGTCAGTACCTGGGCGCCGTCGCGGCGACCAGCAGCAGACCGGCCGGGGTCGGCGGCAATGGCCTCGAATACGCGCCGGTAAGGTTCGCTGACCTGGCGTGCACGGCTGCTGCCACCGGCCAGGCCGGTGCACATGCCCACTGCTGAGCGACCGAGCCCAGGGGGCACTCGAGCCGGGTGACGTCGAAGAGGTCTGTGTTGACGCCCTGTAGAACCGGCAGCCTGCCCCTCACGGAAGTGGCGCCAGAAGAGAGACTCGGCCTGTGACCGCTGAAACCCACCCTGGCACCTCCCCGGTCCGGCCCCGCCATCCGCGCTCTGTTGACCGAATGGGCCCCCGACGAAGTCCCACAGTTCGAAAACGAGTTCCACCAGGCGCTCAGCGAGGCCGCCCACAGCTACGACATCGCCCCCCTCGATGACCTGCTCGAACGGTGGCGCCGCGTTGCGGCAGTCCGCGCCAACCCCCTGACACCACAAGAAAACGAACAGCTCCGCCGGGCCCGCGCCGGCGACGACACAGGCCTGTGGGAGAAAGCCGAAGACGGCACCTTCCACCGCATTGGCTGACTACACCATCACCTGGGGCGAGATCCCCCTCGAGCAGTACTGGGCGCTACCCGTGCAGGCACGACCTGACGTCACCGCACGAGTCCTGGAACTGCGCCGCGACCCGACCATGGACCTCGAAAACTACAACCCCGACACCGACCACTGGACAGTCGACTATGGCGGTGGTGCCGGCCTACCGTCTACGCTGCCGTACCAGACCGCCAACGCGTGATCATACTCCGGCTCATCCACCTCGCCTGACCCGAAGACCGGCCCCGTCGGAGCACCATGGTCATACGCTTTCCTCGGGGCGACGAGTTCGGCCCGCTCCCAGGAAATCGACAAAATACGAGAGTCGCTGACCTGTACCCGACTTTCGCGTCCACCTGATTTGCGGCACATCGTCGACGGCACGATCGGTCGGAACCAACACAGCTGTGGGATGCTGATCTACCTATCGCTATCCAACTTCCTGCCGTCAGCGTGTTGCTGTGCCTTCTTGTCGGTACGCGCTGGAGCGCCAGGGCCACACGCAGGGACTCGCCGATGCGTGCAGGAGGGAGTGCAAGTCATGATCCTCTCGAAGGTCCGGGACCCTCGCTTCGTGACGATCCGCCGTGGTGGGACTCTTACTGATGCGGATCACCGTCTCCTTGCTCTATGGGCTGCCTCGTGTGCAGAGCACGTCCTTCGCCTCTTCGAGTCAGCCCATCCTGGGGACCCGCGACCCCGCCTGGCGATCGAGCACGCGAGGGCCTGGGTGCGGGGCGAGGTCAAGATGATGCAGGCTCGCGCGGCGGGCGGCCATGCGATGGGGGCCGCACGAGACTTGCGTGGGGCAGCACGGCAGGCCGCGTATGCCGCCGGCCAGGCAGGGGCCGTCGCCCACGTCGCCGCGCACGAGCTCGGCGCGGCCGCCTACGCGATCAAGGCTGCACGTGCAGCGGCACCGGAAGGCCTGAGTGAGGCTGCCGGGTTACTCGAGTGCCAGTGGCAGCGCGATCAGCTCTCGGAGGCGATCCGCGAGCTCGTACTTGACGACCAGAGGCTGCGCAACGACATCTGCTGGTCGGTGTTCGACTCACCGGGCCCAACCTGACGAAAGCGACCACGGCCGCCATCCGCCGCAAATTGATCACCGTCCCGGCCAGAATCGCGCTCAGCGCGCCGGCTCACCCTGCACCTGCCCCAGCCCTCGATTTGGCAGAGATCGCCTTCGGCTGGTCCTGCACGGTGTAGGGCGACAGGTGCAGTCGACCCGCGATTTGTTTGGCGGACAGGCGTTGCGCCACCAGCTCGGTGACCCGGCCCTGGCTGTCGGTGAAGCCGTAGGGATCGTCTCCCAGGGGTGCCATCTCGGCCGGCGCGCTGCTTCGAGCATCACCACGACCGACGAGTCCGGACCGTCACCAACAGGGAGCCCCGGACGATCAGCCACTGACGGACAGGGGTCGCGCTCGGGCGCGGGCAGGCCCGGCCATCGGGGCGAGCGACGGGTGTATGGAGAGCGGGCGCCAGACCGCGTCCAGCAAGACCCGGTTCGGTGATCTGTCTCGGTGAACGGGGGCTATCCGGTACACGCCCACCGGATAGGGGTCGTTCGCAACATGGCGGTGTTGAGGAACCGGATAGGTGAGCGCGAATCCGAGCGGGCTCGCGATCTGTCGTCTTCCTGGTGAGAGGCCTATGGCAGACGACGAGTTCGGCGAGAACATATACCAGACCCGCATTTAGGAGCGGGGCCTAGATCAGGGTGGGTGGCAGCGCACCCTCGTTCTCGAGCAGCCAGCGCTTGGTCTCCAGCTCCTCGCCCGGCGCACCCCCGGAATAGCCGCCGAGTCCGTCCGCAGCCACCACTCGATGGCACGGGATGATCAGGGGCACCGGGTTGGCCCCCATGATGGAGCCGATAGCCCGGGCCGGCAGACCCGTGGCGCTGCGGGTGGCCAGCTCGCCGTAGGTGATGACTGCCCCGTACGGCACCGCCTGGATGGTCCGCAGCACCGCCAGGGTCGTCTCCTCCAGCGGCGGCAGGTCGAGTGCACGTGGAACTCGCGACGCTGGCCGGCGAAGTACTCCCGGAGCTGCCCCATCACCAGCTGCACCGTCTCGTCCGGCTCGGTGCTGGCCCCCTCGGGAGCCAGGTCCCAACCCGTCGCCCGGAGCCCGGCCGGTCCGGCCAGCACCCCGATCACCCCGACCTGGCTGTCGTACTGGTCGAAGAAGAGGCCCTTCGACGGGCTCAGGGGACGGTTCACAGGCTCGGCTGGTTCTCGGGGAAGTGGCAGGCGACCTGGTGCCCACTCGCCAGGGCGGCCAGCGGCGGCTCCTGGACCCGGCAGATTTCCTGCGCCTTCCAGCACCGGGTGTGGAACCGGCATCCGGACGGGGGATTGATCGGGCTGGGGACATCGCCGGCGAGCCGGATCCGCTCGCGCTCGTGCCGGCGTCGGGTGTCGGCCACCGGCACCGCCGACATCAGCGCCACCGTGTACGGGTGCATGGGTGCGTTGTACAGGGCTTCCCGGTCGGCGAGCTCGACGATCTTGCCGAGGTACATGACGGCTACCCGGTCCGAGACGTAACGGACCACCGACAGGTCGTGGGCGATGAGCACGTACGTCAGGTCGAACTCGGCCTGCAGGTCCTGCAGCAGGTTGATGATCTGCGCCTGGATGGAGACGTCGAGGGCAGAGACCGGCTCGTCGGCCACGATCAACCGGGGTCGCAGGGCGAGGGTGCGGGCGATGCCGATTCGTTGTCGTTGCCCACCGGAGAACTCGTGAGGGTAGCGGTTGTAGTGCTCAGGATTCAGCCCCACCGCCTCCAGCATGTCCTGCACCGCCCGCCTGACCCCACCCGGCGGTGACACACCCTGCAGGTGGAACGGCGCGCCGACGATCTTCCCGACCGTGTGCCGCGGGTTCAGGGAGGAGTACGGGTCCTGGAAGATCATCTGGATGTCGCGACGCAACGGCCGCAACGCCCCCTCCGAGAGGTGCGTGATGTCACGCCCCTCAAGGGTGATCCGACCCGCGGTCGGCTCCAGCAAACGGGTCAGCAGCCGGCCCGTCGTGCTCTTGCCGCAGCCGCTCTCGCCGACGATCGAGAACGTCTCGCCGCGACGCACCCCGAACTGCAGCCCGTCCACGGCCTGGACCGCCCCGACCTGCCGCTTCAGCAGCCCACCGCGGATCGGGAAGTGCTTGACCAGGCCTTCGACGGCGATCAGGTCCGCCCCAGGAACAGCGGCGGGCCCGGCCCCCGACGTACGCGGTTCCGCGCTCACAGCCGTGGCGCGATCTCGTCGGCCCAGATCCGCTGGCGTTCCACCGGCGACAGGTGGCAGGCCACCTGGTGGCCGGGTTCCACCTGGCCCAGCTCTGGACGCTCGGTCTCACTCCGGCCGTGGTTCAGCGCGGCATAGTCGCACCGGGTGCTGAACGCGCACCCGGCGGGCACGTCGATCAGGCTGGGGGGCGAGCCCTTGATCGACAGCAGCCGCTCACCCGGCGGCCGGTCGAAGCGCGGCACCGATCCGAGCAGCCCCCAGGTGTAGGGATGGGCGGGCCGACCGAACAGCTGCTCGGCGCTGCCGAACTCCACCCCGCGTCCGGCGTACATCACCAAGATGTCGTCGGCGAGCTCGGCCACCACGCCCAAGTCGTGGGTGATCAGGATGACCGAGGAGTTGAACTCGCGTTGCAGGTCGCGGATCAGGTCGAGGATCTGCGCCTGCACGGTGACGTCGAGGGCCGTGGTCGGTTCGTCGGCGATCAACAGATCGGGATCGCAGCACAGCGCCATGGCGATCATGGCCCGTTGCCGCATCCCGCCGGAGAACTCGTGGGGGTAGGCGTCGACGCGGCGGGCGGGCTCCGGGATCCCCACCCGACCGAGCATGTCCACCGCGTGCTGGCGCGCGACCTTGGCCGGGACCTGGTTGTGGATCCGGTAGGCCTCGATGATCTGCTGGCCGACGGTGTAGTAGGGGTGCATCGCCGACAGCGGGTCCTGGAAGATCATCGCCATCCGCTTCCCGCGCAGCCGGCGGACGTACTCCGCGTCGTGGGCGAGCAGCTCCTCCCCGTCGAGGAAGATCTCCCCACTCAGCCGGCCGCCCCGGCCTGACCGGCCAGCCGTGGACTTCCCCGGGTTCGACCCCGTGTGCAACCCGAGCACGGCCAGGCTGGTGACGCTCTTTCCCGAGCCGGACTCGCCCACGATGCCCAGGGTCCGCCCGCGGTCGACCGAGAAGCTCAGTCCGTCGACCGCCTTGACCAGCCCGTCATCGGTGGGGAAGTGCACGCGGAGGTCGCGGACGTCGAGGAACGAACGGCTCGGTGGCCCGGGCGCCCGAGCGGCGCGGTCGGTCATCAGGATCTCACTCATCCGAGGCGCACCTTCGGGTCGACCACGGCGTAGAGCAGATCGACGACCAGGTTGGCCAGGACCACGAAGACGCCGGCGACCAGGGTGACGCCCAGGATCTTGGGCAGGTCGCCCGCCACGATGGCGTCGTAGCCGTACTTACCCAGACCGTTGAGGGAGAAGGTCTTCTCCGTCAGCACGGCACCTCCGAGGAGCAGGCCCACATCGAGGCCGAAGATCGTCAGGATCGGGGTCAGCGCCGCCCGGAGACCGTGCTTGACCACCACGGTCCGCTCAGGCAGACCTTTCGCCCGGGCCGTCCGGATGTAGTCCTCGCTCATCGTGTCGAGCATCCCGGCCCGGGTCAGCCGGGCGTACTGCGCGGAGAACAGGAAGGCCAGGGTGATCCAGGGCAGCAGCAGCGAGTACGCCCAGAGCGCCGGGTTCTGCAGGAACGGGACGTACTGGCCACCGGGCGCGGTCAGGTTGAGTCGATAGCTGAAGAAGGCCAGCGACACCAGACCGGTGAAGAAGATGGGCAACGAGACCCCCGCCAGGGCGACCGTCATCGCTGCCCGGTCGAAGAACGACCCGCGGCGCAGGGCCGAGACCACCCCGACCGAGACACCGGCGAGCAGCCAGAGGAGCGATGCCCCCACCGCCAGGGAGCCCGTGACCGGGGCCCGGTCCAGGAGTTCCGGCCAGACGGGCTGCCGGGTGATGAAGGAGTACCCGAGGCACGGGGCTGGACAACGCTCCACCCCGGCCCCGAAGTCGTAGTCGGCGCCGGTGAAGACGCCCTTGATCCAGGTGCCGTACTGCACCGGCACCGGGTCGTAGAAGCCCAGCCGTTCAGCAGTCAGCTTCACGGTGTCCTCGGTGGCGGTCCGACCGACGTAGCGCGTGGCCAGCGACTCCGGCGTCGCCCCCGCGACCCGGGGCAGCAGGTAGAAGATGCCGAACGTGACCACGCTGAGCACGAACAGCAGACCGACGGCGGCCACCAGCCGGCGCGCGATGTAGGCGAGCACACCCCTCCTTTATGCGTCCTTCGACAGGCTCAGGACACGTCGACACAAAGCGCCCGGAGACTCGGGACACAACGCGCCCTGAGCCTGTCGAAGGGTTATTGAATGGACCTTACTTCTGGGCACCCATGGCGAGGTAGTCGTACATGCCGTACGCGTCGCTCACGAACACGTTGGTCGCGTTCTTGGGTCGGAGCAGCAGGCTCTTGGCGTAGATGCCCGGGTAGATGACCGCCTCCTCCATCACCCGCTTGTCGATCGCTCCCCACAGCTGGTTGCGCTTGTCGGTGTCGAGTTCGAGCAGCGCGCTGTCGAGCATCTTGTCGACCTCGGGGATGCGCACGCTGGTGTTGGACGAGCCACCGGTCTCCCGGATCACCCGCGAGTCGACGATCTGGGAGAGGAAGCCGAAGCCGTCGTTCCAGTCCGCACCCCAGCCGTTGACCGCGAGCCCGAGGTTGTTCTTGCGCACGTACGGCGGGTTGCCGGCGTAGGCGGAGTAGTAGTCACCTTGCGGGAACGGCCGCAGGGTCAGCTTGATGCCGACCCGGGACAGGGCCTGCTGGAAGGCCTCCGCGGTCGCCTTCTCCTTGGGCCGCTCCGCCCGGTAGGAGATATTCGTCTCGAACCCATCGGGCTTGCCGCAGGCCTGCAGCGCCGTCTTGGCCGCCCCGACGTCGCCCTTGTTGTCCTGACCGTTCGGGTAGAGGTCGAAGTCGGCGTGACCGGGGATCTGCGGCGGCAGCAGGGTGGTGGCGAGGTCCCCACCGGCGAACACACCGCCGTACGCGGTCTGGTAGCCGGACTGGTCCATGGCGTACATCACCGCCTTGCGGCAGTCGATGTTGTCGAACGGTGCCACGGTCGGGTTGATCGAGGTGTACCAGAGCCGCGAGATGACCGGGTTGTCCGCGGCCGCCTTCAGCTTCGGGTCCTGCAGCACCCGGGCGAGTGACGCGGGCTGAGCGCCGCCCCCGGCGATGTCGACGGCGAGGTCACCACTGAGCACCCGGTTGTCGATGTCGTCGGCGTTGACGTTCAGGCTGACCTCGTAGCGGTCCGGCAGCGCCTTCCGGTTCGGGTCGGTCGCTGCGTCCCACTGATCGTTGCGGACCAGGTTGAAGCTCTTCCCGGGCTGCAGGGAGTCGAACTTGTAGGGGCCGCTGGAGACGATGGCGTTCTTGTAATTGGCGCCCGTGTCCTTGGCCTTCGGCACCGGCATCGTCTGGGTCAGCTGGGCGAGGTAGTCGAAGCTGGCGAACGGCTGCTTGGTGTGGAAGACGATGGTGTTGTCGTCGGGGGTCTCGATCGCGGAGTCGGTGTTGACGTCCGGAGACTTGAACGGGCCCCGATAACCCTGGGGCAAGTCGAGGATGTCGTCGAAGTAGGCCGGCCCGTTGGGAAAGGTCGCCTTGTCGGTCGACCGCAGCACCGCGTACTTCACGTCGGCGGCGGTCACCGCGGTGCCGTCGTCGTACTTCACGCCCTTACGGATCTTGTACGTCCAGGACTTGCCGTCGGGACTGGCCTTGCCCAGGCCCTCGGCTAGGTCCGGCACCAGCTCGTTGCTCGCCGCGCCGGGAGCCGACTTGAACGTCAGCAGTGACCGGCCGTAGAGGCGGGCGAAGTCCCAGGAGTAACCGTAGTAGGTCTCCCCCGGATCAAGGCTGTCCCAATCGCCGGAGTTGGCGAGCTTCAGGGTGCCGCCCTTGGTCTCCGACGGGTTCACCACAGTGGTGAGCGCGGCGTTGAAGGCGGGCGCGTCGGTGCCGCTGCCGTTGTTCTGCCCGGTCGCGCCGCCGCCGCCGCCGCACGCGGAGGCCAGCAGCGCGGTCGTCACACTCAGAGCGACCAGACCCTTCCCAGGCCAACTCGTTCGTCTCATGTCGTCTCACTCTCTAGGTTGGTCAGGTTCACCCGACGTGGTTCGTCAACGGTTCGCTCGTGGATCGAGGGCGTCGCGCAGGCCGTCCCCGAACAGGTTGAAGGCCAAGACGGTGATGAAGATCGCCAGTCCTGGCCAGAGCATGAAATGCGGCTGGGTGTAGTAGGCGACCGCGTCGGAGAGCATCCCGCCCCAGCTCGGCGTGGGCGGCCGGATCCCGACGCCCAGGAACGACAGGGCCGCCTCGAAGAGGATGTTAGTGGGGATCAGCAGGGTCGAGTACACCAGGATCGGGGCGATCAGGTTGGGCAGCATCTCCGTGGTCAGGATGTAGGATCGACGCGCGCCCAGGCTCCGCGCCGCCTCGACGTACTCCCGCTCGCGCAGGGACAGGGTCTGGCCGCGAATGATGCGCCCGATGTAGGGCCAGTTGAAGAAGCCGATGATGAAGATCAGCAACGCGATCCGCAGACCGTTCCCCGACAGCCCGAACGCCTCGTCCGGGAACACGCCGGCGGCGGCGATGGCCAGGACCAGGACCGGGAACGCCAGGAAGATGTCCATCAGCCGGCTGATCAGGGTGTCGACCCAGCCACCGTAGAAGCCGGCCAGGATGCCGAGGGTGGTGCCGATCACCACCGACAGGAGGGTGGCCAGCAGAGCGATCAGCAGCGAGATCCGGCTGCCGTAGACGATCCGGCTGAAGATGTCGCGGCCGTTGACCGGTTCGATCCCCATCAGGTGGTGCCAGCTGATCCCGCCGAAGGGTCCGAGCGGGGTCAGGGTCCCACCGGCGGTGTCGATCAGGTCCTGGTGGAACTCGTTCGGCGGGCTGCCGAAGGCCCGGACGATCAGCGGCGCGAAGACCGCAACAAGGACGAGGAGCACCAGGACCACGGCCCCGGCCAGGGCCACCTTGTCCTTGCGCAGCCGCAGCCAGGCGATCTGCCCGAGGGAGCGCCCGGTCGTCCGGCCCATCCCCGCCAGCACCGCTTCGGGATCGGCAGCAGCCGTGTCGACGCCGACGTCCGGCGGAACCGTCATCGATGTTCCTTCCCGAAGCGTCGCTTGATCAGGGTGGCAAGACCAACCCCGCGTGATCTGGCCGACCATACCCCGGCGCGACCTCCCGGGCGAACGCAGCCGCGCCAGTTTTCACATCAGCGAAACGCGACCGGTGAGAGCCCGCCCCGACCGACCGCGCGACTCAGCCTGGGGCCATCACGACCAGCGCGTCGCGATGCACGACCGTACGGTCGTAGCCCGCGCCGAGCTCGGCGGCCAGCTCGCGGGTGCTCCGGCCGAGCAGCGCGGGCAGCTCGTCGGCGTCGTAGTTCACCAGCCCACGGGCCACCACTGTCCCGTCCGGTCCGATCAGATCCACCGGCTCACCGGCGGAGAAGTGTCCGTTGACGGCCGTGACCCCGGCCGGCAGCAGCGAGGCGTTGCGCTGGACGAGGGCCCGGACCGCGCCGGCGTCCAGCACCAGTGAGCCCCGCGCGCCGCTGGCGTGCCGCAGCCAGAGCAGCCGGGTGGGTTTGCGCTTGCCCGTGGGGTGGAACAGGGTGCCCACCTCAGCACCGCTCAACGCCGCAGCCAACTCGGCCGCGGAGGTGAGCACCACCGGGATGGCGGCGGAGGTGGCGATCTTCGCGGCAATAATTTTCGTCACCATCCCGCCGGTGCCGACCGCCGAGCCGCGGGTCGAGACGTCGACCTCGGCCAGGTCCGCTTCGGTGCGTACGTCGGTGATCCGGCGGGCCTCCGGGCGCTTCGGGTTCATGGTGTAGAGCGCATCCACGTCGCTGAGCAGGATCAGCGCGTCGGCGTGCACCAGATGGGCCACCAGCGCCGCCAACCGGTCGTTGTCACCGAAGCGGATCTCGTGGGTAGCCACCGTGTCGTTCTCGTTGACGATCGGCACCACGCCGAGCTCGAGCAGCCGCTGGAAGGTCTGGTAGGCGTTGCGGTAGTGCCCCCGCCGGGTCACGTCGTCCACGGTGAGCAGCACCTGGCCCACCCGCAGGTCGTGAACGCCGAAGAGGTGGGTGTAGTAACCCATCAGCAGACCCTGGCCGACCGAGGCGGCCGCCTGCTGGGTGGCGA
>JAABUN010002491.1_pt1 | contig 32531 bp, 29 predicted proteins | sample 5559311 | NCBI WGS metagenome assembly JAABUN01 (sample SAMN10711877, study PRJNA513370) | rock metagenome | isolation source: Antarctica rocks | place: Antarctica: Victoria Land, Siegfried Peak sud | reverse complement strand
ACCTGCAAGCGCAAGTACGCCAAGAGTTAAACCCAGCGACCACGAGGCATGCGGCTTTTCTTTATCATCTTTTGAAGAAACAACTGCTTTATCGCCTTTTATCGAAAAGTAAAGACTGGCAGCAAAAATTAGCAGTAATACAATTGCCACAAAAATATCAAGCGCATTAAGATGAGCTTCTGCTGAAGTATGTAACATGCGGGTTAAAGTAGGGATAGTGAGCGCAGCAAATGCGAGGATCATTAAAGTAGCAATCATCTTTGGCGGCTCGGAAACAAAACGTTGTGTTCCGTTTTTAAGCCCGCCAATAAATAATGCCAAACCAAAAACCAATAAAGAGTTTCCTAAAATAGAGCCAATTAATGCTGCCTGAACCACTTTGTATAACCCCGCCCTAAGTGCGAAAATGCAAACAAATAATTCAGGAAGATTGCCAAGAGCAGATTGTAAAATGCCGGTAGCTCCTGGTCCCATGCGGCTGCCGAGTTGTTCAGTTGCATCACCAACAATCATTGCCAACAGGGCAAGCGCTGCTGCAGTAACAGCAAACCCAAGCACTGCATTTGCATGAGCATAGTGCAAAAAGCCGGCAATACCTGTAACAACAATAGCCGAAGCAATTATTATTTTTTCTTTTTTATTCATTGGGGTAATAATAAGTAGTGTATCCCTTCAAGAATGTTTAAGTTAGTTATAAAGGTTGAGTGCAAGAAGCGTCTGAGCCTCCTCTTTTACTAACAATCTCAAAAATATAAAAACCCAATATATTCTTTTGTTTTTTGTACAAGGTAAGTTTTAAACATTGGGTTGCCTGAAAGCAACTGCTCATTTATACATACTGCTATTGTTTGCCAACTTGTACCTTATCCCCATAAAAATACCGGAAGCTTTGCGTGAAGTGTTTGCCTGAAAGAAAACTTGTTAACCTTTTATAAGTAAGGTGAAGAGCAGAAGCAAAATATTTACGCATGGGATAATTGTTTTAGTCCTGCATGTTTAAAAGCTCCTCCCAGTTAGGCAGAACGCTCAAACTAACAATCCTTCATCCATTTTACAGGCACCTAATTCAAGTCCCCCTTTGGAGGATTTAGGGGGGTTGCCATTGCTCCAAACCACGCCATCATTTCCATGCCATTTGCAATTGCTCTTTCATCAATATTAAACTTCGGGGTATGCACATTATGTATAATTCCTTCCTCTTCGTTGCGTACACCTAACCTGTAAAAGCATCCCGGAACAACATGCGTATAATAGCCAAAGTCTTCAGCACCCATTCGCAACTCTGTTTCTTCTACGTTTTCTTTGCCCCAAAATTCATTAGCCAGTTGCCAGGCCGCTTCTGTTAATGCAGGATCGTTATCTACAAAAGGATAACCAACATCAATTAATACATCGGCTTCAGCGCCCATTGCAGCTACCAGTTCAACGGTTTGTTTTTTAATGAGTTCATGGGCCTTGTACCGCCATTTTTCATCCATTGCTCTAAATGTTCCCTTTAGTTTTACCTCGCTGGGAATTACATTGGTGGTATGCCCTCCCTGAATTGAGCAGATTGATAAAACAGAAGGCGATATGGGATTATTATTTCTGCTGATGATCTGCTGAAGACTTACAATAAGATGAGAAGCAATTAAAATTGTATCGGCTGTAAGATGCGGGGCCGCTGCATGACCACCTTTACTTTTAATAGTAATATATATTTCATCGGCGCTTGCCATAACCCGTCCTTTACGAAAACTTAGTTTACCTAACTTAAGGCCGGGGTGTACATGCATTCCAAAAATGCCTTGCGGTTTTGGATTTTCCAATGCTCCGTCTTTAATCATCAGGCTTGCACCCCCGGGGTTTTTTTCTTCGCCAGGTTGAAAAATCAGCTTTACGGTTCCTTCCCACTCATCTTTTAACTGCTGTAAAATTTTTGAAGCGCCCAACAGGCAAGTAGTATGCACATCATGCCCGCAGGCATGCATTACACCTTCGTTAATTGATTTGTATGGCACTTCATTTTCTTCCTGAATTTGCAATGCGTCCATATCCGCACGAAGTGCAATAACACGGCTATCAGGTTTTTTACCTTTTATCAATCCTACCACACCCGTTGCAGCTTTTACTGTAAAAGGAATATTGAATTGAGCTAATTTTTGCTGCACAAATTTGGAGGTTTCAAACTCCTGGTAACTTAATTCGGGATGAGCATGAAGATGATGCCTTACCTCAATAAACTCCTGCTGATATTGCTGCGCCAATAACTTTATTTTCTCCTTAAGCATCTGCAAAAGTACCCTTTAATTAATTTGCGGAGTCTTCATCTTCCTCAGGAACTGTATATTCTATGCGATCGCTAACAAAGTATATTCCTTTTCCGGGGTATAAACTTGCAATCATTTTGCGCAAAGTGGCGCCTTCTTTTTGAGTAAAAAAATTTCCTACTCTTACCCTAAAAGTGGGGGCCTGGTATAATAAATAAACTTTTTGATCGGGGAAGCGGCGAAGCATTTCTGTTTTTATAGCATTTGCCTCGTCTCGGCTCGGTGTATTAATAACCTGGATACGATAGCCGGGGTAATAACCACTTTTTGATAGTCTTGTAGCTTTTTTATTTATTTCGATCTGTTTGGATGATAAGACATCTAATCGCGGATCTTTATTTACTATTATGCTGCCATGATATTCCTTTGCTAATCCATTTGACTGAGCGGCAGCACTAAAAGTAGTACACACAAAAATGATGAATAGAAGTTTTTGCATAAAAGGTTATTAATAATTACTGTGAGCTGTTTGTCCTTCAACAATAGCTACGCTTGCACTGCATCCTAATCTTGTTGCTCCGGCAGCTATCAACTGTTCTGCAAACTCATAAGTTTTTATGCCTCCTGATGCTTTTATCTGAACATGTGGCGGCAGATTTTCGCGCATTGTTTTTACTGCTTCCATGGTTGCTCCTGTTTCAGCAAAACCAGTTGATGTTTTTAAGTAATCTATACCTGCTGCACCGTATAATTCGCAACATTTTAAAAGTTCATCCTGAGTTAGCACACCGCTTTCTATTATTACTTTTATCACTTTATCGTTCTTCTTAATAATCGGCATCAGGTGATTTATTTCGTTTGCTGCGTAAAGCCAGTCGTTGTTTTTAATAGCGGTAAAATTTATTACTACATCCAGTTCATCAGCGCCGTCCACAATGGCAAGCAATATTTCTGCCAGTTTAGCTTCTATAGCAGAATAGCCAAACGGGAAACCGATAACAGTAGCCACTTTTACTTTACTGCCCTCTAAAAGCTCTTTTGATTTTTTTACAAAAAGCGGTGGTACACATACTGCTGCAAATTCGTATTGTTTTGCTTCGGCACAAACGTTTTTTATGTGTGCAACAACAGTTACAGGCTTTAAAATAGTATGATCTATGTAATGATTAATTTTCATAAGCAGTAAAATTACAAGACTGCTTTTAAAGCAAGTCTATTTTATTGCTTCACAATCCTACGACTTGCCTATTCCAGCTATTGACACGGAGGAGCATTGATGCTAAATGAAAAAGGATAAGATTTTCTGAATCTTATCCTTTTTGTTTTTTTGAATATTACAGGTCCTTACCGTGACATTGCTTATACTTCTTTCCGCTTCCGCAGGGGCAGGGGTCATTTCTTCCTATTTTTGGGCCTGCTACAATGGGCTGTTGTTTAACTGCAGTTGGTGTGGGGTCGTAATAATCATTTTCGTTTGCTGCATAATCATCGCCTCTTGCATCAATCTCATCTTTGTTAATGCGCATCTTGCTCATGTCAGTCTTTTGTTCGCGGCCTTCACGAATTTTTTGCGAAGGCTGCTCCTGCTCAACAGGAATACCGGCATGGCATAGGAAAGAAACAATGTCCCTGTTAATTTGCTCATCTAATTTTTTAAACAATCCAAAAGCTTCCATTTTATAAATTACCAATGGATCTTTTTGCTCATACGATGCCGTTTGAACACTTTGCTTTAAATCGTCCATTGCTCTAAGATGTTCTTTCCATGCGTCGTCAATAAATCCTAAAGCTATGCTGCGTTCAACTGCCTGGGTTAATTCAAAGCCCTTGCTTTCAATTGTTTTTTCAAGATTTGCTAAAACCTGCATTGCCCTGCGTCCGTCAGTAAAAGGAACCACTACATTTTCTACGTTCATGCCTTGCTGCTTACGTATATTTTGAAAAACCGGCAAGGCGTTGTTTGCTAAGTCTGCTTTCTTTATCTGATAATGATCAATGGCTTCCTGGTATAATCTGTCGGTAAGTTGCTGTTGATTTCCTTTGCTTAATTCATCTTCAGTAATGGTTGTATCAATTCCAAAGTTTACAATTACCGCCATACGGAAACCTTCAAAATCGGTTTGCTCTTTAAAGCTGCTGATTAAACCTTCGGCTACCTGGTAGAAACCATTATCAAGGTCTAAAGCCAGCCTTTCGCCAAATAATGCATGATTACGTTTTGAATAAACTACCGTGCGTTGTTTGTTCATTACATCATCATACTCAAGCAGGCGTTTACGAATGCCGAAGTTGTTTTCTTCAACCTTGCGCTGCGCCCTTTCGATGCTTTTGGTAATCATGCTGTGCTGAATAACTTCACCTTCTTTATATCCCGCAAAATCCATCACCTTGGCAATACGTTCGCTGCCAAACATACGCATCAAATCATCTTCGAGAGATACAAAGAAAACAGAAGATCCGGGATCGCCTTGGCGTCCTGCACGACCGCGTAACTGCCTGTCCACACGGCGGCTTTCATGACGTTCAGTACCAACGATAGCTAAGCCACCGGCTTCTTTTACGCCTAGTCCAAGTTTAATATCCGTACCACGACCGGCCATATTGGTTGCAATAGTTACATTTCCTGCAAGACCAGCTTCTGCAACAACCTGCGCTTCCCTTGCGTGTTGTTTTGCATTCAGTACATTATGTGGAATTTGCTTTTGCTTTAACATACGGCTAAGCAATTCACTCACTTCAACACTGGTAGTACCAACTAATAAAGGTCTGCCAAGGTCACGCTGTTTTTCTATTTCTTCAATAACGGCTTTGTATTTTTCGCGCTTGGTTTTGTATACAAGGTCCTGTTCATCTTTACGGGTTAATGGCAGGTTGGTGGGGATGGTAACAACATCTAATTTATAAATGTCCCAAAGCTCTGCTGCTTCCGTTTCGGCAGTACCGGTCATACCGGCAAGCTTATGGTACATACGGAAGAAGTTTTGTAAAGTAATAGTTGCATACGTTTGTGTGGCAGCTTCAATCTTTACATTTTCCTTTGCTTCAATTGCCTGATGCAAACCATCGCTGTAGCGGCGGCCTTCCATTATACGGCCGGTTTGTTCATCCACAATTTTTACCGCTCCTTCCACTACTATATATTCTACATCTTTCTCAAATAAAGTGTAAGCTTTAAGTAATTGCTGAACAGTATGGATACGATCGGCCTTTAAAGAATAATCATTTAAAATAGCCTCTTTACGATGCAGCTTATCCTCTGCGGTTAAAGCAACATCTGTATCAATAGCATTTAATTCGATACTAATATCAGGGAGAATAAAGAAATTAGGATCTTCTCCTCCTTTGGTTATCATTTGAATGCCCTTATCGGTTAACTCAACCGAATTGTTTTTTTCATCAATATGGAAAAACAATTCTTCGTCAACCTTATGCATTTCCCGTTGCTGATCGGCCAGGTAATGGTTCTCTATTTTCTGAAGTTTAGAACGAATACCGGGCTCGCTTAAAAACTTAATCAAAGCCCCACTTTTAGGTAATCCTCTTTGTGCCCTCATTAAAGCTAAACCACCATCTTTAGGGTCATCATTTCCTTCAGCAAATTTTTTCTTTGCCTCATTTAAGAATTGGTTAGTTACTCTTTTTTGAGCTTCAATCAATTGCAGAACTCTTGGCTTTAACGTATGGTATTGCTGTTCGTCTCCACGGGGTACCGGGCCGGAAATTATCAATGGAGTTCTGGCATCATCAATCAATACGCTGTCCACCTCATCCACCATCGCAAAGTGATGTTTGCGCTGCACCATCTCGTCCGGTGTATGCACCATGTTATCGCGCAGGTAATCAAACCCAAATTCATTATTGGTGCCATAAGTAATGTCGGCGAGGTAAGCTTGCCTGCGCTCATAGGTGTTTGGTTGGTGCTTGTCAATACAGTCAACGGTAAGGCCAAGCCATTCGAAAATCGGACCGTTCCACTCGCTGTCCCGTTTAGCCAAGTAGTCATTTACAGTTACAATATGCACACCTTCGCCGGCTAATGCATTCAGGTAAGCAGGCAAAGTGGATACAAGCGTTTTACCTTCACCTGTTGCCATTTCGGCAATCTTTCCTGAATGTAAAACCGATCCGCCAATCAACTGAACATCGTAATGCACCATGTTCCATGTTACCGGATTACCGGCAGCTAGCCAGGTGTTGCTGTAAATGGCATTATCTTTATCTATACGAATGTGTTGTCTTGTTACACTTAATTCGAGATCAAGGTCAGTTGCTTTTACAACTAATTCTTTATTTTCGTTAAAACGGCGTGCAAGTTCTTTTACTACCGCAAAAGCTTCTGCTTCTATTTCTTTCAGGGCTTCTTCAATCTGCTCATTGCGATCGCGCTTTAGCTTATCAATTAACTGATAAATTGCATCACGGTCAGTAATATTATCAACCGGCAATTCTTCTGCTTCTTTTTGCTGATTTGCAATGGCAGCATCAATAGTTTCAAGATGTTTATGAATGCGTGCTTTAAACTCCTGTGTTTTACCCCGAAGTTCATCGTTGCTTAACGATTGATATTCTGTAAAATGTTGATTAACTTTTTCAACCAACGGAAGCAGCACTTTTACATCTTTCTGTGACTTACTTCCGCCAAATAATTTGGAAAAAAACCCTAACATAGTATTTTATTTTTCGTCTGGTATATCTTTTAATGAATTAGAAACTTTACAATGTTTGACGTAAGGGTGAGCTTATCGAACCCTTAGTAAATATGCTACTCTTGCTAAACAACCCCTTGCCAAGGTTGGTTGACAATCGCGCATAATCATTACATTCAAAATTCAGGGCGCCCGAAATAAAGCTTCAGGAGAACATTTTTAAGTAAAAGTCTTCATTCATTTATAAGTTTATCTGTTTGTCAAATTTAATGCTAAAGTACTTTTAGCCAAATTGACAGGGGAACAAAGGTAACAAAAGCAGCCCACAAGAGCGAACCCTCGAAAATTGCAGTGTGTTAATTTTGGGGGTAAGGAATGTCTTCGATTTGCCTAAAACATTGCTTAGCATAGGTATCAGGCCGTAATTTTCTCGGGGAAAAAATCTGCGAACAGTGTAAATGTTGTAAATTCAAAAATAGTTTTGGATTTTGTGTAACTAACGCTTCAACGCAATTTTTTTCTCACCTAACATCCTTAACAGAAACAACCTACAAATGAATATTTACATAAGAACAAATGCCAGCAACGGTCATCTTATTCTCTATCTTATTAATAGTAATGGCGTAAAAATGTTGTCGTTAAGAGATATTGAAAGTAATGGAACGATGCTTGTTCCCGGCCAGACTTATCGTTTTGAATGGCATGTTTGGAGTCCTCATTCTGCTGCTTATGAGGTAGAAGCAACGATTGAACCTGCAAACGAAGGCTTTCAGCGATTTACATGGAACAGAGCCTATGATGAGCCCACCAGGATATAGGCGGGTTTTATTTTACTGTTTAAAAAACTAATTGCATGGCGTTACAAAAGAAGGAAAGCCCTCCGGCTTGCAAAGCGGGGTGAAGTTTGGATATTTTACCAGTTTAAAACCTGGATTAAGTAGTAGTTTTAAAGAGGGTTTTGAAGCACAATTAATTATTACCATTCCATTTGAAGTGTTAGGAAAATTGCCAATGTAACAGAACAATATCTCTTTTAATTCATTATATTCTTAGCCATGCCATCTTTCCCAAAACCCAACTTCAATCATAAAGTAAATTTCTCAAAAGAGATAAAAGCTTTAAGAGATTACAAGGATAAAACTCCCGGCATACTAATCCCTGTAAGTAAGCCTAACAATCTGCTGTTAGCCACCTGGAATATTGCCAACTTTGGCGAACAGGACCGGCAAAAAGAACATTTGAAAATGATTGCAGAAATTATTTCGTGGTTCGACCTTATAGCCATACAGGAAACAAAAGAAAACAGCGAACATTTTCAAACGGTGGTAAGCCTTCTCGGTAAGCCGTATAAATTTATTTTTTCCGACACTGCCGGCAACAACGAACGCATGGCATATATTTATAATAGCAGTAAAATTATTGTAAGAGAAGAAGTAGCTGAACTTGCTATTCCGCCAAGCCGTTATAAAGATATAAAATTGCCCGGTGTAGCAGACAAGTTTGAAGGCTTTGACCGGAATCCTTACCTCGTAAGTTTTAAAGTAAAGAATTTCGAATTCTCTCTTTTAAATGTACACCTTTATTACGGTGACGATTCGGAAGAAGCTTCTATTAACCGCCGTTGTCTTGAAGCTTATGCTGTAGGACGTTTTGCAGATTTACGTTCAAAAAGTAAATATGCTTACACCAGTAATGTTTTTGCCTTAGGTGATTTTAATCTTCCCATGATTGATGAAAAAGATCCTGTTTATAAAGCGCTTTTTAGCCGGGGTTTACAATTGCCGGAGCATAGTACAAAAGTTTATTCAAACATTAATAATGATAAGGCTTACGACCAGATCGCATTTTTACCCGGCATGAAAGATACCATCATTTCGCATGGCGTATTTCCATTTGATAATGTTGCGTTTGCTGATATTTATAATAATAAATCTGCTGCCCAGTTTAAAGCTTATATCAAATATTTCATTTCAGACCACAGGCCTATGTGGATGGAAATTAACATTAAGAGCTGAATTTTTAGGTTCCTGTTTAACCCTTTGTATGACGCAGTACAAACTTTTAAACGCCAAACTGCCTCAGGTGATGATCTAAGTGTTTATATGCAAGCACTGCCCACTCATTGCCACTCATTTTACCAAAAAAAGGATGTTGTTGGATGGTGTGCGGGTCGGCAGTTAAAGTAAACCTTTTTATCATATTAACCAATTGCTGTTTTTCCTTTTCAAAGTCACGTTCGCCGGTTATAATAAAATCTTTAGCGGTAGGAAGATTTTTTGTAAAGGCTCCATCATGCATCATTTTCTTTTTTGCCATTGCTCCAAATAGAACAGCCATCAGCCCTCTTTTTTGTTTACGTTCTCCAAAATAGTATAAGAAAGGTACCTGACAATGTGCAAGCATTTGTGCAACATCCATTTTGCCCCATTGAGGTTGGTTTGAAGTTTGTAAACTTTCAATGCGATGGATAACAACCCCGGCGTCTGTCTGGCTAAACAAATTTTGCATAAAGGTTTTACTCTAAGTTATAAAACTTCCCTTACGAATTCCGGTACTCTTTTGCAGCTTTTTTTAATAGCGATTATGGGGTTGTATCTTTTGTGTGTTTTATTAAACTAATTCCGGCGGCGAAGAAAATGGCGCCCAGGATTAAATAAGTGAATATGAGTTTTACGTTACTGCTTCCTGCTTTGCTGTTTACAAAATTTATGGCGGCAGCAATAAGCCCGGCAATACCAAGAACGGTTAAAATGATACCAAGAATCCTTTTTTCCATACGAGTTCTTTAAGAGGAGTACTGCAAAAGACAGGCCTTAGCGTTATCACATCCTAAAATTCTTTAGGTCTTCCCCAATTTGTGGTTAGCATAATTTAGTATTGAGGAAGGTATTGCCTTAACATTAAAGGTACTGCCGGGTCAGAAAGTTCACCTAAAACAACTTCCAGTTTAAAGACTATTTAAAAGTGGGCCGAAGAAAGAAATGGCCTGCAAACAAGGTAAAATCAACCGGCGACAAAAAAGGTGGCGGAGTATTACATATTCAATTTTTCCCGGCCATTTGAGTGAAGATACTTTGGAAGAGATTTCGTGGGAGGAATGGTATAAACCTTTCGAAGGAACGTAAGCTCGCTTTTTTATACCAGGAAGAAACTGCCGTGGAGAAGGAAAGCCGTTTTTTAAAATTAGTGAACAGGTAGTTTTCTTTTAGCAAGGTTGAAGACTAATCAAATTGCAATCTTTTGAATTAGCGTTCTAACTTTCTATGATTTAAGAGATAATGGTACCATTGCTGGGCTTTTTAATTAGCAGTGTCAGGATAAATTTATTTCTCGTTACAATGTCACACTTAGGCTAACTCGTATGGTTTTTGCCAATGTTAGTTTAATTTAAAAGCTAAAGTATGAAAACGATATTAGTGAGTATAATTGCGGTGTTTATTTGTTTGCAGGCAAATAGCCAGGTTACCCGCAAAACATCAACACGAACAAAAACTTCTGCAACTAAAGTTACACGTACAAATACCATCAATCAAACTACTTCTAACAGGGCAGGCAAGCAACCGGCACAGGCTAATACCCCTCCCACACAAACAAGGCAAACAATAACAGACAAACGTTTGAACGGAACAGCCGGAACGGAAGCAAACACATCGCCAGAAAAAACAACCACTAACGAAAGTCCCTTTGTAAATGGTGTTCATCCTGCTGAGAATGCCGCCCGGTCATTTGATACTCTTGCTGCCAATTCTAATATTGTAAACCGCAGCAGCCAGGGCGGTGTAACTATAGCCGGTGGAAATGATACTACCTTCAATTCAAATACTACCATCCAGAACAGTGTTAATACAAACTCAGGAGCAGTTGACAGATCGGGTCAATCTCAGTTTGGTCAAACCAACTGGGGAAGAGATACCCGAAATACAGTGGGTGAAAGCCAATGGACAATTCCTCCTCCCATCACTTCTTCTTTCAACAAAGAATTTCCAACAGCTAACAGCGCAACATGGAGCAGGAATAATGCAGATACATCTATATATTATGCCCGTTACAAATCGGGCGCAAGTTGGGTTACTTCAAGTTATAATTCGGGGGGTGAGAGAATGGAGACACGTTTTGAAATTCCTTTGGTGCAGGCACCAAGAGCGGTAAGCATTTACCTGGCAAAACAGCCTTCTAATGTTCGCATTGCTTCTGTTTCGAAGCTGCAGATCCAGGGAAAGCCTGATGTTTATGAGATTAAAACGGCTAATGGAAAAACGGTTTATGTAAATAATGATGGTTCGGAAACGGAGCTTTGATGGTGGCAGATAGCTTGGAAAATATAAGTAACCAGTATCGCATCAGTAACCTTTTTAAAGTATATGCAATGTAATTAACCGGGGTGAAAAAATAAAAACTCTGCAAGTCCATCCCTAAGCCTCCTGCCCAATCCACACAGCCCCACCAATACTGCTTCTTCTTGCCCCGGTTACTGTATCTAAAACATTGTATTCTTCGCGCCAGCGCAGCACGCCAATAAGCGCCATTACCAAAGCTTCTTTATAATTAACCTGCATAGCCTCGGGAACTACTACTTCAACGTTCAAGTCGTACAAAACTTCCTTCAATCTTGTTATGAGAAAAGTATTAAATGCTCCTCCACCGGTAACAAGCAATTTTCGATTTTCGATTTTCGATTTTTCACTTATTGCATCCACCGAATTTCTGATCTGTACAACTACATGCTCAGCATAAGTTCTTAATTTATCTGCTGTTGACAATGCAGATGATTGCACAAGCGGAAAAACTTCATCTGTTCCAAAGCTATTAGCCAGCGATTTTGGGTAGGGCTTTGCATAGTAATTAAGCGTATTTAATTTAGTTAATAAAGCCGCATCCATTTTTCCTGATGCTGCCATACCGCCGCCTTTATCATATTCTTTTCCTTCCAGGTGTGCCAGCATGTTCAGTACCCGGTTGGCAGCGCATACATCAAAAGCAATGTATCCTGCATCGCTTTTAAAAGAAAGATTGGCAATACCGCCAAGGTTCAGGCATAAAGCATAATCACCTAATAACAACTTTTCTCCTATAGGTACTATCGGTGCGCCTTGTCCGCCGAAAGCTACATCCATTGCTCTGAGGTCACTAACCACGTTAATCTGTGTAGTTGCAGCAATAGCTGCTCCGTCTCCTAACTGGCCTGTCATTCCTAAACCAGGTGCATGAAATGTTGTATGACCGTGAGAAGCTATTAACTGCACTTTATGGTGAAGTTCGTTTTCATCAATAAACTCATTGATAGCTTCGCCTATGTATTTTCCGTAGGCTGCATGCAATACAAGATAATCGTAAGCAGAAAGTGTTGTCGCCTTTTGCAGTTTTTCAAGCCACTCGCTATTATAAGGTTTACAACTGGCAGATTTAATTTCATAACTCCATTTTCCGCCGGTTTCTTCCAATTCAACAAAAGCCATATCCAAACCATCAAGCGATGAACCGCTCATTATTCCTATAACTCTATACAACATATTGTTTCAGGTTTTAGCTTGCAGGATGCTATAATTGCCGTAATTTTCGCCGCAATCTACAATTTGAAATCTGCAAATCTGCTATGGTAATTAATTTAAGCGAGCAACATAGTTTGGTAAGTAATTGGGTGGGCGAACTGAGAAGTGCAGAAATACAAACCGACCGGATGCGTTTCAGGCGTAACCTTGAAAGAATTGCAGAAGTAGCAGCATACGAAATAAGCCAGCAACTGGAGTGGGAAGAAATAGAAATTCAAACCCCGTTAGGCATTGCCAATTGCAAAACAATGAAAACGCAACCTGTGCTAGCCACTATTTTACGTGCCGGTTTGCCTATGCACAATGGTATGCTAAATTATTTTGATAAGGCCGACAATGCTTTTATATCGGCTTATCGAAAGCATCATCGCGATGGGTCATTTGAGATTAGCTTAGAGTATATGAGTTGCCCCCCGCTTGATGGAAGATTGGTAATTATAAGCGACCCCATGCTGGCAACAGGATCGTCGCTTGTAAAAACAATACAATATATGAAAGCCGATGCTGCCCCTTCACAAATTCATATTGTGGTTGCCATTGCCTGTACTGTAGGAATTGAATATGTATTGCGCGAACAACCTGATGTAAAGATATGGTGTGGCGAAATTGATGACGAATTAACAGCAAAAGGATACATTGTTCCGGGATTGGGCGATGCAGGTGATCTTGCATTTGGAACTAAAATGCAAATGTAATTTTTGAAATTCTGCCATTTAAACGCAACAGAATTCATTACTTTTATGTCTTAAAACAGATATTATCCAACGTTAACCTGATGCGGAAAGTTTATTTAATCATATTTTTTGTAAGCAGCCTGTTTAAAGGCTATTCGCAGGATCCTCACTTTTCACAGTTTTTTGCTTCTCCCTTAACCCTTAATCCTGCTTTTACAGGCAAGTTCGATGGCGACCTTAGAATGGCCGGCGATTATCGTAACCAGTGGCCAACCATAAACCGTGCATTCACTACCACTACCCTGTCTGTTGATTTTCCTATTATTGGTGACCGTATTGCATTTAACGATACATGGGGTGTAGGTATAATGGCTTATAGCGATCAAAGTGCAAACAGCGCTCTCAGGCTAAATTACCTTACCGTTTCCACTGCCTTTCATAAAGGGTTAGACGAAGATGGTTACCACCAGTTGGGCGCTGGCTTTCAGGCCACTTATTCAAATATGCTTTTAAACATCACTAACCTTAAATTCGAAGACCAGTTAACGCCTTTCGGTTTTACGGGCACAACGTCTGAAATCTTCAACAACTCAAATTTAAAAAATAATTACTTCGATCTTAATGCGGGTGTTTTATATACGGGCAGCACGAACGATAACAATAACTTTTACGCCGGTATTTCTATGTACCACCTTACACGACCGCAGCATCACTTTACCGGTACATTTTTCCTGTTAAATTCGCGTACAACTTTTCATGCAGGCGGGTATTTCCCTGTTGGCTCAGGTACTTTACACCTAAGTGGTTTGTATAGCACACAGGCACAAGCTTCGGAAGTTGTTGTTGGCGGAGCGCTGCAACTACCAGTTGCAGATAACAGCGATAAACCTACGAGTGTATATATAGGAAGCTGGATGCGTGTAAACGATGCACTTATTCCTTACGTGGGCTTGGAATTTAATGATTTTCGTTTAGGCGTAACTTACGATGTAAACGTTTCTTCCCTAAAAACTGCATCTCAGGCAAGAGGCGGAACGGAAATTTCTCTCATTTATACTCGAAAGCGTAATCCTGATAAAGGTAAGTCTGTACCTTGTCCTAAATTTTAATGGCAGATTGCACTGATTATGATGGGGGATTATACGGATTTAGAAATATGATTTAAGAGAATTGTTGTATATTGTTAGTTGTTTTAGTGCTTCTAATTTATAAGTTATTAAAGTAAACTTTTATGGAATTACATTCACTTAGTAAAGGGCTTTTTATTTAGACGCTGGTAAGTTTGCTTAGTTTGGTATTAAGCATTGTCGCCTTGATTAGCCTTGCCCGGAGCACTTACTTAGAATGGAGGAACAAAACTTTCTTGGGCTGTTTTAATAATTCTTGTTCCAACACTTGGGCCTATTCTTTACTTTACTATTTGTAAGGCCAATAAGGGTAATACTGCTTTTTAAAAAAGTTGCAATCGTCTTAGTCCCGTATCATCAATATCACATCACTCTTTGTAAACTGTATTCTGTTGATCCTCATGCGCCACACTATCTCCCAGGCTTAACATCCTGCGCCTGCTTCTGTGCTTTCAGCGCCAGTTCGGTAGCGAGAAAACAATGCTCCTGTGGCATTGCGGTTTCGGTACGGTTAACAATGTCGTCAACAAGTTGTTGGCCATAAGGCAACGGTTCTTTACTGCAATCGTAATAAAGCGTTTCTTTTTGATTGACTACAAATAGGTGGTTACCTCCGGGACGACCAGCAATGTCAACATTCTTGCGTATCTCAATAAATCCGTCGGTACCAAGTATGGTTAGCCGTCCGTCTCCCCATGTGTTAAGTCCGTCGGGTGTAAACCAGTCCACACGAATATATCCTGCTCCTCCGTTGCCCCTTAGCATCACGTCTCCAAAATCCTGGAACGTTGGGTATTGAGGATGGTTAACATTTCCTACCTGTGAGGCCACTACTTCAGCTTTTGTGGAGCCGGTAAAAAACAGGTACTGATCAAATTGATGCGAACCAATATCTGTAATGATGCCACCAAAACGCTTACGGTCGAAGAACCATTCAGGCCTTGTTTTGGGGCTCATCCGGTGGGGTCCTAAACCAATGGTTTGTATCACTTTCCCGATTGCTCCAGCCTTTACCAAATCGCCGGCCTTCACCGTTGCCCTATGCTCTAACCGTTCGCTGTACATAATTGAGTAGATGCGTTTGGTATCTTTTTGAACGCGTCGCACCTCGGTTAGTTGTTGTAATGTTGTAATCCCTGGTTTGTCCACCATGTAATCCTTGCCATGCCGCATCACTTCAATACCTAACGGTGCACGCTCATCAGGGATTGCGGAACTAAGTATCAGTTGGGTAGATTTGTCTTCGAGCACCTCCTTTTCGCTGCCAGCAAGCTTTGCCTGCGGAAATCTTTTGGAAAATGCCGCTGCAAGATCAGGCTCTTTTGCATAGAAGGAAATAAGCTGGCCCCCACCTCTTGTTACTGCTTCTACCTGCGAGTAAATGTGAGAATGGTTTATACCAATAACTGAAAACTTAATTCGGGTCTCCGCTTTATACTTCGTCTTAGCACTATTTCCCGCATCACTTTTAATTGAGGTTTTATCCTTAAATGCTGCTAAGGTTTCTTTAGACAAGGCAGATAGCCCTACGATACCCGCTGCTGATGTAGCGGTATCCTTAATAAACTTCCGCCGGTTGAATTGCGTTTCTTTCATATTCTATTTTTTTCTTTTGAATTTGAATTCTAACTTCTTTCTTTTGAATTCTGTATTTTGCCTTTTGAATTTTGAATTTTCTTCCCGCTCACATACTTATTTCCTTTAACAATAAAGCGGTAAGGCAGCAATGCATCTTCTCCTGCATAATCAACACCAATTCTCGCAGTAACCGCAATGTCGCTTTCATTGTATTGCAAGCCATCATCTGCAATAAATAATTCATCGCTTTGCAGGCTTATACCTGAATGCGATATATGAAGTGCTAAGGCTCTGGCTACGTTACCCGGACCTCGGGTAAGATCAAAACCGTGAACGTTTTTTTTTGAACGTTCGAGCATAGCAGCTATTCCAGTCACCGGCTCCAAAGCCCTTATCAAAATGGCATTGGGAATATCCCGAACATTGGTAACAATATTAAACATCTGGTGAATACCATAACACAAATACACATACGCAACTCCGCCTGCTGAATACATCACTTCGGTACGCTTTGTTCTCCGGTTGCCATAAGAATGCGATGCTTTATCAAAAGGGCCGTTGTATGCTTCGGCTTCAACAATTCGTCCGGCTGTAATTGCGTTATCAAATTTTGTAACAAGTATTTTACCTAACAGCTCTTTTGTTATTGCAGCAACATCATTACGCTCAAAAAAAGCAGCAGGTAGCTTTTTCCAATCATTCCTTTGTTTAATTATGCGCTGTTCCAATTTATGAATATCTGTTTTATATCTGTTAATTCAAAAAATATTCGCTGCCTTCTGCTCCTTACATTTGCATCATCCAAATTCCTCATACATCTGCAAATGCTATAAACCATGATCTAAATTCATTTTTAAAAGAAACTTATTTGCTAAAAGACATCATCATTGCCTTTCAGGGTTATGGACAGGCACATCGTTTCATTCGCCACCATAAATTATGGAAATGGATCATTATACCCGGTATTGTTTACATGCTGCTGTTTTGCATAAGTATGTATTTTTTTGGTAAAAGTGCAAGTTCAGTTATTGAATATATAAGTATAAAAAGCGGTTTACATAAGTGGGTTGAAAGCACGCCCCGCAGGCTGGTTGGCTTTTTTGTTACCATTGGCGGAATGATGCTTTGGCTTATTTTAATGTTGTTTTATTTTTCGTTATTCAAATACCTGTGGTTTATTTTAGGCTCGCCAATATTTGCATATCTAAGCGAAAAAACAGAAGCGATCATCGAAGAAAAAGAATATCCTTTCAGCTTCCCGCTATTAATGAAAGACATTGTTAGAGGAATAAGGATCGCTGTACGCAATTCGTTGTGGCAAACCGTTTATGTCGTTTCTCTTTTAATCCTTTCGCTAATTCCGGTAGTTGGTTGGGTTACGCCTGTTTTTACAATATTGATCGAATGTTATTATTACGGTTTTTCGATGCTTGACTATAGCTGCGAACGCCACAACCTTACAACTGCCGAAAGTATTCATTTTATTGGCAGCAGAAAAGGACTGGCAATTGGCAATGGACTGCTGTTTTATGGAATGCATTTAATACCAATTGTTGGCTGGGTATTGGCGCCGGCTTATGCGGTGATTGCTGCGACGTTTAGTATGTACCCAATTAAGAACCGTGAATAAGAACAGGGATGTTTGAACCGGGATTTATAGGATTGAAGAGATTGCGCGGAAATGTTTTGGTTGAATGCGTTTGAAGGTTTGCACTAACCCACTGTGGGGTGTTCATCAATACAAGTTCGTGCGGAATGTTTTAAAAATATTGGCCTCTTTTGCAGCAGAATTAACCGGACATACTGATAAATTATATAATGAACCAAGCATTAGAACAACAGGATAAAGGAGTAAATGCAAGTAACAAGGCTTTAGGCAAAGTGTTTTTAATTCCAACCGTATTGCATGAAGAAGCTCCTGAAACCATTCCATTGTATGTGTTAGATACGGTGAAACATTGCAAGGTTTTTTTTATAGAGAATGAAAGAACAGCGCGACGTTATTTAAAAATGCTTTGGCGCGAAATGATGATTGATGATTATAAGTGGTTCACCATTAATAAGGCAGAAGAAGAAGTTCAACGCTCGTTTATACAACTTTTAAAGCAGGGAAATAATATAGGTATCATTAGTGAAGCCGGTTGCCCTTGCATTGCTGATCCTGGTCAGTTGCTGGTGAATGCTGCGCAAAAAATGGGTGTAATAATAAAACCACTGGTGGGACCAAACAGTATTTTATTAGCACTTATGGCAAGCGGTATGAATGGACAGCAGTTTCAATTTGTTGGCTACCTGCCAATAGATAGCGAGGCAAGAAAAATAACTATAAAAGAGTTAGAGAACGAGTCGGCCAAAAAGAATTGTACCCAAATTTTTATTGAAACACCTTACCGTAATAATCAATTGGTAAAAGACATTATACAAACCTGTAAACCTAAAACGCAGCTTTGCATTGCTGTTGATATAACTGCACCTGCAGAAAGTATCGTTACAAAACATATAGCCGAATGGAAAAAACAATTGCCGGACATTCATAAACATCCGGCAATATTTTTACTTTATGCTTTATAGCTATTGGATGTTCATTATACTATCTACAATATAAGGTGTTTCGCCCCTCCACCAGAGTGCGCCGTTTTTCTGCTCGTAATGCACAACTATTCTGCGGCCTTCATAGCTCATAAGTTGCTGTGCAATTCGTGGATTGTCAACGGAGAAATAAAATTTCTCCGTTGAAAAATTCGATTGTCCATTTTGCAGAATCGAACTTAAAACCAACTCACCCTCATAAGTTTTAAACAAATTACCCTTATGCGAAAACTTTTGCAGCAACCCGGTACGGTTTCCATCGCTGTAAGTATAATAATACTTCCAGTAAAAAATTCCGCCGCCTGCAATAAGAACTATAATTATTATAAGACCTATAAATCTTCCCATTTTCATAATTTTTATAAACCATATTTATCAACAAGATATATCAAAGCTGCCATATTGATAGCACCTAACAAAAGTTCTCTTTTATTTACCTGCTCAAACACATCGGTACGTGCATGGTGAACATCAAAATAACGCTGATTATCGGGTAAAAGTTCGGCAACAGGTGTATTAAAATTCGTGTTTAAGGGACCAATATCTGCTCCGCCTCCGCCTTTAATAAGTTCAAATACACCATAAGGCTGCAATAGCTCCTGCCAGGGTTGAATTTTTTGTAAGCCTGCATTACTTATAGTGAACGAAAAACCACGTGGAGTAAATCCGCCATTATCGCTTTCTAATGCAAACACATGTTTTTCTTTGTTTGCCTTTGCCTGTTCTGCGTATTTTTCTCCACCGCGCAGGCCATTTTCCTCATTTGCAAAAAGCACGAAACGAATTGTTTTCTTTGGCTTATATCCTAATGTTTTTAATACCCGCAAAACTTCCATGGTTTGCACTATTCCGGTTCCGTCATCATGGGCTCCTTCATTTACATCCCAGCTATCGAGGTGCCCGCCAATTGTAATAAATTCATTTGGATCAGCTCCTTTTAATTCGGCAATTACATTATGGCCGACTGCATCAGGTAAAAAATGTCCCTGAGTTGTAATTGTAACCTTTACATTCTTATTTTCCTTACAGGTTTTCCATAAATATGCTGCATCTTCCAAGCCTACCGCCACCGCTGGTATCTTAGGAAATGAGTCGTTATACAATGTAGCTCCGGTGTGAGGATTATTATCTGTTGCTTCGGTTAATGAACGAACGATAACGCCAACCGCTCCATATTTAGCCGCGCGGCTTGGGCCGTTTCTCCGGTAAACTCCTGATTCTCCATAAGCCTGTCCCGGTCTTAAATAAATTGGATTGAAAGGATAATTATAAAATACGATCTTACCTTTCACTTCATCTTTAAGCTTCTCTAATTCGTTATAAGAAGCTACAGCAATTACTTCAGCCGTTACTCCTTTTTTACCGCTGCCTAACGAATTACCCAAAGCCAATACATCTAACTGCCTTTTTTGTTTTTTTCCGTCAACACTTACTACCGTTGCCTTATCTTCTCCGCCGCGAACCCACTGGGGCACCATACATTCCTGTAAATAAGCATTATCGGCGCCCAGTTCTTTAAGTGTTTTAAGACCCCAGTTTTCAGCCATCGTCATTTGAGGAGAGCCTGCAAGCCTTCCGCCAATTTGTTTGGTTAGGTAGCGAAGTTGTTCATAAGCTTTGCCATTTACCAAAATGTCGTTTGCGATCTTTCTTATAAAAATCGAATCTGTTTTTTGTGCAATAGTCATAAATGGAAGAAAGGCAAACAGCAACAATAATTTTCTCATTTATTAAGTTTGAAAGCAAATTAAATAAATGTGGCGGTTAGTTAGTTAAATGCATGTAAACCAATAACGGAATTTATTGTTACTTAGCAAAGTTATTGTGAACGCCGAACCCTCCTCCAAAGGAGTTTTATAAACAAAGGAGTCGTTGGGACTAAAGAGGAGTTACGAGTTTAATATAAAGTTTAAGAAGCAATAAGAAGAGCTGCTAAATAACACCGGTAAGTGTGTAACGCAACAGAAGATAAGGTTAAATCTACCGGCTACATAAAAAACCAATGCTGATATGCGAATAGGTATAGTGTGCTATCCCACTTTTGGCGGTAGCGGAGTGCTGGCAACAGAATTAGGTAAGGCTTTGGCTGATAAAGGTCATGCAGTGCATTTTATAACCTACCAGCAACCTGTAAGACTAAATATTTTTAGTGCAAATATTTATTATCACGAAGTGCGTGTTCCTACCTATCCTTTGTTTGATTATCCGCCTTACGAAGTTGCGCTGTCAAGTACAATGGTAGATGTTATTCTTAATCATGATCTCGATCTGTTGCATGTGCATTATGCCATTCCTCATGCATCTGCTGCATACCTGGCAAAAAAAATTGTGGAGAAGCAGGGAAGAAAAATTCCGGTAATAACTACACTGCATGGCACCGATATAACTTTGGTGGGAAAGGATAAAACGTATGCACCTGTGGTAACTTTTAGCATAAATGAAAGCGATGCAATAACTGCAGTAAGTGATAATTTGAGAAAGGAAACGTTCAATTCGTTTTCAGTAACAAAGGATATAGAAGTGATCTATAATTTTGTTGATGTTGCCCGTTTTAATAAAAAACCTATTGATGCTTTTAGAAAAGTGATTGCACCTAATGATGAAAAAATATTGGTGCATGCATCTAACTTTCGTGGGGTAAAAAGAGTGCAGGATGTAGTGAAGGTATTTGCAGAAGTACGCCAAAAACTTCCCGCTAAGCTGCTGATGGTTGGCGATGGACCAGAACGTCCGGCAATGGAAAACCTGGTTAAAGAATTTAAACTGGCCGAAGATGTAAGATTTTTAGGAAAGCAGGAACAGATTGAGGAAATATTAGTTGTTAGCGACCTGTTTATTTTACCTTCAGAATATGAAAGTTTTGGCTTGGCAGCGCTCGAAGCAATGGCAGCCGGAATGCCGGTTATAAGTACTAATGCAGGTGGTTTGCCTGAAATAAATGTGCATGGTAAAACAGGTTTTCTTGCTAATGTAGGCGATGTAGAAACAATGAGTATGTATGCTATTAATTTGTTACAAAATGCTGATGAGCTCGCTGCATTTAAACAAAATGCTTACGAGCAGGCGCAAAAGTTTGATATCAGCAACATTGTACCTGTTTATGAAAAATTATATAGTAAGTTTTGCAGGATGGATTGTAAATGAGATTAGGTTATGTAAGAAACAGTGTCGATGAATTTCAAAGATATTCATGGCTTGCATTCCTATTAGATACAGCAGCGTATAAATTACTAAAGATTATACGCTCCAGAACTTTTATAACAATATTAATTGAAACTTATCTTGGCCTTAACCAGCTTGTAGGGTTTAACGCGGAACCTCGTTCGTTATTAACCATAAATAATATTTCACCTTCGCCTTCATCGTTTGCGGCTGCTCTGCCAACCACTGTTCCGGGTCGTACCTGTTGTCCCTTATTTACATTGGTGGAAGACAAATGGCTATAAGTGGTAAGGTATTTTCCATGCAGCACAATAACTGCCTGTTCACCACCCAGGTCATATATAGATGTTACTTCGCCATCCGCAACAACCTTTACCGGTGAACCTACTGGAAGTGAAATAATGATCCCATCATTTTTTCCAACTAATTTAGTTCCCGGTATTTTATAGGTACCAAATGGTACTGTTACCTGGCCTGCATCCACCGGCCATGGTAATCTCCCTTTGCTGCTTTCAAAATTTATTGATAAAGCTTTACTTTCATCAGTGGATTCCAACGGACTATATTCTCTCTCTTTTTTAGGCTTTGGAGGTGGAGGAGCTACTGCTACATCTTCTTTAGGTTTAGGCTTTTCGGAAGGTGGATTATTAGTAACAGTTTTTTGATTTTCCTTAGTGGCGTTTTCTGCCTTTTGTCTTGCAATTTCTGCATCCCTTCTTTTCCTTTCATCTGCTACTGCTTTATCTGCAGCGGCTTTTTCTGCTGCTTTTTGCTTGGCTATCGCCTGCGCCCTTTTCCGGGCTTCAGCCTGCTCGCGTCTTATAACAGCAGTTATAGCTAGCTGGGCTTGCTGCCGGTCTCTTTCACGTCTCTTTATTTGTGTAGCCAAATCCTGTTCCTGACCTTTTAGTTTGGTTACCACTTCATTTTGCTCTTTACGATCTTCCTGTAAAACCTTTAGTTGCTTACCTTGATCCTGCAGAGCCATACTCTTTTCATTCTTACTATTATTGAGACTTGCAATCTTGTTGCTAATCATCTGCTGGGTGTTATTAATATTAGCAACCTGCTGTTCGCGATACTCGCGATAACTTTTCAAATACGTTATGCGCTTTATTGCATCGTTAAAGGTTGATGCGGAGAAAATGAAACTAAGATAATTGTAAGTGTTCCTGTTTTTATAAGCAAACTGAAGGTTCTTTGCATACTCCTCCTTCAAAGTATCTAACTGTTTTCGCAGGTGGTCAATTTCGAGTTGTGAAGTAGCTATATTTTTATCAATAATTCGCACGTCTTTATTAATACTCTGGATAAGTTCTTCACGGGCTGCTATTTTTCTTTTTACCAGGTTGTAATTAGCTAACGATTTGCTCTTGCTGTTTCTTATTTCTTTTAAGGTTTGGTTCAGATTACCAATTTCCTTTAACAACGATTGTTGCTTTCGTTGCAATTCCTCTTTGCTCTGTGCAAATACCTCCATACTAAAGCAAGCTAACAGCAGCAGAAAAATTATTTTTCTTATCATATCAGAACTTTTAATTCACTTAACAATAAGCAACTAAGGCCGGCGCCTTCTAAAATTTTTAGGTATCGCAAATGGAAAGGTGGTAGGTTGGTTAAACGAGTATTGCTTAAAATCAAGATTAATATCAAGTTTGGCTTTTTCTGCTACCGATATCCTTCTCTTTGTTGAAAACGGCACTCCTGAGTTGGATTGGTAATCGCTGAAAGTTATATCGCAGGTACGGTTTCTTACTACATCAACGTCATCAAGTTTACTGTGCAATAATTTAAAATCTTTATTATCGAGCGTTACAAGATGTTTAAAAAGCTTACCAACCATTAATACCAGCAGTTCCTGATTAGCATTTGTTCTGTAAGAAATAATATTGCTGTCAACAAAAACAGGGTTACCAATTATAAGGTCTTGAAGCGTGGTAAAGTCAAAAGGAAGTTCAGTGATTTCCTGCAGGTATCCTATACTTCTTAACTGTACATCTTTCTTTAAAAAGTTCATCACTTTTACACTGTCTTTAGTTACCAATACCCTAAATCCCTCAATACCTAAAGCGCCTCTTAACGAAAGCCATATTACTTTATCTTTTTCTAACCTTACGTATGCTGTTGCTTCGTCGCCACCTTGCTTGCCACTGTATTCAACACGAACCTTAGCATTGAAGGTTTTAAAATCAATTTTATTTTTAAGTACCTTACTATAAATATCTTTTAATAATCGCGCAGAATCAATTCCCTTACTGTTTCTTTTGGGTACAACAGTAACAGAAGTGGTATCTACTTTAGATATAGCCGTCTGAATTTTTTGAACCTTCTTTGCCGGCCGGCATGCAAACATTACGATGGATAAAGAAAGAATTATGGCTGCAATTTTCATTGATAATTATTTTAAATGTACCTGACATTTTAATGCTTATGTAGAAAGATATTCTTTATTATACAGGGTTTCCTAATGTAGTTTTAATGTTTTCCTGTATGTCCAAATCCACCTTCACCTCTTGTTGTTGAACTAATTTCGTGTACCTGTACCAATGTTACCTTTTCAACTTTTTGAATTACCAATTGCGCAATCCTGTCTCCAGGATGAAGCGCTTGTGGTTCGTTAGACAAATTAATTAATACCACTTTCAATTCTCCCCGGTAGTCTTCATCCACTGTACCGGGACTGTTAAGGCATGTTATGCCTTGCTTTATTGCCAGCCCGCTTCGTGGCCTTACCTGTGCTTCAAAGCCTTTTGGAAGTTCAATAAACAAACCTGTAGGTATCAAACTTCGCTCTAAAGGCTGAAGTATAATAACATTTTGAATGTATGCCCTTAAATCCATTCCCGAAGAACCTGCGGTAGCATAGGCAGGCAATGGATTGGTGCTAAGATTAATTATGTTAACTGCTTGTTTATCCACTTATGGCAAATGTAATTATTGAGATTAACAGCAAAGCAAGTTGTTATACACCGTAATGTTAAAATCATTGCTTTTGTAAAAGTGCACTAGCATAGGCTACTACGCCTTCTTGGCGCCCTACAAAACCCATTTGCTCTGTTGTGGTAGCTTTAATGGAAACATCTTTCGTGGTAATTTCTAAAAGGGCTGCAATTACCTGTTGCATTTGTGCCACGTAAGGTTTTATTTTTGGAGACTCAAGGGTTAATGTAGTATCAAGATTTACAACTTTGTAACCTTCGTTTTGAATTAGCTGATAAGTTCGTTTTAATAAAATTTTACTGTCAATATTTTTAAATTCGGAAGAAGTATCGGGGAAGTGAACACCAATATCGCCGAGGCATAATGCACCCAGCAATGCATCGCAAATGGCATGCAACAGCACATCAGCATCACTATGTCCTAAAGCGCCTTTTGTATGAGGTATTTTAATACCACCTAACCAAAGATCTCTGCCTTCAATTAATTGATGGAAGTCTATTCCTGAACCAATTCTAAACATGATCGCTATCTCAGATTTAAAGGATTATTTGTTTGATGGCGCGGATTACCTGATCGAGGATTAAAAGAAGTAAAATTTCTCTTTGCGTCTTTTCTTATGTCTTTCTTTGCGCCTTTGCGTGAAAACTGCTTAACCTTCTAAATGCAAAAAGGCGAAGGTAATATACCTCCGCCTTTTTTAAGTAATTATAAAAATGTTATTGCATTCCGGTAGTGCCGTTGCTTTCTTTGTCAAGATCAAAAACAAGGCTGAAACGCAAGGTGTTTGATAAAGGGTTACGGTTAACCCCATTACCCGAAGGAACAAGGTAAGAGAAGTTTAAACCAAAAACATTGTATTTAATACCGGCACCTAAAGTAAAGTACTTGCGGTTTCCTTTAAACTTATTTTCGTAAAAGTAACCGGCACGAAGTGCAAACTGTTCGTTATAAACATATTCACCTCCTAATGAAACCTGAAACTCTTTTAACTCGTTGCTAAAACTGCCTGCATCGCCAAAGCTGCTGAACCAACTGCTAATGGGACTTTTATTACGATAATTTGCTAAACCGAAGCTGTCAGTTAAAGATGGTGGAGTGGGAACCATTAATTTATTTATGTCAACCCCTGCAGTTAACCGGTTGCTTTCATCAAAAACCCAGGTATAAGCGCCGCCTAAACCTAAGTTAGCAGGTATATAATCTTTTTGCTGCGCATCGCTTGTATAACCAATTTTTGAACCGAGGTTGCTTAAAGTTGCTCCCCAACTCCAGCCTTGCCCCTCATCATTTAAATTTGTATGGTATAACGAAAGATCGCCTGCAACAGCATTTCCTGCTTTATACACTACTCCGCTATTATTAGGATCTCCTTTTGCAAGGCTTGAATTGATGTAACGTAATGCAACCCCAACAGACAGGTTTGCTCCTACTTTTCTGCTATAGCCAAAATCAACAGAAAACTCACGGGGCCGATAAGTTGAAAGATCGTTTCCTGCAAAATCAGTGAATTGAATATTTCCTAAGCTGAAATACCGGAGAGATGCTGACACCGCAGAAAGGTCATCTAATTTATGGTAGCCCGCTAACGATGCAAGGTAAACATCATTCAATCCAAGATCTTTCAACCAGGGGGTATAGGTAGCTGCAATACTTGTTCGGCTTACAGCAAAAGGGGTTTTAGCAAGATTCCAGAAAGCTGAATTGGCATCGGGAGTGGTGGCAATTCCAACATCGCCCATGCCGCCAGCCCGTGCATCTGGGGAAATTCTTAAAAAAGGAACCGCAGAGGTTACCACATTTATTTTATTGGCATCCTGCGCCTTACTTAATGTAGTAACTGAAAGAGCTAAAAATGCAATAGCAGTTTTTAGTGTTAGTTGTTTTATCACTTTTCGATTTTTTTGAAGTACAGCTCTTATCGATAGTAATTAGGTTTTTTACAAAATAAAGGATTTCAGTTTATACTGCAATATATACAGCTTTTCTGCTTCATCAGTTTTTTACATTTGCTTCTCATAGAAAAAACTCTGCTTACAGATAAAGTATAGATTTCATATAGATTTCAATTTATACAAAAAAGCTGCATGAGATTTACATTATTTCTAAAAGATACGTTTTTTTAGGTAAAAATGGTTGGCGTTTGCAGTAGTAAATTTCTTTTTTAACCCCATGTCTGTGAAATGCAAAGCGCTACTAAATTTATTTTTGTATAAAAAATTAGATTTTTGATAACATTCTTAGCAGGAAAGCTTTATACTTATATCTCAATAATTCTTTTATATTCGCACTATCATAGTTGTTTTAATAACTACGTTTATCCAATTCTATTGTAGAATACGATTTAAAATTCAATACGAAGTAAAAATGTGTAAAATGCAAAAAGTATTGCACCTGAGAAATCTTACCCTTATTTTAGGAGTCATTGCCTTATTAGCTTCATGTAAAAATGGCGGTCTTTTTAAGAAAAAACCACAACAGTCGAATATGACGGGTTGGAATTATAATGACAAAGATATGGGTGGCTTTAACGTAGCAAAAGCTAAAGACATTAAAACCGGACCGGGTTTAGTATTTGTGCAGGGCGGTACTTTTACCATGGGCTCAACACAGGAAGATGTTATGGGCGATTGGAACAACATTCCCCGTCGTGTAACCGTAAACTCATTTTTTATTGATAAAACCGAAGTTGCTAATGTTCACTACCGCGAGTATATCCATTGGATTGAGAATGTTTTCAGTGATCCACAATATGCAGCCGTAATTGATGGCGCTAAACCTGATACACTTGTTTGGAGAAGCGAACTCGCTTACAATGAACCTTACGTTGAATATTATTTCCGTCACCCTTCGTATAATTTCTATCCTGTAGTAGGGGTAACATGGAAACAGGCGCATGATTTCAGTATCTGGCGTACAGACAGAGTTAACCAAAATGAATTAATTAAATCTGGTTACCAGAACAAGAATTCAGTAAAAACCGAATTAGCAGGCGGCGGACAAGAAAACTTCAACACTAAAGCTTACTTGATGGGCGAATACCAGGGTGTACCGGGTAAACCTCGTAAAAATGCTTTAAAAGATGCTCAAGGCCGTCCCCGTACTTCTGTTACTTTTGAAGATGGAATTTTATTACCAGGCTACCGCCTGCCTACCGAAGCAGAGTGGGAATATGCTGCTTTAGGTTATATCAACTCAAATCCTCAGGTTCGTAAAAGTGAGAAATCACGCGGTGAAGAGTTAATTACCAACAAACAGGTTTATGCCTGGAAAAATGATGGTTATGATAACCTTCGTTCTACCCGCCGGGGAGCATTGCAGGGAAGTTTCTTGGCTAACTTTAAACGTGGAAGCGGTGATAACATGGGAGTTGCTGGTGGACTAAACGACCGTTCTGCTATTCCTGCTGAGGTTACTGCATTCTTCCCTAATGGGTTTGGTGTATATAATATGAGTGGTAACGTAAGTGAGTGGGTTGGCGATGTATATCGTCCGTTAACTAATATAGATGCTGACGACTTTAATCCATATCGTGGTAACCGCTTTCAAAAAACCGATATGAGTGGCGGAGAAGGAAACCTGCGAGACAGCCTTGGAAGAATTAAAATGATTGATGAAGTAGACTCTACTTTGCGTTTACGCCGCAACTACCAAAGGTCTTATGCTATCAACTATTTAGACGGTGACTCCATGAGCACATCACAATATGGCTATGGCCTTACAACATTAATCAGTGATAAATCAAGAGTTATTAAAGGTGGCAGCTGGAACGACAGACCATATTATCTTAGTCCTGGTACCCGCCGCTTTTTAGAAGAAGATCAAAGCAGCAACACTGTTGGCTTCCGTTGTGCAATGACCTTCTTCGGGTCGCCTGAAGGAAATAAGCGTAAAGCAGGAAACTTCTTCCCGCAGCGCCGTCAAAAAAGATAAGGAAAAGGGTAAATACAAAACAAAGAGCCATCCATTTTGGGGTGGCTTTTTTTTGCGCATAACATTCGTTACAGTAGAGTACTTCGGTTATTCATTCTGCTACATTCCCTTAACATCTTATTTTTGTTAACTAAACTTTTCCGCTTTTGACAATCGAACAACTATACCAGCTTTTTCTCCAAAGTCACTCAGTTCAAACAGATACACGTAAACTAAAAAAAGGGTATATATTTTTTGCACTATCCGGCCCCAATTTCAATGGCAATAAATTTGCTTTGCATGCATTAAAAGCAGGTGCGTCTTATGCCATAGTTGATGAAGACATTGCTCAGCAGGATGCTCGTATTATAAACGTGACAGATGTTTTGACGACATTGCAACATCTTGCACAATATCATCGCGAACAATTTAATATTCCCTTTATTGCCGTAACCGGCAGCAACGGAAAAACAACTACCAAAGAGTTGGTGAGCTCTGTTCTTGCTTCTTATTATAAAACCTATACAACACAGGGAAATTTAAACAACCATATAGGTATTCCCCTTACGTTGTTGAGTATAAAAAAAGATGCGGAAATAGCGGTAATTGAAATGGGCGCTAACCATCAAAAAGAAATTGAAGGTTACTGCATATACACTCAACCAACGCATGGTATAATAACTAATTGTGGCAAAGCACATCTTGAAGGCTTTGGCAGTATTGAAGGTGTGCGAAAAGGCAAAGGAGAATTGTTCGACTACTTACGTAATCACGCCGGCACAACTTTCGTTTTTAACGATCTGGAATACCTGCAGCAAATGAGTGCAGAAATTAAGAACATAATTACTTACGGCACAACTGAAGGTTATGTTACAGGCAGAGCTTTGCAAGGGGATATTTTTTTACAGGTACAGCTTACCAATGCAGAAAAGCCGGCAATTATACAAACTCAACTCGTAGGAGATTATAATTTACCAAACGTTTTATGTGCGGTAGCGGTGGGAAAACATTTCGGTGTACCATTAGAAAAAATTATTCAATCAATTGAAAACTATGCTCCGGGCAACAGCCGCAGCCAAATGGTGGTAAAAGGAAGCAATCGTATTATTCTTGATGCATATAATGCCAATCCATCAAGTATGAAGGTTGCTATTGAAAATATGGTCAAAATTAATGCAGATATAAAAGTGCTTATGCTCGGTGGAATGATGGAACTTGGAGAAGAAAGCTTAAATGAACATCAACGAATAATGGATATTATCAGAAATTATGCATGGGATAAAGTAGTACTGGTTGGTGGCGATTACGGTAAAATAACCCATCCCTTTATATATTTTAATAACTCGGTTGAAGCAGGTAAGTGGTTTAGAGAACAATTATTGGAAGATGCATACGTTTTAATTAAAGGAAGCCGCAGTATGCAAATGGAAAGAATTTTAGAGGAAGCCGGATAGAAAAATTTTATAGCGTTATAAAATAAAGCAGAGGTTGCAGGTACGGAAATTGCTCCAAATTTAAGTGGAACAGTTAAAATTGAAGTATTTACTAATAAGCGAATAAATTTTAAAACGATGAACACTGCAGCAAAAGAAACCTTTAAAGATATTATAAATGGGGAGAAACCCGTGCTGGTAGATTTTCATGCAGAATGGTGTGGCCCATGTAAGATGATGAAGCCTGTTTTAGAAGAACTGCGCCAATTAACAGGCGACAAAGTAAGAATATTAAAAATAGATATTGACCGTAACCCGGCTATCACAAGTTCGCTCAGTATTTCGGGCGTTCCTACACTAATTTTATTCCGGAACGGGAAAATATTATGGCGGCAATCAGGAGTACTTTCTGCAAAACAATTGCAATCTGTTATTGAGCAAAAAGCAATGGTTTAATTATTAATGGAAAGGGAGGTACATATTTCTTGTTCATCATTCTATATGGATTGATTACCTTACACCTGAATCTACCTGTTAATTATGAGTGAGAAAAGCAGGAAACCGATGTACCTGTGGAGCGTTTTAAACAACCGCTGCCCACGCTGCCGCGAAGGAAAAATATTTGTAAGGGAAAGTGCTTATTCTTCTTTTAAAGATGTAGTCACTATGCATGAAAAATGCCCTGTCTGTACCCAACCAACTGAAATTGAAGTAGGTTTTTATTATGGAACCAGTTATGTTAGTTATGCAATAGCTGTTGCTTTAATGGTTGCTACATTTGTAGCATGGTGGGTTCTTTTTGGCTTTTCATTATACGGCAATAGTATCTTCTACTGGCTTGGTTTCAATGCAGTTTTTCTTGTTTTATTGCAACCTTATTTAATGCGAGTTTCCCGCACACTTTGGCTTAGCTGGTTTGTTATATACGATCCTGAATGGAAAAACAAAAAGGCACAGGAGTATGAGCGGATAGTAAAAGAGCAGATGAATAACTGGTAGCCTTTATATTGAACCCTTTGCAAAAAAGTAAAGCGATAAAATTACATGCCTCTTTTATTTTCTATAAACCGTCTTTACATGAAAAGCTTAACTATCTGCTTCATAATTGCTACTTGTTTTACCTATTCCGGTTGTAACAATTCTCCCACCTCTGTTACAAATAATCAACTTGATACTACAGCAACGCAAAAGCATCCCTGGGCAATGCTTGGATTTATAAAAGCAGATTCTGTTAATCCTGTTCTTGCTTCCGGAACTAATAGCTTTATAGACCCCATCACAAAAAAGAACGTTTTGTGGGAAGAAAAAGATGTATTCAATCCTGCCGTAGTTGTAAAAGATGGTAAAGTTTACATGCTATACAGGGCACAGGATAAAATTGGATTGCCGGGCGGCACCTCGCGCATAGGACTTGCGGTAAGCAATGATGGACTTCATTTTACCCGTTCTCCCGCCCCTGTTTTATACCCTGATAATGATGCCTACAAGCAAATGGAATGGCAGGGCGGATGCGAAGACCCGAGAATAGTTGAAGATGATAAGGGTACTTACTATATGTTATATACTGCTTTTGATGGTAAAATCGCCCGCTTGTTGGTTGCATCTTCAAAAGACTTAATACACTGGACAAAACACGGTCATGCTTTTGCAAAAAGTTTAAATGGCAGGTATGTTAACAAATGGAGTAAGTCTGGTTCTATAATATCACGATATGAAAATGAAAAGATCATTGCCACAAAAGTGAATGGAAAATACTGGATGTACTGGGGCGACCTTTTTATTTGGGCCGCAACTTCTGATGATCTTATAAATTGGTCTCCGGTAGAAATGCAGCCCGGAGAAAAGCCAATTGCAACGCTTAAAGGTCAAGCGGTGAACATGCCCCATTTAAAAATTGTAATACCTACACGAAATAAAAAATTCGACAGTGACCTTGTTGAACCGGGCCCTCCTGCAATGATTACTGATAAAGGAATTTTATTGATCTACAATAGCCGCAATATTCCATCAATTGGCGATACTTCTCTTGTTGAAGGCACTTATGCGGCAGGCCAGGTTTTATTGGATAAAAACGATCCAACAAAAATTATTGACCGCCTTGATAATTATTTTATTAAACCCGATAAACCTTATGAAATTACAGGTCAGGTAAACCAGGTTTGCTTTTTAGAAGGATTAGTACACTTCAAAGGAAAATGGTTTTTATACTACGGCACTGCCGATTCAAAAATTGCAGCAGCAGTTTTGAACGAATGAAAAATTGAAGCTTAACTTTTAATAATTGTTATAAGCCTGCGTCTTTATCTTTTTTAGCAGGTGTTTTTATTAACCATATTACAAAAGAAATGCCCGCATATATCATAGCAATGCCGGCTATAGTACTTGTTACAACTGCAGTTTTACCCTTTGTTAGCGAACTGATTATTATAAGCGCTATAATTATTACAAGTAAAAACAGGTGGTTTTTAAAAACTGATAAATATCTCTTAAACATAAGCTTGTAAAGTAACAAATTATTTTTTAGACTCTAATCACTATAAGGCAGCACGGGTGCATTTCAAATTTTCGTTTTGAAATTAATTTGTAATTTAAGGTAACCAAAAATACTTGCCATGACAAAGACTCAATATTTGGAATTAGCTTCCCAGCGTTACGATAAGTTTCGGGAGTTGAAT
>JAABUN010002490.1_pt1 | contig 32534 bp, 31 predicted proteins | sample 5559311 | NCBI WGS metagenome assembly JAABUN01 (sample SAMN10711877, study PRJNA513370) | rock metagenome | isolation source: Antarctica rocks | place: Antarctica: Victoria Land, Siegfried Peak sud | reverse complement strand
GTGAAGTCTCGCGCGTAAAGGGCGAGGCGCGAGGTTCGTCGCCGTTCGCCCTCATCCCTTCGCTCTTGCCGACCTTGTGGCAACCCTCCTCGCTCGGCTTCGTCCTCCGGGCGACGGGACAGGGCTTCCTCACGCCGACCTGGGTAAAGGAAGTAGAGCCATTCGAGGCCGATGTCGAGTTGGACGTCCCCGGCCGCCCGCGACCCATCCGTACTCCCGGACACACGGAGGGGCACGTCTCCCTTCTACTGGCGGATAAAGGAGTCCTGATCTCAGGAGATGCTCTCCTCACGCTCAACCCACTCACCCGCGAGGAAGGACCGCTCCTGCCCCCGGACGCCCTCAATACCGATACCATACAGGCGCGGGAGTCTCTAAGCGCCATCGAAAAGGTCGAGGCCGATACCTTGCTCCCCGGACACGGCGAACCCTGGACCGGGAGCATGTCCGATGCGGTAGCCCGCGCCCGTTGATACACTCGGTACAATAAGAGATAGCGGGCTTCACGGAAAGGGGCGGATGGGCGCACCGGCTGAACTTCACGGTCTGGTCGAGCGGTTCGGCAGGAATCGAAGCGGATGGTCCCGTCTTCGGGCTAGCTTGCTCAGAGAACGCCGAGCGTCGAGTCGGATATAGTCCGCCTCGTCTACGAATTGCACGCTCTGACAGAGGAAGAAACCGCTATAGTAGGAGAGCCAGGGGCAGAGAACCGGATACCAGGGAGGTAGAATCCGTGCTCGGACAGAAGATCCAGGACGCGATGAACGAGCAGATCAAGAACGAACTCTTTTCCGCCTACCAGTATCTCTCGATGGCGGCGTACTGCGAGTCGGCGAACCTTCCGGGCTTCGCTCATTGGATGCGGACCCAGGCGCGGGAGGAGACGGATCACGCCATGAAATTCTACGACTTCATCCTGGACCGTAACGGCCGCGTCGTGCTGGGCGCCATAGATCAGCCGGTAGTGGAGTTCGCCTCGCTTCTGGAGGTGTTCGAGCAGGCACTCGGGCACGAGCAGAAGATCACCGGCATGATAAACGACCTCTACGGGCTGGCGGCCGAAGAGAATGACTACGCGAGCCAGGCTTTTCTGCAGTGGTTCATAACCGAGCAGATCGAGGAAGAGAAGAACGCCGGAGACGTCGTAGAGAACCTCAAGATGGTCGGTGACAAGAGCGAGGCGCTATTGCTGCTCGACAGAGAGTTGGGCCGTCGCGGAAACGAGGAGAGCCGCAGTCCGGCGAGCGGCGGGTAGTAAACGACCCGAACTGCAGACGGTGCGCTGTTCAACGCCCACGAAACTCCGGGGTACAGGCGGCAGGACCGATCTTCGGCCTGGCCCGCGTAGAGAGTCCCACGAGCCAAGTCGGATAATAGTTCGCGTCGTCTACGAGCTATACGGCCTCACCGACGAGATCGCCATAGTCGAGGAGGCTACGGCCCGATAATAGACTCAAGTCGTATGAGCGTACCCTGGACGGGAGAGCCTCGTCGTGCTTGGTCTTTACCGTCCCGCATCCTGGCGTAGGGTGAGCATTGAGACTCGGGGGCCGTCGACGCTCTTGACGTTTAGGGTCACGCCTTCGGCTTCTACTGTGTCGCCTACGTCGGGTGGGCGGCCCAGGGAACCGAGGATGTAGCCGCCGATTGTGTCGAAGTCCTCGTTTGGGAGGTCGAGGTGGAAGCGGTCGTTTACGTCGGAGATGGGGATGCGGCCGTCGATGGCGAAGAGGTTCTCCCCGATCTCCTCGATGGACGCTTCGTCCTCGTCGAATTCGTCCTGGATCTCCCCGACTATCTCTTCCAGCACGTCTTCTATGGTGATAAGACCCTCCACCGAGCCCCACTCGTCTATGACTATCGCCATCTGAAGCTTACGTTCCTGGAAGTCCCGCAGGAGTTGCTCTATCGGTTTGTTCTCCGGCACCACCAGACAGTCCCGTATCAGGGGTTTTATGTCGAAGTCTTCCGGGTCTTCCTTCGCCGCACGGAAGAGGTCCTTTACGTGCACCGCGCCGAGTATGCGGTTAGGGTCGTCCTCGTAGACGGGGTAGCGCGTGTAGCGCCCGAAAGCCGCCTTCTCGGCCAGCTCTTCCAGCGGAGCGTCGTACGGGAGGGCTTCGATATCCGGCCTCGGGACCATGATCTCACGGGCCACCGTATCCCCGAAGTCGAAGACGTTGTTCAGGTAGTCACGCTCGCCAGGGTCCAGGATGCCCGAAGCGGTCGAAGAGGAGATCATGATACGAAGCTCCTCCTCGGAGTGGACTTCGGCCTCCTCGCCGAGCCGGATGCCCCACGGTCGCAGGAAGAAGTTCGTGGAGGCGTTGACGATCCACACGACAGGTCGGAAAGGAATCCGGATCAAATCCAGCGGGCGGCTGATCCAGAGCGACACCGACTCGGATCTCTGGATGGAGAAGTACTTAGGCGCTTGCTCGCCGAAGACCAGGTGCGCGTAGGTGATGATCGCGAATCCCAACGCGACCGAGATAATCTCCACGACTCGCTCGTTGGTGATCCCCACAGTTTCTAGGAGCGGCGCGATGAGGCGCGACACCGCAGGTTCTCCGACCCAGCCAAGAGCCAGTGACGCGACCGTGATCCCGACCTGGCAAACCGACAGATAGGAGTCGAGATCTCCAAGCACCCGCCGAACCACTACCGCCCGGCGACTCCCCTCTTCTTCAAGCTGCTGTATCCGCGAATCCCGCACCTTTACCAGCGCGAACTCCGCAGCCACAAAGAAGCCGTTCAAGACGATCAAGACCAGCGCGGCCAGCAGATTGAGCGAGGTTAAAAGAGGTTCCGACAAGATTACAGACTCACGCCGTAATTCATCCGGGCTCTCGGTAATCGGGGATGTCTGGGGTAAGATTCGTCCATTATGTTACTAGCAGGATTATACAGTAGCACAGCTTTCCCGAACAACCCCGAGCCCAAACCTATGGAAAATCATCATCTTCGCGAGTATAGTCTCATTCGTGTATTCAGACCGGCGACGCACCAGAAAACGTCAACGCCTACTCGTAGTGGGCGTGTTCCTGGTCCTGCTCCTACTAGCTCTCGCTGGCGTACTATTCGCCCTCAGCAACTCCAGCGACTCCGCCAAAAAAGAAACCGATAACGCCTCCAACAAGGAAGCAAAGGCCGACAAAAAGGATTCAAGCGGCAATTCCGGCGGCAGTTCCGGAAAGAAAAACAATGGCGCGAAGAAATCCGAGAGCGATAAGTCCGGGTCGAACGTGAAGCTTGGGGATAAGCCGGAAGCTGTGAAGGGCATCTACATGTCCGCTTATACGGTAGGTGGAAACCTCGACGCTTATCTGGATTTCACCGACAGCACCGAGATCAACGCGATGGTCATCGACGTGAAGGACGTGACGGGTGAGGTGATGTACCCGTCGGAAGTCCCGCTCGCCAATGAGATCGGGGCTACCCGCGAAGTTCTGCCGGACCTCAAAACTCTGACCCAACAACTAGACGATCGCGGTGTCTACTCCATCGCCCGCATCGCTGTATTCGAGGACGACATCTTGCCTCGCGAGCGTCCGGATCTTGCGCCAACCGACTCCTCCACCGGAGAACCCTGGCTCAACAATGCGGGCCAAGCCTGGTCCGACGGCTACAACAAAGAGGTCTGGGAGTACAACGCCGCAATCGCTAAAGAAGCCGCCGAAGCGGGGTTCGATGAGATCCAGTTCGACTACATCCGATTCCCCTCGGACGGCCCCCTCGACACCCTCGAATACAAGAAAACACCTTTCCCGAACGATCAGACAGCCCTCGGAGAGTTCCTGAAATACGCGGACAAGGAACTCGAACCGACCGGAGCCCGCATAGCCGCCGATGTCTTCGGACTCGCGGCCACGGAAGATGGCGCAGGCGTTGGTCAGTACATGAACAAGCTCGCCCCGCACCTCGATGTCGTCAACCCGATGACTTATCCGTCGCATTATCCGATTGGTTCGTTTGGATACGACAACCCGAACGCTCAACCATACGAGATGGTTCGCGAGTCGATGAAAGACTTCGAGAAAGACACGGAGAAAGTAAACCCGGACATAGAGATACGGCCCTGGATCCAGGACTTCGACCTCGGCGACCCGCCCTACGGACCAGCGGAGATCAAAGCCCAAATGCAAGCCGTCTACGACTCTAACGAAACCGGCTGGCTCCTCTGGAACCCCTCAAACGTCTACACCGAAGGAGCCCTAAAACCCGCCGAAGGCGGCGAAGCGACAACGGCGGAAGAAACAACTACGCAGTAAGAAACCGAACGAGAAGAGAGGCCCGGTTGTGAGTTATAGCCGGGCCTCTCTATTTATCACCGTGTAACTGTGGAGTTCCCCGTTACGCGAGACCCTCGGCGGCGTACTCGCGGAGGTAACCTTCGAATAGCTTGCGGTGGCCCTGTTCGTCGCGCAGGATGGCTATGACCATGTCCTGGGTGACGGGGTCATCATCGCCGCAGACCTCAATCAGCTTGGTGTAGTGCTCGATCGCGCCAGTCTCCGCGTCGATAACGCCCTTGATAACGTGGACGACGTCGATCTGATCCTCTGGTGGCTGCAAGGCCATCTGGACCGCCGAGAACTCCGCCGAACCCGGAACCGTACCGTAAAGCTCCTTGATGCGGGCCGCGAAATCCTGCGCGTGCGTCAACTCCTCCTGGACATCTTCCTCCAGGGACTCCTTGATCTCCTGCGCCCGAACACCGTCCGGGTTTACCGAGTTGGTGACGTAGTTGATAACCGTCTCAAGCTCCATGAAATAGGCGGTCTTGAGAAGGTCCACGATCTCCTCGCGCTTCTCGGCCATGCCATCCGAAAGTATTCCCTCGTTACCGCGATCCGTCTGCACGTCATGCCTCCTTGAGTTAATTCTGTACTATCTGTCAATGATACCCGAAGAACCCTTACACAAACGTAAATCCACTAACGACCACACCCTAAAAAGCCTCAACCGTCGTGGAGTTTGAGTGCCGTTCGAGCCTCCGTAGCCGCCTCCACGCATTCATCCACATCCGCGCCCGTGGACGCCGTCACCCCGCACGAGAACGCCCCCTCGACCACCGGAGCGTCGACTAACCGCACCTTCTCCCGAACCTCCGGCGACAGCATCTCAAGCACCGTCTCGGCGGAGAGGACCGCGCTACCGATGTCCATTAGGACCAGAATATCCTCGGCTTCCATGCTTTCGATAGCTTTTTGCATTCGCTCTGGGTCCGTGCCGAGACCACCGTCGGAGTCACCGCCTACGCCTACTATCTCGACCTCACCGGCCATGTGAAGCACCAGTTCGACTATGCCGTCGGCGATCTTGGCGCTGTGGGAGACGACGACTATGCCGACCATTACTCACTCTCCAGAGAACGAGCGGCGGCATCGAGCAGCAGGTACGACGAATGTGCTCCGGGATCCATATGCCCCTCCGCCCGCGCCCCAAGATAACTCGCTCGTCCCCGGCGAGCCGTCAAGGGAACCGTTGAGTCTGCACCTTTCTTGGCCGCATCCGCCGCCGCCCGAAAGACCTCGGCGACGCTGCCGCTCGGATCGTTCGCGGCTCTGGCGGCGGGTTCGAGAGCGTCGATCATGGTCTTGTCCCCTACCTCGGCCTTGCCGCGAAGTTTCACCCCGTCGAGCGCGTCCTGCAGAGCCGCCGCCGCGTCCTTAGCCGAGACTTCTTCCTTGTCTGCGAGGGTAGTCGAGGCTTTCAGGAAGGCTGTGCCATAGAGAGGTCCAGCCGCGCCACCGACCTTGCCGATGAGAGCCATCGAGACCGCTTTCAGGACATCGGCAGGTGAGTCCGCGTCGGTTTTTTCGAGGCTTTCGAGGGCCGCGGTGAATCCACGGTGCATGTTTGTGCCGTGGTCGCCATCCCCGATCTCGGAGTCAAGCTTTGTGAGATGCGCCCGATGCTCTTCCATCGCGGCGGCCATCTCTTTTATGATATCGACCGTGCGCTGCGTCGCTCCCAATTGTTCCTCTCCCTCACTTTGTTTGTCCCAGCTTACTCCGACCCGGTGCTCTTCGCTTTGCCGTAACCGGATATTTTGTCGGCCACCTCACTCACCTGTTGCTCATCTAGCAACAACGGCTCCCCCGCAACCCGCGCCCGATAGTACAACTCGGCCATCTCCTCCAGGGTCTCCGTCCGCTCGAACGCCGCTTCCGGGTCGTCCCCCACCGTGATAGTGCCGTGGTTCTGAAGCAGACAGGCCGTGTCACGCTCGCCCAGGGCTTCGGCAGCTAGACGCGCAAGCTCCTCGGTGCCGTAGAGCGTGTAGGGCGCGAGTGGTACGTGACCGTCTTTCGAGAGGGTGGTGAGCATGTAGTGGATCGGGGGTATCGACCATCCGAGGCACGCGAGCGTGGTCGAGTAGCGGGAATGCGTGTGGACGATGCCGCCAACGTTGGGCCGTGCCCGGTAGATGCCGGTGTGCATCGGGGTCTCGGAGGACGGTTTCCAGTGTCCGTCTAGAAACTCTCCTTCCAGGTTCACGGTGGTTATGTCGTCGGGACCGAGTTCCGAATAGTCAAGGCCGCTCGGAGTTACGAGGATGGTGTCGTCGGGGGTACGAGCGCTGACGTTGCCGGAAGTTCCCTTTACGAGGCCTGTTTGGATCAAGCGCCGCGCCGTATCCGCTACCGACTCGCGCAGGTTTCGATGCTCCAAAAGCTCGCTCCTCTCTACGGGTGGATCTCGTACTTGATGCCCTCCTGGCGACCGTGGCTCTCAAGGGCGGCCACGATGTCTTCGAGGGGTCGCACGCCGGAGATGAATGGTTCGGGATCCACCCGCCCACTCCGTAAAAGGTCGAAGGCCGTCTGTACTGTGTACGGCGTGTGATGAAAGATGCCCCTTATCGTGATCTGGGAGTAGTGCAACAGCACTGTATCAACCTCTATCGAAGTCCCCGACGGAGCACCCCCAAAGAGCGTTACATCCCCACCCTTCCGAACCATCCGCAACGCCTGCTCCCAGAGAGCCGGAAGCCCGACGGCCTCTATCACGACATCTGTGCCTCGTCCCTCTGGGGTCCACTCTCGCACGGCTTCTATCGTATCCACGCCATCGGCGGCTTCTATAGTCTCTTCGGCTCCTAGTTCGCGGGCTACGGAGAGACGCTCCGGGCTTTTGTCGATGCAGATCACACGGGCGCCGCGTTCGGTGGCTAGACGGACGAACATAAGGCCGATCTGACCCGCCCCGATCACAGCGACCGTATCCCCCAACGAAACGGGTGTCCGAACCACCCCATGAACCGCGCAAGCCAATGGCTCAAGCAGCGCCGCCCGGCTAGCCTCGACACCCTCCGGTATCTCGAAAAGGTTCTGATCCACGATCCGGCTCGGTACCACGATATATTCGGCGAACGCTCCGTTTAGAAACTCAAGCCGCTCGCACATTGACTGGTCCCCGACCTTGCAGTAGTAGCAGCGGTTGCACGGCGCACTGTTCGCCGCCACGACCCGCATACCAGTGTTCCAGTCCTCGACCCCGTCGCCGACCGCTTCGATCTCCCCGGCGAACTCATGTCCGAAGGGCGAGGGCATAGTCTTGAATAGCGTTGGATGCCCGCGCTTGTAGCTCTTCACGTCGGTGCCGCAGGTGAGTGCCGCCTCGATCCTTACCAGTATCTCACCCGGACCCGGCTCCGGAACCCGCACATCCTCTATCCTTACATCTTCCGGCGCGTAGAACATAGCGGCTCTCAAATGCGACACCCACCTCTCGGAATGGAACAACAGTGCGACGAAATCTTATAGCAGCCCAGATCCTCGGGCAACGAGACAGCCTCGACTTGTACCTTTTGCTATAGTGCGGCTGGATGACTCAGAACCCGGTGGGGACCGGGACACGGAGCGAGATGTCCCGTTTGGGACGTGGGAAAGGAGACATAATGGCTATGGAACAAGACTTGGTCATAGGAATCGACTGCTCGACGACAGCGACCAAAGCTGTTGTATGGGATGCGCGAGGCAACACTGTGGCCGAAGGCCGGGCGACGTTCGACCTGTCGAGCCCCGAACCAGATTGGGGCGAGCAGAGTGCCGAGGACTGGTGGCGCTCCACAAAGGAAGCGCTCCGGCAGGCGGCTCAGAGCGTGGACCAACGGCGCATCGGAGCCATCGGAATTACTCACCAGCGTGAGACGTTCGTCTGCCTTAACGAAGACGATCATCCGCTACGGCCCGCAATGCTCTGGCTCGATTCGCGAGCCCGAAAACAAGTCGCCGAGTACGGCTCAGAAGACGTGCATCGCATAACGGGCAAGCCGCCAAATCCAACTCCAGCTTTCTACAAACTGCTCTGGATGCGCGAGCACGAGCCCGATATCCTGGACCGCACCGCCCGAGTCGTAGACGTTCACGCGTTTCTCGTACATCGCATGACCGGCCACTGGCGCACCTCCTGGGCGACCGCGGACCCGATGGGACTCGTAGACATGGAATCCTTCGATTGGTCCGACGAGCTACTCGGGATGGTGGGTCTCGGGCGAGAGCATATGGTGGATATGTACGCTCCCGGTGAAGTCCTCGGCGAGCTGAAAGAGGACGTAGCGCGCGAGGTCGGGCTGCAACCCGGTGTCCCGATAGTGAGCGGTGTCGGAGACGGGCAGTCGGCCGGTCTCGGGGCAAACATCACCGAGCCGGGCAAAGCGTACCTAAACCTCGGCACAGCGGTCGTCTCCGGAACGTACAGCGAGAACTACTCGTGGGGAAACGAGTACCGGGTGCTCGGCGGTCCGGTTCCGCGCACCTACACGCTTGAGACGCTGCTGGCGGCGGGGACGTTTACGATCAGTTGGTTCGTAGAGAAGTTTGGGGGCATAAAGGCCGAGGACTTCGGGCTGGGGTTGAGCACCGAGCAGATCCTTGAGACCGCAGCCGCGCAACTAAAGCCAGGCTCTAACGGGTTATTGGCCGTTCCGTACTGGAATAACGCCAATACGCCGTACTGGGACACCGCCGCTCGGGGGATGATGATTGGCTGGACCGGAACCCACGGCAAAGCCCACGCCTACCGGGCCATCCTCGAAGGCATCGCGTTCGAGCAACGCTTGATGACCGACGGCGCCGAAAGCGGCCTGGAGAAACCCGTCGAGCACATCCTGGCGCTTGGCGGCGGGTCGCGAAGCGAGTTGTGGTGTCAGATCATAGCGGATATCACCCAGCGTCCGGTCTCCGTCTGCCAGGAATTAGAGAGCACTTGCCTCGGTGCGGGGATGCTCGCCGCCGCGGCTTGTGGCATACACGACGGCATCAAAGAAGCCGCCGAAGCCATGTCCGGCGAGGGAGCGCGTTACGAACCCGACGAGAAAAACTCCGCGTTCTACGACCGACTCTACAACGACGTGTATAAGGAGATCTACCCGAGCCTCAAGCACCTGTTCCCAAAGCTCACAGACGCAATGAACTCTACCGAGTAGAGGAGCACCGGGTTAATCGGGAGAGCGTTCTTGCCGTTCTCCCGATTAACCCGTGAAGTGCGACTGAAGACTACGCCCGGCTACGGATCTCACGTAGTATCGGCGTGAGAAGACCCTCTCTGTCGAGGTCCAGGACGTGGTCGGCGTGGGCCTGAATGTTTTGTGGGCTGTCGCTCGGGGTGAAAGAGAGATCCGCTCTATCGAAGAGCGCGAGATCGTTCTCTCCGTCGCCTACGACGAATACGTTCGGGTCGATGGTTCCGGCGTTCTCAAGGAGGTCGTTGAGGCCAAGACCTTTGTGGACTCCGACCGGTGAGATCTCCAACATATCCGGCAGCGAGTAGGTGTGCTCCAGCGGCAGCCCGGAGAGCGTAGCCTGAAAATCCCTTAGGATCTTCGGATCGTCAGCCGTCACGGCGATCTTGCACAGCGGCTGGGGCAATCCTTCTTCGGGATCGAAGTGCCGCTCGTCGAGATCAAAGCGTCTCACAAAACCTCGCACCCGATCGTTGACATGCAAAAGCCTGGCCGTGTCAAGACTGAACAACATGAAGCTCGCCTCCGACGAAGACCACACGGCAGCCATCAACTCTTCCTGAAGCTCAGCCTCGAACGAACGTTGCGAGAGCAACACCTCGTTCTCCAGATAAACTGCCGACCCGTTCTCCAGAACCAGCGGAAACGGGATAGGCTCGTCCACGAACAATCCATGCCGCTCAAGCGTCCGGCGAACGGAATGGAGTGGTCGACCCGTAGCCGGAACGAACTCTACGGATCGGTCGTTTTCTAGGATATCGACATCGGCTGGATGGATGCGTCCCTCGCCGTCCACGAGAGTGCCGTCGAAGTCTATGCACACGAATGTTCCGCCGCCATTCTGTTCCGTCACGCTTTACCTCGTCTGTAGCCCATGCGCCGCCGAGGAGTTTACCGCCACAGACCGCCGGGCGTCTTCAACCCGAGCGCGTGAGGTATTTCTTGTCGATGGACGCGACAAGCGAGTAGGTCGTATCAACCATGTTGCCGACGTATAGACCTCCGGCCTGCGTAAGGAGTTGGTAGGCGTCCCAGCGATCAAAACCGTAATCTTCTTCGAGCCAGAGGATCAACTCGGTGTTCGCGATGCGAGCAGCGTCTTCCATTGGGCGGGCGCTGCCGACCACCATGATCTTCTCGGGCGATTCTATGCGCGGCCACTCTAGCGGCTGACCTTTTATGACATCGAAGACAAGCGTTGTCTTAGCAGTGATCTCCAACGCCACGCCGCACAACTCGCCCTGTCCCTGCCTCGCATGGCAGTCTCCCGTGTAGAACAGTGCGCCTTCGTTCCAGACCGGCAAGTAGACGGTGTTCCCGGGCCGCACGTCCGGTACGTCCATGTTGCCGCCGAAAGGTCCGGGAGCGAGAGCGGAGATCGCTTCCAGGTCCGGGGCCACAGCTAGAGTACCCATGAACGGATCCCAGTCAAGCGTCACGCCGAGGTCGTCGTTCTTTATCTTTGTACCGTCCTCGATAAAGTCCCAGATCCAGACCTTCTCCGGCAGTGGTTCCTGAAGGGTGCGGGTCATGGCCGTCGAGGTGAGGCCGCCGAAGTACGGGATCATGGCGCTCACGGCGAAGTCCCGTGTGGGCTCGATGCTCTCGATGTGGACAGCCAAAGTGTCTCCGGGTTCGGCTCCCTCGATAAAGATCGGGCCGGTCTGCGGGTTGAGAAACTTGGCCGTCGCGAGCGCCTGGCTCGGCAGGTCGTCCTTGCTCTGAATGCGGCTCTCGAAGGCGTCGTTGGTGTGGATCGTCACGCGGTCGCCGGGTTTTACGCTGACGACTGCCTCCCGGTACGGATTGAACACATAGCTGTACGATTCGGGGATCACCTCGATGTCACGGACTTCGGCCATAGCATTCTCCTCTCTGTCGTCACTGGGTCGTCTCATCATTGTCTTGAACCAGTGTTGGATATCTCGATCTCGTCATCGGGTTTCTCTATTCAGCGTCGTTTCCCTGTGCGGCGACGTGTTGAGTGGTCTTTCGCATGAGATCGCGCATCGCAGGATACGTCTCTATGTAGCGGTCAGCGTAGAACTTGTACTCTTCGTGGGCCTCCTCGTCGGGCTCGATGGTGCGTTCGGTGTGGACCATCTTTTCGGCGGCTTCGGGGATGTCCTTATATATACCGGCCCCGACGGCCGCAAGCATGGCGCTGCCAAGTACGGGGGCTTCGGTCTCTTTGGTCAACGAGATCGGAACGTTCGAGATGTCGGCGTGCATCTGCATCCACAACTCGCTCTTGGTAGGTCCGCCCGACACGACGATTTCTCTGGCCTCGAAGTCGTTCTCGCGCATGGTACGGAGTATGTGCTCGGTGCCGTAGCAGATCCCCTCCAGAATAGACCGGAAGATGTGACCCTCCCCATGTCCCAGTGAAAGTCCCCAGAACATCCCACGGGCCAGCGAGTCCGTGTGGGGCGTGCGGTTGCCCTGGAAGTAGTCGAGCATGATGAGTCCATCGGACCCGCGGGGAACCTCACGAGCTAGTTCGTCCAAGACCTCGTAAGGATCTACGTCCCGCTCCCGAGCCGCCTCCGAAGCGCCTTTTGCGAGCCGGTTCTTGAACCAGGCTACGACGGACCCCGTGGAAGCCTGTCCGGCTTCGATAGTGTATTGGCCTGGTATTTGAGCGTCTGTGAAGGCCCCGAAGAAACCTTGAGCGTATAGTGGCTCGGCGGCTTGGCCGAACATGGAGTGCGATGAGCCGGTGACGAATGCCATCTTGCCGGGCTCCACCACCCCAAGTCCCAGAGCACCCATGAAACCGTCGATGCCGCCCTGGGCCACGGGCGTGTCGGCCTTTAGGCCAAGCTCGTTGGCGGCCTTCTTGGAGAGTCCACCGACTACCTCGCCCATGTCCAGAACGTTCTGAGGTAGTTTCTCCAGGAGGTTCGGGGCTTCCAAGATCTCGCACAAGCTATCGGGCCACCCGCCCGCGTCGCGGTCGTAGAAGTATTTCGTGCTGACGATGTTGATAGAGGCCGACCATTCGCCGGTGAGGCGGTTTGTCAGCCAGTCGGCGCAGTCGCAGATGTGAGCGGCGTTATTGAACGTGTCCGGGTCTTTCTCCTTCAGCCACAGGACTTTCGGGAGACCCCATTCGGCGGAGACGGCTGCGTGGCCGCTGTATTTGAGGGCCGGGTCGTTGGAGTCGCTGATCCTCTGGGCTTGCTCCGCGGCTCGGAGATCCATCCACATTATCGCCGGTCGCAAGTGTTTCCCCTGCTCGTCCAGCGCGACGACCGTGCTGCCCGTGGTATCCACGGAGATGCCGACGATCTCCTCGGGAGAGACACCGCTCTCTTCGAGCGCCTTCTTGGTCGAAGTGACCAGGCACTTCCACCAATCGTCCGGGTTCTGCTCCGCCCATCCGGAACGCGGAAATTCGGTCTCCCATTCGGTCGCCTGGAAGATCACCGCCGTCCCCTCCTTGTCGAAGATGCCGACCCTGGCTCCTCCGGTACCGAAGTCTATCCCCATCAAGTACGGACCTTCCATTACACGTCCCCTCTCCTAGCTCCCATCGCCCCAGAAACCACCTGGGGCGAACAATTCTTCTACGCATTCTTCGAGGATGCCGGTTTCGGTTGCGAGATCCAGAGCCGTGTAGCGAGCACGTATGGTACGCGCCCGAAAGTACGTCGCCCGGAAATCTTCCCGGCTCAAGCCGATCTCCTCGGAGCTGGTAGGACAGCCAGCAGCCCGCAACGACTCCCGCAACTCGGCGGCGGGCATCAATTGCGCTGACAATTTCTCGCGAAGCTCCGGCCACAGGCTTTTGAGTAGCTCCAGCCGCTCCGCGAGTCCGTCTGAGTCAACGTATTTGTCCCGGCTCTGCCCGACAGAAGCTTCGGCGAGATCCGGATCCCCGTGAGTCTCCCGCACGTACTTCTCGACTTCGGGCCACGTCGGCCAGTCGCGTTGGACGGCTGCTATATTCAAATCGGCTAGGTCTCGTTGCAATATGCGTTCGTAGAGAGCGGCGATGGAGATGGTGCCTAGACCGACTTTAAAACCATGAGAGAGCGGTGGGTCTTCGGCGGCTCCCAAGCCTTCCATCTCCCACAAGTGGCTGAAGTAGTGTTCGCCGCCGGACGCTGGGCGGGACGACTCGGCTGTTTGCATCGCGATGCCGCACATACTGAGACCTTCGATCAAGCGCCCCATCGCCTCTGGATCCCCGGCTCGCAACGCTGCGGGATCTGCGGTCCACTCCCGCAAGGAGTCGTGTACCAGCGACCAGGCGCGAGGGTGCATCTCCTCGGCCCCTAGAGCGTCGGCTACGAGCCAATCGGCACCCGCCGTTATTTTCCCGAGCAGATCCGCGTAACCGGCGGCGATCATGGGCGCGGGCGCGTTCACCAGGATGTCGAGATCCAGCAGCACCGAACGCGGCGCGGGGCAGGCGAGGGTTTGCTTACGACCGTCCTTGCTGATCGAAGCTCCAAAAGACGTATACCCATCCATCGAAGCGGCGGTCCCGACACACAGATATGGCCGGTCACACTCGCCTGCCGCTCGCTTGACGAGATCGTTGACGGTCCCGGCCCCCACCGAGATCGGGATGGCGTCGTGCGCCTCGAACGACTCGACGAGCCTCTCGATGTTCGAGTAACCGGCGTACAGTCCGGGCTCACCGGGGAAGACATACGGCTCGATCATTTCGCGGCCAGCCTCCTGAAGGAGGCGTTTGATCTCTTCACCCGCCACAGCGAAGGTATTCTCGTCCGCGACGATCACGGCTGGCGAATCTCCGAAGTCTCTCTCGAACACGTTGGCGACCGAGGAGATCACACCCGATCCAATGACCACGCCCCGAGTGTCGGAGGCTTCGTTGAGAGCTTCCTGTATACGCCCGTCGTTCATGCGATGGCTATCGGCCGCACCATCGATCCGGTCGCGCCTTTAATTCTCAGCGGCAGGCAGATGAACAGGAACTCGTGGACGTTGTCGCGGGCGAGGTCTTCGACGTGAACCAGTTCCAGGATGTGGATACCGCGTTCGATCAGGAGTTCTATGTGTACCGGATGTGGGTTCTCCGGGTCGGGCGAAGGGTTGCGCTCGATTGACTCGTTATCCGCCCCCACCATCACGACACCCTTGTCCGCCAAAAACACGGCTACGTCGTGGCCGATGCCAGATCCGAAGTGCTGGGCTGTCCGTTCCTCGTCCACGCCCCAGGCTTGCATGTAGCCTGTTCGTATCATCACCGCATCCCCCGCCCGAACCTCCGTGCCTTGAACTTCCAAAGCTCCCCGCACGTCGTCGGCGGTTATGAGATATTCGGCCTCCAGGATCTCCACTCCCTTATAAGCGGGTATGTCGATCAGGACGCCCCGGCAGATAAACGGCGGGATGGACGAAGCTTCGGCGGTCAGCGGCCCGAAGTCCCCGAGGTTTTCGGTCGCGGAGTATCCGCCGTGCCAGTGGTTGTCGCCGCCACAGGTGATGTGGCTCAGCGCGTCGAGGTGGGTTCCAGTGTGGACGGTGCCGATGATGATGTCCGTGTTCATCGCCATGTTCACTTTGTTGACGCCGCGCCAATCGTCCAGGTCTCCCTGATTCTTGATTCCTTGCGGCGTGCGGTAAGTGGTCATGATGAACGGCGGATGCGCCGGAAAGACCGGCATACCCGGCCACCGACCGGAGTCTAGGTCGTAGATCTGCCCAGTTTTGGCGAGGCTCAACGCCGAAAGCATCGCCTCGGGACCGGAACGATGGATGACGCCCAATTCGTCGTCCGCATAACTAGCGCCCGGAATATCCCGTAGTTGAAGATGCTCCGCCACGCCCTTACCGTCGGATGCTGGATCCATGCTAGCCTCCTCGTTTCTTTCGGGGAGATACCCACCGCATCCCCCATCCAACTTCAGTCTAATCCAGCGTGTTCCTCCGCGCCAATAACGGACGGACACGAAAACGGGATGCCCTGGAGCATCCCGTCTGTCGAGCGAAGTGTTTAGTGGTGATCTAGAAAGGACGACCGGCTGCAACGTCGCACGGCGCGCGCAGGTAGCCTTTCATCTCGTCGTCTAGCTTTAGCAGTGAGATCGAGAATCCGGCCATTTCCAGAGAGGTCATGTAGTCGCCGACGTAGGGCATTCCGAAGACGGTTACGCCCTCGTTCTTGAGGACTTCGGCTACGCGGGCGTAGGCTACGTAGAGTTCCATGAGCGGGGTTCCGCCCATGCCGTTTATCATAACGGCCACTTCGGAGCCCTCGAAGTCGACTGAGTCGCCGAGGATTTTCTCTAGCATCTCGTCCACGATGTTGTCGGCGGGCTCTATCTTTTTTCGAGCGGTGCCGGGCTCGCCGTGGATGCCCATGCCTATCTCCATCTCATCGTCGGCAATGTCGAAGATCGGCTCTCCAGCCTCGGGCGGCGTGCAACTGGTGAGAGCCATGCCCATAGATCTCACGTTGCCGTTGACCTTCTCGGCCAGCTCTTTTATTCCAGCTAAGTCTTTGCCGTCGTCAGCGGCGGCACCGCAGATCTTATGTACGAAAATAGTCCCCGCAACTCCGCGACGTCCGCTCGTGAAGGTAGAATCCTCGACGGAAACATCGTCGTTGGTCACGACATAGTCGGTCTGGATGCCTTCGGCCTCGGCGAGCTCTCCGGCCATCTCGAAGTTGAGAACGTCCCCAGTGTAGTTCTTGACGACGTAGAAGACACCCGCGCCACCATCGACGGCTTTCGTGGCTTCGAGCATCTGGTCGGGGGTTGGGCTAGTGAACACGGGACCAGCGCAAGCCGCGTCAAGCATTCCAGGGCCAACATATCCGCCGTGAGTCGGCTCGTGACCGGAACCGCCACCACTTACAAGGGCTACTTTGCCTTGCACCGGCGCATCCGCCCGTACTATGACGCTTACCTCGGGGATCACACGCAGCAGTTCGCCGTGCGCGGCCTCCATCCCCTTGAGCATCTCTTCGACGACCTTCTCAGGCGCGTTGATGAGCTTCTTCATCCATTTCCTTTCTTCCCGGCGGGAGAGTTTCCCGCCGGGGTAATGTTTCGCGCTTTCTACGCTAGTGGCGAATCGACGGCTTCTTCGGCCCATCCCTTGGACCGCTCGACAGCTTCCTTCCACCTACTGTAGAGACGCTCGCGTTCTTCTTCTTTCATCTGCGGCTCGTAGCGGCGACGCAGACGCCACCGGCTCTTCAACTCCTCTTTGTCCGCCCAGAAGCCAACCGCGAGCCCGGCGAGATACGCCGCGCCGAGAGCCGTGGTTTCGAGCGTCTCTGGCACTTCGACCGGCACGCCGAGGATGTCGGCCTGAAACTGAACCATCCAGCGGTTAGCGGCGGCTCCACCGTCGGCCTTGAAGGTCGGGATGTCGTAGCCAGCGTCGGCGGACATCGCCTCGACGGCATCTCGGGTCTGGTAGCACATGCTTTCGAGAGCCGCCCGAGCTAGATGCTCTTTGGTTGTGCCTCGGGTAAGCCCCACGATGGTGCCTCGCGCATACGAATCCCAGTGCGGCGCACCGAGGCCGACGAGACCGGGGACGAAGTACACATCGTCGTTTGAGTCCAGACTGGCGGCCATTGCCTCGGTCTCGGAGCCATCTTTGATTATGCCAAGTCCGTCGCGAAGCCACTGGACGGCGGCACCGGTGATGAAGATAGCACCCTCGAGTGCGTACTCGACGGGCTCGTCTCCTATTCCCCATGCAATAGTGGTGAGCATGGCCCGCTCGCTCTTAATGGGTTCGGTCCCAGTGTTCATCAGGACGAAAGAGCCGGTGCCGTAGGTGTTCTTGGTCAAACCTTTCTCGAAAGCAACCTCACCGAAGAGCGCGGCCTGCTGGTCGCCGGCTACGCCTGCTACCGGGATCTCCGCGCCAAAGACTTCGGCATCGGTGTTGCCGTAGACGACGGAGCTTGCCTTGACTTCGGGGAGCATCTCGCGAGGGACACCGCCGAGCATTTCGAGGAGTTCGTCATCCCACTGCAGGTCGAAGATATTGTACATGAGGGTACGAGAAGCGTTCGTGTAGTCGGTGACGTGTTCGCGGCCACCGGTTAGTTTCCAGATCAACCACGTGTCCATCGTGCCGAGAGCCAGTTCGCCGTTCTGGGCGCGTTCCTTCAGGCCGTCCACGTTGTCCAGCATCCATTTGATCTTCGATCCAGAGAAGTATGCATCGATTACGAGTCCGGTCTTGTTCGCGACCATCTCGTCGTGGCCTGCTTCAGATAGTTCCGTGCAGATTTCGGCTCCACGGCGATCCTGCCACACGATGGCGTTATTGACCGGCTCACCGGTCTCCCGATCCCAGACGCAGACTGTTTCACGCTGGTTGGTGATGCCGATGGCGGCGATTTGATCTGGAGACACCCCAGCGTCCTTGAGAGCGCCTTGCATAACTTCGAGGGTTACGTCCCAGATCTCGCTAGCATCATGCTCCACCCAACCAGGCTTCGGATAATGCTGCGTAAACTCTTTTTGCATCTCTCCGACGGTCGCACTGTCATGATTGAAGACTATCGCCCGGCTGGACGTGGTCCCCTGGTCTATCGATAGAATGAATTCCCCTGCCATACACTGTCCTTTCTGTCTTTCCCCAATACAGTCGTCACCACGGTTCCCTTCCCGCCGACCACCTCCCAACGGTCCGTACAAAACAACATACCTAGATTCTCAGATCAGCATACCTGACTTCGGAATTTCGTGCGACGCTTTGCGACTTCACGACATCTAACTAACTCACGTCTATACACACTGAAAGTTCGACCGAATCCTGGACGGGGTTTGACTGCCATTCCAGATGTCGACGGGACATTCATTGACAGCCGAAGCCCCTATCCGTGTCCAATATTCGATTAAGCGTATAATCGTCGAGTGTTGGGTCTCAGCTATCGGGACGACTAATTCCCCGCACAAAGAGATCCGGTAGTCCATCCGACACGTAAACAAATTAGGAAACCACCCACATGCAATCGGAAGGATAGAACGTGAAGAATAAGCTTTCCACCATCTTCGCCACCACGCTTGTCGTCGCGCTCATCTCGGGCTGCGGCGGCAGCGGTGACGGTGGAGGATCTTCGAGCGGAGGGTCTAGCGAGGACAAGCCGCTGGAAGTTGGACTCATCCCCAACCAGAATCCGGAGGAAGTCGAGGCTCAGTATCAGCCGCTGGAGGACTATCTGAAAGAGGAGATCGGGCGAGACGTGACGGTCTCGGTACCGGCCACCTACAACGCTGTCGTGGAAGGTCTCGTTTCGGACAAGATCGACCTAGCATATTTCGGTGGCCTGACTTACGTGCAGGCGCGTGAGCGAGCGGACATCCATCCGCTATTTACCGAGATCAACCCGGCCACCGGCAACACGAAGTACAAGTCCCTCATCATCGCGCCCGCCGATGGCGACGTGAAGAGTGTCAAGGATATAAAGGGTGGAACTTTCGCTTTCGGGAGCGTCTCGTCTACCTCCGGTTCGCTGTATCCTTCGATCATGCTGGAGCAAGCGGGCATCGACTATCGCGAGGATCTCAAGGAGACGATCTACACCGGTGGTCACGACGCTACGGCCCAGGCAGTCGCCAACGGTCGGGTTGACGCGGGTGGGCTTGAGGATCGCATCCTGGAAGATCTCACGAAAGAAGACGTTATAGACAAGAGTAAGATCAGGGTGATCCAAGAATCCGAGCCTATCGAGGGATACCCGTGGGTCGTCCGCGACGATCTCGCCGACAAAGACGAGAAAGCCCTAACGGACGCTTTCCTCAACATCAAAGATCCTAAGCTCCTGGACCTCCTCCGTGCTGAAGGCTACAAGAAGGTCAAAGCCTCGGACTACGATTACGCTGAGAAGAAGGCCCGCGAACTTGACCTCATTGCCGAACAGAAGTAGCGACGACTCGCAACTTTCCCTGGAGGGCGTCACGGTCCGCTACGGTGACGTAGCCGCCCTCGAAGACGTGAGCATCGCGGTGCAGCCTGGCGAGAGCCTGGCGATCATCGGGGCTTCGGGGGCGGGCAAATCTACTTTGTTCCGGGCGTTGACTCGAAGTGTGGCGTTGGATGGAGGTGGGATCTCCGTCGGAGGGCGGGATCTCTACAGACTATCTAGTCGGGATCTGAAACAGATACGGCGGCGCATCGGGACGATATACCAAGCTTACAACTTGATCCCACAGCTCTCCGCAGGCGTCAACGCCGCCCTCGGTGAAGTCGGCGCGATGGGAGCCCTTCAGACGGCCCGAGTCTTTCTAGCTGGTCCAGAGCCCGGCCTCTCCAAAAAAGTGCGGGCCGCGCTGCAAGAAGTTGGACTCGCGGATAAAGCTGATGCCCGAACTACGGATCTCTCCGGCGGTCAGCAGCAGCGAGTGGCCGTTGCTCGGTTGCTGGTTCAGCGTCCGGAGCTCATCCTGGCGGATGAACCTTTCGCAGCCGTGGACCCGGTGACGACTGAGAAAGTCCTGGAGACCTTATTGGAGTTGAACGGCGCAGGCTCTACACTCATCATAAACCTGCACGATGTGGAAATCGCCCGTCGATTCCCACGCATCCTGGCCCTTCGAGAAGGCCGAATCCTCTTCGACGGACCGCCCAGCATACTCGATAAGGCGAAACTCGCGGAGATATACGCCGGGGATCCAACCGTGCGCCACGAGAAAGAACCCGTGGATGAAAACCTCCGGCGCTTGCGCGAGAAGCAGGCCCGCGTATTGGAGGGACAAGATGGCGTCTCCGCGCACTGAGGACCGTGGCGTAGGCGGCGCTGTACCGCGTGTGGACTGGAAGATCAGCGCGACCATCCTGATCATCCTGGGACTTACCGGCTACAGCGCATACGGCGTGGGCTTCAACCTCGTCGAGCTATTCTCGAACGCCGGTCCCGTCGAACGCTTCGTCTCCGAGATGTTCCCGCCGGATCTCTCTCTGGCTACGCTTCGGTCTACTGGAGTTGGCATTCTCGAAACCTTCCAGATGTCTTTTCTGGGAGCCCTGATCGGGGCTTCAGTAGCCTTCCCATTGGCCGCCCTCGGCACCCAACAATCTGCCACCACCGGCGCATCGAGCGGCGAACGCCTCCTGCGAGCCATCCCCTACCACCTCTCGCGCTTTCTCCTGAACATCTTTCGTTCCGTCCCGGATATCCTCTGGGCGCTCGTCTTCGTCGTCGCTCTCGGACTAGGCCCATTCCCCGGCACCCTGGCCCTCGCCGTCCACTCAGCGGGCGTCCTCGGCAAGCTCTACAGCGAGACCTTAGAAGCCGTCCCCTCTCGCCCCGTTGAAGCCCTGCGCTCCACGGGCGCCAGCGGTTTCCAGAGCTTCCTCTTCGGACGACTGCCCCAGGCCGCGAGCAACTTCACCTCGCTCACGCTCTACCAGTGGGAATGCAACATCCGCTCCGCAACCATCCTGGGATTCGTGGGAGCCGGTGGCATCGGGCAGCAGATACTCATCTCCATGAACCTCTTTGACTACCCCAAAGTAGCCACCCTCGTAGGCGCGACGATAATAGTAGTACTAGCTGTGGACCGCTTTTCGGCGGCGGTGCGAAGACGGTTGGTTTACTGAGTTTTAGGTTGCAGTTTTACTTTAGGTAGATTTCCTTACCGGTGTTGGGAGAAAGCATGGACCTTAGCGTATTGTCTGAGTTGGGTTTCCCGGACGCGCAACAAGTCCGGGGTCGTGCTTCTATTGCGGATCTTTTTAGGCCCAGTAAGAGATGCGGTATCTATATTCTGCATTTCTCGAACGGTGAACTCTACGCGGGGCAAGCCATAGACGTAACACGACGATATGCGCAACATCGCATCAAGTACCAGGACATCGACAAGATATCTTTCAAACGGGTTCCGAGATCTCGCCTCAACAAAGAAGAGAGAACCGTCATCTGGGGTTTGGAGCACGACGGACAAGTGCTACGGAACATCACTTTCGCCAGCATACCCAAAGGTGAGTCGGATTTTGATCTCATAATGTCGCCAGCAGAGCAAACGCGGTGGCTCAAAGACTTCTCTTATATAGACAACAGCGGCGACCGTCTGGTTAATTCGGCTCTTCGCCGCAGGTACCGAGACCGGTTCCAGAAACTCCTCGGTGCGCCCAATGCCAACGAAGCCCTAGATGTTCTTAAAATCTACGCTAAAGTCAGCCTGCCAGCATTGCGCCGTGGAGAGGTTTCTTTTTGGGCTTGTTCTTGTTTGCCCGCTCATAACGTATATGCGAGAGTAAACATCAACTGGCAGGAAGTGTTCACCGTCTTCCACTTCGACGATACCTTTCAATTCTCGTTCCAGGTAGCCGATTCTAAGCTTACCGGACCATTCGGCGACGACCTGGAGTTACTCTTCGAACGATACCCCAGTCTGAAGTGGGAGGATTTGCGATATGACCCCGGTGGCTACGACCAGATACGATTGCTGATCGATGGATCCGAAGATGCCAAAGCGTTCATCACAGACACTCACATCCTCGGTGCTATCCGCCTTTTCAACCTACGACTCATGCGGAAAGGTCCCTGCACATTCGGCAGATACCACTGCATGGACTTGGCCGACACCTTCGTATCCGATTAGCTCTCAACAACCGGACTTCCAAAAGCACCCTGCTATTACATGTCATGAGGCTACAGAGCACACGTCCCGGACCCGGCGAAGATGTCTCTCTTGTCCAGCGTGGCGAAGTTGCGCCAGGTGTTGCGACTACGAGTGGAGAGGTTTATTTAGACCCCTTGGCTCCGGTCTCCGCGTAGCTTCTATAATCTTCGGCCCTGCGGACGCGCTCGGGGGTAATGGGGGCGTTGATCCGGACAACGTTCACGTGGGGAGTGCGGGCACGTAGGGTACTCCGCATGCTCCTGGGCTCGGCCACGATACGAGCGCCCGACCAAGTAGACGCGAGAACCATGCCCACGGCCACTAGCACCACGTCCTTGAGAATGTATTGGGCCACGAGAGTGGGCGCGTGCAAGATACCCGAGAACAGTTCACCGGGGAAGAGCACCAGGGGAGACATCGCCCCGATCATCTGCGCCCCCATCAGCCACACACCTATCCGCAAGTATCTTCCGATCACGAAGCACAGACCGATAGTGACTTCGAGAGCGGCGATCATCACCAGTCCGACGCTCGGCGGGACAATTCCGAAGGTAAGCGCGGTAGTCGTGCGGGTGGCCAGACCCTCGATCGGCGAGAGGCCCGGAAAGAACTTGAGCGCGCCAAACGCCACAAAGATGAGGCCCAGGCTCACCCGCAACAACGCGATGCTATGCGCTACAAGCCAGCGGTTGAGCGCGGTGTCCAGTCGGTCGAACCTATCGAACAGTTCTTGCATGAGAGTCCCTTCGGGTAGCATCAAAGATCTGCATCAAGCAAACCTGTAATGGTTACGAGTGCCGCACTCTTACGGTTCACCGAACGCTCTCTAGATCTAAATATTACAGAGCGCACGCTATCGCGAGAGGAGACCGCCCCTTCGGGATTCAGTTTTTGTACGGACTATTGGACGGCGCAGACAGCAAGCGGCCGATGAACTACAGGGCGCACGTCCTGAAACCGGCGAAGATATCGTTTCTGTCGGGCTTGCCGAAGTTGCGCCAGGTGTTGTGGATCATGCGCCCACGAGTAGCCCAGCAGCCGCCGCGCAGTATTTTATGATCCCCAAACCAGGGCTCGGAGTAATCCTTGTACGGGTCGCGGACAAAGCCAGGATACGGGAGGAAGTCGTCAGAGCACCACTCCCAGGTATTGCCGATCATCTGCCTCACTCCAAAAGCGCTGTCCCCCTCCGGGAACGCCGCCACACCCACCGGGCCGAGTAGTCGTCCGTCGAGGTTTGCGTACAAGGGCGCAATTTGCTCGTCGCCCCACGGGTAGAAACACTTGCGGTCGATTATGCCCTTGCCATCGGGCGCAGGTTCGGCGGAAGCGGCTAGCTCCCACTCGGCTTCGGTCGGCAGTCGACGTCCAGCCCAGCGACAATAAGCCTCGGCCTCGTACCAGTTGACATGCATTACGGGCTGGTGTAGCGGCAATGGACCGGTGGTGTCGAAGTGTCGCCGATGCCACGCTCCATCTTGCCTGGTCCAGTAGACGGGATGCTCAGCGGCAGTTTGGTCTCGCCAGGTTCGACCGGCCTCGCTCCAGAGTTCGTCGCTGCGGTAGCCATCGTCGTCAACGAAGGCGGCGAACTGTTCGTTGGTTACGGGAGCGCGGGCCATGCTGAACGGCGCGACCTGCACGGGGTGCGCCCATTTTTCGTTGTCGAAGGCGAAGGGGGCGTCCGGTGAGGCTCCCAGCATGAACTCGCCACCGGGGATTTTGACGTCGCCTTCCAGCGGTCCCGCAGGCTGAGTGTCTGGATCCTGACCAGAGAGCGGAGGCGCGGGGAGGGCGTGAGTGTTGCGGGTGTAGGTGAAGGCTTCGCCGTGCATGTCTTCGTGGAAAGTGGCGAGGCGGGCGAAGTAGTCGGTGTCAGGTGTTGGGCCTTCGGATCTTATCTTGTCCAGGGTCATGTCGAGGATTTGTTGCATGTAGGAGAGGGTTCCCTCGGGTGTTAGCAGCGGTAGATCCCAGCGTGTGTCGTGGTGGACTTCCATCGAGTCGTAGAGTTCGTCGGTGTTTTCGAGAATAGCTGGCGGGGCGAATTCTTCGTTTGTTATGCGGCGAAGGTTCCAGCGTTCTTGGAACCAGGCGAGGTGGCCTATCTCCCAGAGGGGCGGGTTCACGGTGCGGAGTTGCGGTCCCATCATCTGGTCCTCGTCGAGGTCCGAGATGAGATTCAAGGTCCGCTCCCGCGTATCGAGGAGCATTTCGGATAGCTCTTGCACACTGCCTTGCCTCTTCTTCATGTTATGTCAGCCTCTCGTCTATTCGTCCGTTCCCCAAGCCCGATGTTAACGTAAACGTCGGGATTCAGTTTATACGGTGCTCAGTATCTATGAGAATATACAGTGAGATATGGATATTGCTTTGATCACACCGGCTGGCGCGGAGTCCCGGTACGGTAACCGCCGTACCGCCGAACGCTGGGCGATGTTTCTACGCGAACTCGGCCACGCGGTCACCATTCAGGAGGTTTGGGATGGAGCATCAGCGGACGCCATGATCTCGCTGCACGCCCGACGCAGTCACGACTCCATCGCCCGCTACACCGAGGCTCACCCGGAACGCCCGCTGATAGTCGCCCTCACCGGCACAGACCTGTACCGCGACATCCAGAGCGACAGCGACGCGCAAGAATCCCTTGATTTAGCGACGCGGCTCGTTGTGTTGCAGGAGGCGGGATTCAATGAGTTGGAGCCTCATCACCTGGATAAGACGCGGGTTGTCTATCAATCGGCGGTGCCGGTAGAGCGTGGGACGCCATCCGAGACGAGCTTCGATGTCTGCGTGATCGGGCACCTGCGCCCCGAGAAAGACCCTTTCCGCGCAGCTCTCGCCACCCACCTCCTCCCTACCACGTCCCGCATCCACGTTACTCACGCTGGAGGCGCCCGAAAAGAGAAATTCGCCTCGGAGGCCGCGAGCCTGATGCAGAATAACCCACGATACGAATGGATCGGCGAGGTCTCCCAAGAGGTGGTTCGGGATCTCCTGTCTCGTGCCCATCTTCTAGTCCAAAGCTCGTTTATGGAAGGCGGAGCGAACACAATCTCCGAGGCTCTAGCATCAAGCGTCCCGATCATCGCATCCGATATTCCCGGCAACGTCGGAATGCTAGGCGAAGACTACCCTGGGTACTATCCGGCGGGCGACGAAATCGCTCTGGCCCGTCTATTGGAACGAGCCGAGACCGACACCGACTTCTACAATCTTCTCAAAATCCAATGCGAAGCTCTCCGGCCTTTAGCGTTGCCGGACCACGAACGTGAGGCGTTGCGATTCCTGATCGAAGAGCTCGTAGAAATTTAGCGAACTCCAGCCGCTACTCATAAACGATTTAACAGATACAATATCCCGCATGGACAATAGAACCCGCATAAGACTAACTAAATATTCCACAAAGGCTGGTTGAGCCTCCAAGTTCGCTCCAGGGGTCCTGGAGCAAGTGCTTGACGGCCTGACACCAGGCTCTCCGTCTTCGGAAGAGGACAGTTTCGTAAGCAGCATGGAGACCCGGGACGACGCGGGGTTCGTGCCCTTTGGCGGCGGCCTGCTCCTGCAGTCGGTGGATTTCTTTCCACCGATAGTCGACGATCCGTATCGGTTTGGTCAGATCGCGGCGGCCAACGCTCTCTCTGATATCTACGCGATGGGCGGCGAAGCTATTACCGCGATGAACCTCGTCGGTTTTCCGGCCAAGCTAGATCTCGGTATTCTTCGCGAAATCCTCGAAGGTGGACGCTCGAAGATCGACGAAGCTGGCGCCCGTCTCCTCGGCGGTCACTCCGTCCAAGATGACGAACCGAAATACGGTCTCTCCGTCACCGGCTTCGTGGAGGAGGAACGTGTTGTTCGGAACGCCGGAGCCCAGATCGGCGACGCGCTCATCCTAACTAAGCCGCTCGGACTCGGTATCCTGACAACGGCACTCAAGCAAGACCTCGTCTCGGAAGCGGAGATCGAAGCCGCCGTAGAGATGGCCGCCACCCTAAACAAATCCGCTGGAGCGGCAATGCGCGAAGTCGAAGTCTCAGCAGCAACGGACGTAACCGGCTACGGCTTTCTCGGTCACCTACTGGAAGTGCTGGACGCTTCGGACGTTGGTGCGGTCATCCATCGCAGCGACGTACCGGTCTGGGAACGAGCCACGACGCTAGCGAAAGCCGGTCATTATCCCGGTGGTCTGAAGAACAATCGCGAGTATCTGGGAGATAAAGTTTCCCTTGACGGCGTAAGCGACGAAGACCTGCTGACGCTCTTCGACCCTCAGACTAGCGGAGGGTTGCTGATCTCGGTTCCAGCCGAGCAACGAGACAAACTAGTCAGCGAGATCGAGAGCCGCGGCGCGTTGGCGGCAGTGGTCGGCGAAGTCGTATCGGGTTCCGGGGTGCGGGTTACTTCCTAGTACGCCCAAAGTGTATGTACGCTCTGAGTTAAAGAGCCTACGAAACCATAGCTGAAGAGAAAGCTCTTTCGAGGGCGGAGATTATAAGAAAGAAAGCAACGCCAAGAAGTACTAGCGTAGCGCCGAGTGCAGCGACTTTCTTAAGCACGAGCCTCGGGAGCGAATCTTTCTCGAAAAGAAACGTGGCGGGTGTCGCCAGAAGCACTAATAGTATGCCTATCTGTAGCACCAATCTCACCCAAGGTCCGTATAGACTCCAAACATATTCCATACCAAGTTTCTCGGTCAGAGCAGTCGAAAACTTTAGTGAGTCGTAATATCTCATTCTGTACGATGATGATTGTAGCCTCGGACCTGTAAGATGTTCTGACTTTGCAGGTTATCTTCAATACAGCGTTGCCGTTCTTCGCCTTGATCTTCTGCGGCTACGGAGCCGGGCGATTCGGCCTCTTGAACCCCGCCGCTGTGACGGGCGTGAACACCTTCGTTTTCTACTTCGCACTCCCGGCTTTTATCTTCAATCTCACCGCCACCTCTCCCCTGGCGGATATCTTGCGGTTGCCGTTCATGGCAGCTTACTTGAGCGTGGGCCTGGTGGTATTCGTTCTCGCGGCGGTCGTCGGAAAGCTGCTGTTCTCGGTAAAACTGGGAGAAGCGGCGGTGTTGGGCGCTGCGGCGGTACTCGGGAATACCGGGTACATGGGATTGCCGCTTGTCTCGGCGGCTTTCGGGCGTGAGGCGGCTATACCGTTGCTGCTTGGGCTTACTATCGAGGCGACTATCTTTATTCCGTTGACTATCGCTATTATCGAATCCGACCGCGGCGTTCAAGGGCAGTGGTTGAAGGTTGCGGGGTCGGTGGTGACGGCACTGGCGCGTAATCCGCTCGTCATCTCGATCTTTCTGGGAGTCTTGATCTCTGCTCTGGCTCTCGACCTTCCCGCGCCTATAGCGAAGTTCACCGACCTCCTCGGAAACGCCGCTGGTCCCTGCGCTCTGTTCGCGCTCGGTGCTACCCTCGTCGGTCGTCCGCTGCTCGCCGGTCTACCGGAGACGTCTTATATGAGCACCTTTAAGCTTCTGATCCACCCGGTCGCCATGTGGTTCGCCACCACCCAAATCTTTACCGTGGACCCGCTCTGGTCAACCGTCGCCATCCTCGGCGCGTCCCTCCCCGTCGCCGCGAACGTCTTTATAGTCGCCCGCCAATACGATACTTACCTGGAACGCGCCTCAAGCGCCATTCTTCTCTCCACACTGGTCTCCATGATTACTGTCTCGATTCTCCTCGTCATACTCTCTCCGTAGACCTCGTCACGAGAACCTCCTTAAAATGCGCGATCTCGTGTACCTATGGAGAAAGTACGTTCGCCGCTTCGAACCAACCATCGCCCGTGCTGATCGAACTCCGGGGCTGCTGCTACTGTGTGGGATATGCTGGTAGCGCGTTCAAAGCTCTCACGGGATCTGGTGGACCTTGGTTTGGAACCGGGTAATGTGGTGATGGTGCATTGCAGGATGTCTGCGCTCGGCCACGTAGCCGGCGGTGCGGAGACCGTCGTGCGCGCCCTCCTCGACGTTTTGGGAACCGGAGGAACGCTCATGGCCTACACGGGCTGGCAGGACTGCCCCCCGGAAGACCTCGATGCTTTGGACTATGAAGCGAGGCGCATCTACGCCGAAGAACACCCGGCCTATGATCCGCGCGTCGCGCTCTCCAGCCGCGACCACGGACGGGTCCCGGAAGCCTTGAGAACCTGGCCGGGAGCGTGCCACAGTGGGCACCCCGAGGCGGGTGTGACGGCCGTCGGTCCTCTTGCCGAAGCCCTCGCCTCCTACCACTCTTTCGACGACGCTTACGGCGAGGGCACACCCTACGCCCGACTAGTCGAACTCGGTGGTCTGGTTGTGGTTCTGGGCGCGCCGCTCGCAACTGTGACACTCGTGCATCACGCCGAGGCCGTGGCAAAGGTCCCCGACAAGCGTCGCGTCAACTACAGCATGCCCGTGATGTCCGGGAACCCCGGCGAACGCCTCTGGCGGACTTTCTCAGACATAGACACCTCAAAGGGTACGTTGCCTTACGAGAACATTCTCGGCGAAGAAGACTACATCGAGCACATCGCGCGTTCGGCGATCACAGCCGGAAAAGGGAGAAGTGGATCGGCGGGAGAGGGCGAAGCCACCTGTTCGACACGCCGGGTCTGGTCGAACACGCGATCGGCTGGATAGAGCGTAACTTCGCGTCCTAGGATTCGAATAACCTTAGGCAAATCGCGTTTTAAGAGCAGGGTTGCAAGTAAGACCTGTACTTCCGTACACCCCGGAATCTATCCCTTTGTCCGTTGTGCCAACGCCCGCTCTCTCGCATCCTTAAAGTGCTGCATCCACCACGAAAGAAGGGAGAAGCTCTTGGATCGTCCCAACGTCGTAAGACTTGAAATAAACGATCGCGATGATAGTGTTTATTTAGCCGGCTAACTAATATCGGAGGAAGAGAGCGGTGATGGATATGAGAGAGAAGATCGGGCGTGAAGTAACAGGATGGCCTGGTGTCGAGGAGCGGGCTCATCGGTTCGGGGGAGTCGAGTTCAGGGTCAACGGGCATGAGATCGGGCATCTGCACGGCGACCGTCAGGCGGATTTGCCTTTCCCGGTTCGGATGCGAAAGGAGCTTGTGGAGTCCGGTCAGGCGCAGGTGCATCACGTGTTGCCGGAGACCGGGTGGGTGACCTACCGTATTCGGGGCGAGGAGGATGTCGAGGGGGCTATCGAGTTGTTCCGATTGAACTACGAGCGGCTGACGGCTCGTAGAGGGGTCGAAGCATGAGTATCTTTACCGATAAAGAGATCGAGTACCTACAAGAGCAGAGTTTGGGGCGACTTGCAACGGTCGGCAAGAACGGTGATCCGCACGTGGTGCCGTTGAGCTTCCGGTACAACGAAGATTTGGAGACTATAGACATAGGTGGCCACAACCTAGGCCGGAGCAAGAAGTTTCGGGATGTCGGGTCTACGGGGAAGGCCGCGCTCGTGGTGGATGACGTATTGCCGCCGTGGCGACCACGGGGGGTCGAGATCCGAGGCCGGGCGGAGGCGCTCGGGGCGGGAGGAAGAGCCGTCAACGAAGACTTTGATGAGGAGTTGATCCGCATCCACCCGGAACGCATAGTCGGGTGGGATCTCGACTCGGACGCCTTCGCCCCCAACAGCCGGTCGGTCGGTTAGTGAAGCGAAATGGCCGACACCAGTCCATAAAGGAGAACACCAGCTACACGCTGGCGAAGACGTGCAAAGCGCATCGGGTTGCCGTCGGCGGTCTGCTGGCGGAAGTGAGTCTGCATCCCGGTCAAGAGATGGTGCTCGTAGAGTTGTGGCAAGACGATGGACTTAGAGGCGGCGAGCTGGCCACCCGGCTCGCCGTCGAACCACCGACTATCACCAAGATGTTACGACGGCTTGAGACTTGTGGACTCGTGGAGCGCCGCCCCGACCCCGAGGACGCTCGAAGCTTCCGAGTGCATCTGACAAATGAAGGCCGGGAACTCGAAAAGCCCGTCCATCGCATCTGGGAAGCTGCGGAGACAAAGGTCCTTGCTGGCCTGAGCAGTGATGAACGCGACACTCTCCGCGAGTTGTTGCTAAAAGTACGGGCGAACTTGGAGCCTGGCTTCGAGCACGTGCAGAGAACCGTATAACTCCGGCGCGTTTACAGAATGTTCTCGGGGTCGGCGTACAATGATCCCGATATTCGAAGAGAGGTTATTTTGGAAGAGTATTTGAGAGTAGTGGGTGTGGGTGGAACACTGCGGGAAAACTCAGCGTCACTGGGGGCTTTGAGACAAGCGTTGAAGGGCGCGGAGAAAGCTGAAGCCGAGACAATGCTGCTGGACCTGCAAGAGTTGCGCCTGCCCATGTACGAGCCAGAATCGAGCCTGGAAGAGTATGGCCCGGAAGTCCGACGATTCGTGAAGGAAATTCGGGAGGCTGACGCTTTGATCCTGAGTACGGCGGCTTATCACGGGACGCTAGCAGGTGTGACAAAGAACGCTTTGGATTTTCTGCAGTTTCTGGCGCGGGATGAGCGTCCATATTTAGAAGATCGGGTTGTAGGTTTGATCTCGACGGCGGGCGGAGACCTTGCGGCGGCGAACGCGAACAGTGCGATGGTGCACACCGTCCACGCGCTGCGCGGCATCGTGGCACCCATGATGGTGGCCGTGCCGAAAGCCTGGCGAAAGTCGGAGAATGGTGAGATCGTCGATCCGGACCCTATCGAGCGGTTAGAGCGCCTAGGAGGATTGGTTGTGGATCTCACACAGAAGCTCAACGATGCTCCGGGACAACAAAGGGCCGATAGGTCGGCCGCTTGAGTTTCGAAGCGAAACAGTTCTCCACCCGGGTAGTGATGGCCGTTCTCATATCGACGGTCTTCGTCTCGGTTTTGAACAGCTCGATGGTAAACGTGGTAGTTCCCGTAATCGGCACGGACTACGGTGCCTCGGAGGCGCAGGTCGGGTGGGTTATTACAGGCTATCTCCTGACTTACGCCGTGGGCATACCGCTCTATGGGCGACTCGCGGATGTATTTAGCCTGCGCCGGGCGTTTGCGATAGGTCTTCTTTTATTCGCGGTCGGTAGCCTCATGTGCGCGTTGGCACCGAGCCTCGGGCTGCTCGTGTTCGGGCGCGTGGTGCAGGGAGCTGGAGGGGCGGCGATACCGGCTCTCTCGGGGGTCTCGGTGGTGAGGATTCTGCCACCCGGCGCCAGAGGATCGGCTATTGGTCTGATCGTCTCCAGCGTCGGTATCGGAGCTGCGGTCGGACCCATCGTTGGCGGCGTAGTGGATCAATTCTTTGGATGGCACTACCTGTTCTATGGAACGCTGGCGTTAACCGCACTCCTGCTACCAGCGGTGATGTACGTGATCCCAGCGGACAAACCCCCCGGTGGCCGCAGCTTCGATCTCCCCGGCGGCATCTTACTGGGACTCGCTGCAGGATTCTTCCTCTTCGGCATCACGCAGGGACAGGTAGCGGGTTTTGGCTCTATCACCTCGTGGGGGAGCTTTCTCGTAGCGGCGATCTCGGCGGCTGGTTTCGGAGCGCGGATAAAGAGTGCGAGCGACCCATTCGTCTCGCCCGCGCTCTTTGCCAACAGTCCCTATGTGGCGGCGGTGATCGTGGGTTTCTTCTGTATGCTGGCGAACGTCTCGACCCTCGTCTTCGTGCCGCTACTCGTGGCCGACGCCAACGGTTTCTCGGCGGGACAGGCGGGCCTCGTGCTGACACCGGGGGCGGTGGCGCTCGCGATACTCTCCCCCATCTCCGGTAGGCTGTCAGATCGCATCGGGGCAAAGATCCCAATACTCGCCGGTCTCGTGACGATGCTGGTCTCGGTACTGTTTATCTCGTCTTTTGGGGCTGGGGGATCGGCGCTGCTGGTCGCTCTCGGCATGACCGGTGTGGGTGCGGGATTCGCGCTAGCCAACTCGCCCAACGTTAACGCCGCCGCCGCGGCTCTCGGACAAGACGAAGTCGGCGCGGGATTGGGCATCTTCAACGGCCTGTTCTTTCTCGGGGGCGGTACCGGACCGGCGGTCGTCGGTGCTTTCCTCGCCGCCCGGCGCGACGCGGGAGCGAATGCGTTGAATCCTCTCTACACCCTCGACGCAGCACCCTACTCGGACGTGTTTCTATTGCTGGCGGTGGCTTTGGGGATCTCGCTCATAGCGACGATCGGACTGCACAGCGAGACCGGAGAGAAGGCCGCTTAGAGAAGCTGGCGCAGCAGACAGAGCGTGTTAATGTGGCACTCGTAGACCCGCAACAGAAGGAGGAAGTGCAATGACCTCGGATAAATCGTTCAGCGTTCCGGAGGGATATGTGGACCTCTTGGAATCAAACGCCCTCGCTCACATCGCCACCATCGGCCCGGACGGCGAGCCGCAGAACAACCCCGTCTGGTTCGACTGGGACGGCGAGCAGGTAAAGTTCAGCCAGACAAAGACCCGCCAAAAGTACAAGAACGTAGGTCGCGAGCCGCGGCTTGCGCTGTCCATAGTGGACCCGGAGAA
>JAABUN010002489.1_pt1 | contig 32537 bp, 26 predicted proteins | sample 5559311 | NCBI WGS metagenome assembly JAABUN01 (sample SAMN10711877, study PRJNA513370) | rock metagenome | isolation source: Antarctica rocks | place: Antarctica: Victoria Land, Siegfried Peak sud | reverse complement strand
CGATTGGGGCGGCACTCGACCGCGTGACGTCGGCCGAGTTGACCGCCTACTATCGCCACTGTGGCTACGCCGTCCCCGGACATGTACCGTGAGAACCGCTCTAGTGGCACGGTCGAACCGGCGCGCACCGTGTTCCACACGTCGTCCGTGGTCACCGGGGCAGAGAAGCCGGTGATCGTCAGTGGCACCTCAGCTGGCGCGTTCAGCTGGGCCAGGGCGAACGGCGAGAAGCTCATCACCGACCCGCAGATCAGTCCGGCCGCCGTGTCGTTGCTGAAGGTAACATCGGTCCAGTCGCCATTCTCGAAGTGAAGCAGTGCGAGGTCCGCTGGGTTTGCGAACCCGGCGGGATCGTACGGCAGGCAGATGAGGACCGAGCCATCGAAGACGGCGGTGGTATCGATCTCATAAAAGAGCGCGCCGTCCAGCGTGAAACCGGCCGGAAGATCGGGGTAGGTGTCGGCCGTCATGACCTGGACGGTCGTCTCCCCGACGATAGTCACGTTGGCGAAGGTGAGCGCTACGCCCGAGCCACCCTCTGGGACGACCCTGACGTCCTCACCCACAACGGTAGCTCCAGTCCCGGTGCTGGACGGGCTCGGCGTCGCGGAGGCACTCGGCTGCGGGTAGGCACTCACGCTCGGTGCTGTGGAGGCACTCGGTGGCGGATAGAAACTCGGCTGCGGGTAGGAGCTCTCGCTGGCGGAGGCACTCGGACTGGGGGTGAGACTCGGCTGCGGGCTGGCGTAATCGCTTGGCTCAGGGTTCGAACTTGGCACTGGCCCGACCGACGCATCGCTCCCTGCCGCCTGAGCATGGGTCACTGTGACGGTGACAGGCCGCTGGTTGCCGAGGGTCACCGTTTGCGTCCCGGCACGGATGAATCCCACCGGCGTGCGTGTCTCCGCCAACGTGTAGTTCCCGTTGGAGAAACGACTGAACTCCGCGCCCCAGATCGTGACGCCATCACGCACGCCGTCACTCTCATCGCAGCGGACATACCCAGCCTGACCAACAGGGATGAGCGAGTAGCACACTCCTGGCAGCCGGTTCCCGGCGCCGTCAACGGATACCACCTCAAGGTTGGCGAGCTCGGTCGTGGGCTGCAGTATCACCGTGATCTCACGTGGTGAGTCAGCGGCGAGCGTGACGGTCTCACTGCTGGAGGCGAACCCTGTCCGGAACAGGTCGATTTCGTAGACCCCGTCCTCGACGCCGTAAAAGACGACTGAACCGTCATTCGGCAGGACGTCGTACTCGTCGCAGCTGGAGGCCACCCCACCAGCGTCGGTCCCGAGGTTACCGCAGACGCCAGTGACCGGGAGTCCGTCCGTATTGACCGCATGGACGATGAGGGAGCGGGCCACGGACTCGCTGACAAGGGTGACCGCATTGGCGACTGAGAGGTCGATCGGCCCGGATTCCGCCCGTCCGTATCCCATCACTGGGCTGTTGAGCACAACCTCGACCTCACCCGACAGACCGTAGAATCGGGCAACGCCGTCCCGATCGGTGCAGGCACTTGCATACGACGGTGCCACCGAAAGACAACTCCCCGGTAGAGGCTTTCGGGTTTCGTCCGTGACGGTGACCGTGAGGGCCACGTCTGACCGGTCGATGAAAAGGACCTCCACATAGGCGGGAGTCCCCATCCCGACGGTAACAGTCTGGGTCGTGAAGTCGGTCTGATACCCGTCAGGTATGTTCCCTTCAGAGGACGCAACGGTGTAGTCACCAGGCGGCAAGCTGTAGACCGTGACAGAGCCGTCGACCCCATCCCGGTGGTCACATACCGTTGCCCCGTATGATTCCCCTTCGACGAGGAAACAAGTGGAAACGGGCCTGCCGTTCACATCGACGCCGTTCACTACCAGTGACGGAGTCATAATCACCGTGGGGTAAGCCACAGTCTCGCCGGTGAGGGTGATCGTCTGCGTGAGATTGCCGTGGATGCCCCCGAACCTGTTCGAGTAGCTCATTACAACATAGTCACCGGCCGGGAACGTCCCATAGACCTCGACCACGCCATCGGTAAACCCGTCGTCCCGGTCGCAGCCGCCGACTGCTTCCGACGCGATCGACAAACACGCACCGGGCACCGGGGCCCCAGCACCGTCGACGACGCTGATGAAGACGGCAGATGTCAGCGGACCACGGGAGCTGTGCCGAATGCCAATCTCGTGAGTCTCTCCCGACACGAACCCCGAAATCTCGGTCGGTACATCGGTCGCCTGATAACCATACGGGGCGACGTAGTCCGAAAGCTGCCAAACGGATCGCGGCAACCCGCTGAACTCGATCCGGCCGTCCCACTCCGCATTGTAATAATCGCCGTCACAGCCGCTGGAGGCCCTGCCGTATGTCAGTTCCACTCCTCTGATACAGGCGTTCGATATAAGCTGGTCGGATGTCAGGGGATTCCCCATCGCGTCCTGTAGGACAAGAACGATGGTGCCATAGCCGGGCTGCTCTCCGACCCTGACCGACATGTCGGACACCTGCCCAGCCTGCACATAGAGCGTCCCTTGTGACCCATTGTCAGCGAGAACGCAGTAGCTACCGAAGGGTAAGCCCTCAAGAAGTACAGTTCCGGTTTGATCGGTGGATCCTGCGACAGCGTCACCTTCGCAGACATCGCCTCGATACACAGAGAACGAGATACCGCTGACGGGCTCGTCGTTCCAGTCGAACGCGTTCAGGCGTATCGCGCCGGTCGGCGCTTCCTCTGCGACAGCGAACGGCGACAGACTGTCGGTCACGCCACAGATCAGACCGGCATTGACATCATTCGTCACGGTGATGTCCACCCAGCCGGCGCCAGCATCATGAAACAAGCGCACGGTCGATGGGTCAGAGTATCCAGCAGGGGAGTACCCGACGCAGACGGTGATTGAGCCGGTGTATGAGGCGGTCGTCGAGATATCGTACGAGATAGCGTTGGCAGTGGTAAATCCGTCGGGCAGGGAATTCGGGCTCCCAATGTTGGTGGCCGACGTAGTCCCTGATTCCGTTACGTCAGCGAACGTCAACGACACGTTTCCGTCGCCTATGCCAGTCACTTCGATAGAAGGACCGATCGGTGTGTTGGACGTGTCGATCATGACCGTCGGCTCCGGTGTGACCGTCGGCGGGATGACCGACACTAGTCCGGCGCAGGCCCCGTTGTCGATGGCGATGAGCTGAGCGTCGCTCAGTCCCAGCGTCAAGCCGACATAGTCGAGCATGCCGGGGTCGGCGAAGCCATTGGCATCAATCGCACCAGCCTCATAGAGGGACAGGCAGACAGCCGCATCGATCGCGACCGGGTCGACCGAGGGCTCAGCCGACGGGATAACGTCCGGCGGGAGCAGTCCGACGCAAGCTCCTTGGTTGACGATCACGGCCTGCTGCTCGAGGGTCAACCCCAGCGCCCCTGCAACATTGGAGAACGTAGCGAAGTCGGAGCCGTCAAACATGTAGGCATTGGCACCAATCACCCCCGCCGTGTAGAGCGCCGTGCAGACAGCCGCGTCGATCGCGACCACCGGGGGGATCGACGACTCATTCAACGGCGTGACCAGTCCGGCGCAGGCCCCGTCGTTGCCGATCGCGAGCTGCTGCTCGAGGGTCAACCCCAGCTCCGTTCCGACATTGAAGAGCGTGCCGAAAGCGCCGCCGTCGGCGTAGGCATTGGCATCAATCGCCCCAGCCTCGTAGAGCGCCTGGCAGACAGTCGTGTCGATCATGACCGTCGGCTCGACCGTCGGCTCGACCGTCGGCTCGACCGTTGGCTCGACTGTCGCCCCCTCAAGCCCAGTGGCACCAGTCAGATCCGCCCCCGTGAAGTCGGCACCGGTCAGGTCAGCTCCGCCAAAGGTGGCACCGGTCAGATTCGCCCCGTTGAAGTTGGCGCCGGTCAGGCTTGCCCCGTCTAACGTGGCAGCGGTCAGGTTCGCTCCGGCGAAGCTGGCTCCGCTCAGGTTGGCTCCACTGAAGGTGGCGCCTGTCAGGTCCTGAGAGCTGAAATCCTCCCCGGCCAGGTTCTGACCGTCGAACGTCTCCTGGGCCGAGACCGGGGTGCTCGAGCCAGGAACCATCATCGCCGGGCCAAGCAGGGCGACGAGGAGGCCAACCGCCAGGAACCAGTGCAGGATCGAATGACCGATGCGCATCGTGATGCTCCCCTGTTCGCTGACTGACATCGTGATCGGATGGCCACACACCATGCCCATCCTGTGCGATTTCGAGTCTAGAAAGGGCTAGGCCGAATGACCTCCCCCAAATGGGTGAAGTCTTCGGGGAGTCATCGTCAAGACCGGGGGCAATCGAGAAGACGCCGGAGTGGCTGGTGTCCAAAAGCAACGGATATCCAAAACAGGTCAGGCCGGGCGTCGTGACGTTGCCTAGAGCAGGGCGCGCCGCGCCGCGAGATCGGTGAAAGCCAGAAGGGTCGCGAGGTCGAGGTCGTCGGTGTCCTGGTCCGTGCCGGCCAGGCGCTGGGTAACCAGTCGCGCTCCACCTGGATACAGCAGCACCCACGCCGCCACGCATGTCTCCACGAGCAGGGTCAAGCGGTCGCAGATGACCAGCAGTGGCGCATGTTCCTGAACCGCGGCGTCCAGATCTGCCGGTTCGACCGTGACCACGTGCAAGTGGGGTCGCTGCGTCTGAAATACCCGCGCCAGGGCCTGGCGATAGGCGAGCGGTTCATTGGCCAGGACGATTGCCGTAGTAATTGAAGGAGCAAAGGTGTCAGGGTTAACAGGTAGCATGGACATCGCTCCGGACTGGAGCCGGCCCTCGGGCTGGCAGGGAACGACTTGCCATCGTTTCGTATGGGGTTCATCCTAGACGAGTCGCCCCTGGCCCGCATCACCAATATGGGTGAGGTCGGAACACGCCACGCTGGGCAGGGACGTGAATGTCAGCGGTCTCGTGCGATGGTGATGAGGTCATGGCGGATGGCGATGATCAGTGCCTGAAGCCGCGACTCGGCGCCGAGTTTGCCTAGCAGATTCACCATGTGGGTATGGACCGTGTCTTTCCCGATGAGCAGCCGGACCCCGATCTCCTTGTCGCTCAATCCCTCACCCAGCAAGGCGAGCACATCACGCTCACGTGGGGTCAGACCTTTCAGGATTGAGCGAGAGCGTTGCTTTCCTGGACCGCTCCTTGCTTCGTGCAGCAACGTGGCGAGTTCAGCGGGTGACACAAGCCATCCGCCTGCGGCCAGACGACGGACGGCCTGAACGATCTCCTCGATGTCGCAACTCTTGTGGAGGACTCCCGCCGCCCCCGCCTCCACTGCCGCGACGAGCACTCGTCGTCCTGAACTCGCCGTAAGAATCAGCGGCTCGGCAGCCGGATGCACGTCGTGCAGGAACCGGACCAGATCCACCCCAGGACCATCGGGAAGATCAAGATCCAGGACCGCCACGTCGATCGACACGTCCTGCGTGATCAGGCGCTGCGCCTCAGCGATGGTCCGGGCCTGGCCGATGACGCAAAAATCCGGTTCCAGTGAGAATGTGAGCGCGAGTGCCTGACGAAAGGCGCTATGGTCTTCGACGAGCAGCACATGAATGGGCCGAGAATTACCGACATGATCCTCCTGGCAGGTCATTTCATCACCTCGAGCGTGAATGAAAACACCGTTCCTTCGCCTGGTGTTGATGTAGCCGTCAGTACGGAACCATGGGCGCGTAGAAGCTGACGTGCCAGGAAGGGGCCAAGTCCGAGTCCGGGGGTCTTGCGATCCGCCGCGTCATGGCCCCGGCCGTACTTGGCGAAGACGTGCTCCAACTCGTCGTCCGGGATGCCCGGCCCGTCGTCCGCCACCTCGATACGGATGTAGCCGCCCTCGTATCGCACCCGCAGCATCACCAGGCCGTCCGGTGGGGTGTGCTTGTTGGCATTCCCGAGCAGATTGCGGATGACCTGCCCAATACGCGCGGGATCGGCATATACCTGGGTGGCAAGGACTACTGGGTCGATGTCCTGTTCAACGTGATGATCCCCCTCGAGCGTCCGGATGAATGTCAGAGCGTCAGCCACGAGGATGCTGACAGCGACGGGGCGAACATGGATCGAGAAGTCGTGGCGCTCGACCTCGGCGGCCGTTGTGACGTCGGTGACGAGGCGACCAATGAGGTCGCATTCCCGCCGGATCGTCGACAGCAGCGCCGTCTGTTCAGCGCTGGGAATGGTCCCCCGTTGCAACAGGCCGGAGATGGCGCGGATCGCCGCGACGGGCGCTCCCAGTTCATGCGCGACCATCGCGGTAAACCCGGCCTTGAGGGTCGCGAGTTCTTCCAGACGTGCGACATAGTCCTGAGCGGTACTGAGAAGCGCCTCCCGCTCAGCAGCGAGACGGGCCCGATCGCTCGCGTCGCGGATGAGGGCAAGGACGTATCGATCACGGGACGGTGGAGTCCGGTCGTCGGCCAGCGGCGTAAGGTTGAGCTCGATGGTGATCTCGGTCCCGTCGGAGCGCAGGGCGGGCAACTCGACGGAGGACCGGCCGTCGATGAGCCGTCCGCTCCCGGTCGTCAGATAACGGGCCACCCCGTTCGTGTGGGCGACACGAAGTCGCTCGGGAATCAAATTCTCAATGGGCGAGCCGATCGCGCTTGCCGCTGACCAGCCAAAAAGCTGCTCTGCGGCGGGGTTCCAGAACACCATCTTTCCAGTGGTGACATTAGCGACGACTGCTGCATCGCTCATAGTCCAGAAAATGACGCCAATGCCGAGCTGCTCAGGACACATCGTGACCACGTCAGTGCCTTCGATCGACGAGGTGCCTGGATCGCGCTGGTCATCCCCCGGAGTTGTTGAGTGGTAGTGCATATCTTCATACACCCCGCGAAGCGTCGTTGCTTCTCACTATCCTGTGATGGATGCACTATGCCACTGAAGAACCAAAATAGATATGACAATGAACTACCCGCTCAATAACGAGTCTGGACAGGTCGCCGATATCCGGGTCAAAGCCACTGCGATCATGTGGCCATGTAGATGCGGATGCCTGAACGAACGAGACGACGAGCCTACTGGTTAGCGGTCGCAGGTGACCCGATTTACGCCCGATGCCAACGGCAATTCGGCGACCGTCCTCGGCCGGGATGATGTCGAAAACCAGTCAGACGGCCGGTGCAAGGCGTCTGCTAGCCTTCGACCTGCGTCACAGGTCTTCATTGGCGACGACGCAATCGTCCCTATGGTGAGTCGCTCTTTCAGCCCCCGCCTGTTGCGGTTTAAGTACCTGTTTGAGTTCCTCTCCCACTCCCCGCGTCTGCTCGCACGGCGTTCCCCGGACCGCCGATACCTGCCTTCTGGTTGGTCAATTCAGCAGCACAATGTCACGGCAGGACGTTCTCGTTCGCAGGGGCCCTCATTATGGCGTCCTCTGTGGACTAATTGGCGTTAGTGAGAAAAACACTGAGGCCGCCCCGGTCGAACCGGTAGCGGCCTCAGTGAGTCACATCCCGAAGGACATCGTACAAATGGCGGAAGCGACGGGGGTCGCTCCCTCAGAAACCCCATTGCCGGTCGGAGCTATCCGCATCGCCGCATCAGCCCGGATATGACGATAACAAGCTCGAACGAGGAGCAGCAGTCATCTCGTTAGAGAACGGGCTAGCCCATACCTTCGAGCCAGGGAGGAAAGCGCATCGATCAGAAACAAGCGTTGCCCTTCGCCATTCAGTTGGGAACTTCTGAAGCGTCCCAGGCTCATTTTTGGAGATCGAAAGAAGGTCGGTCTCTGTTCCAGCCCAGTGAGACTCCGGAATAGAAAGCGACCATTTGCCTTCCCAGATCGAGGAGGCCAAACAGGTAGATGTTGGACAGGCATTCAAACGAAGCAACCGGCCAAACTCATGAGTCGAACTCCGTGCAATCTCTCTAAACGAAACCTTCTCGCGTGGCGGGACACTCTGAGCTTCTGAGCGAAGATAGCGATCTGCTTGAGTATCCCTGAAAGCTGTGAGAGAGCCATCGTGTTTATCGCCCCAATCAGCGCGATGTTCAGTACGCTGGCAACGCAAAATGCGTCCGACCCCTTACCGTCCGTGACTTCCCGTCGTACCAGGTCCGACAGCATGGGCGGTATTTCGCCATTCAGACAGGGAGGGCCATGTTGACATCTTCAACGTCCGCTTCGTCGAATTCGTCCGAAGAACTCCTCGACCGGGTCGTCGTGGCGATCGACGAGTACCAGCAGGAGCTGGTCGAGATCGTCCAGCGACTGGTCCAGATTCCCTCCGAGAACCCCAAGCTGACCGACTGCACACCTGGCGGCGAGGCCCAGGTGCAGGATTATGTCGCCACGGTTCTCAGCCAGATCGGGGCGACGTCTGATCGCTGGGAACCGCTGCCAGGACGCCCGAACCTCGTGGGTACCGTCTCGGGGACAGGAGGGGGACGCTCCCTCGCACTCAACGGCCATGTCGACGTCGTTCCCGCCGGCGAGCACTCCGACTGGGTCAATCCGCCCTATGCCGCCGAGGTGCATGAGGGTAGGATCTACGGTCGCGGTGCGTTGGATATGAAGGGGGGTCTCGGGGCGATGCTCTTCGCCGCCCTGATCCTGAAACGGCTCGACATCCGACTCAAGGGTGATCTCTTCCTCGAATCGGTGATCGACGAGGAGACCGGCGGCCCCGGCACCCGGTCGACCATCGAGCACGGGTACCGGCCGGACTTCGCCCTGGTCGTAGAGCCAACCACCGGTCTGGCGGTCATGCCGGTCGAAGGCGGTCTGGAATGGCTCCGGATCACGGTGACGGGTGTCTCGGGGCACTCGGCCTTCCGGTACAAGAGCGTCCACGCTGGTGGGCAGGGCACCGCGGTCAGCGCCTTCGACAAGGGCCTCAAGATCCTCAACGCGGTAGCGGAACTCGAACGGATGTGGGCCAACCGGAAGGTCCATCCGCTGATGCCGGCCGGGATTACGACGATCAACGTCGGTGCCATCGCGGCGGGTTCCGGCGGTGGGGCCAACGGGATGCCGAACGTGATGACCTCCGTATCGTCGCTGCCGGATTACTGCGCCATCGATCTCAGCCTCAAATTCCTCCCGTCCGAAAACGCGACCGTTGTTCGGGCCGAATTCGAGGAGTACCTCCACCACATCTGCCAGGCTGACGACTGGCTCCATGAGCACCCGCCGACCATCGAGTGGGGACTGCACGGTGTCTCGTTCCCGCCCGCGAACACGCCTGCCGATCATCCGGCCCTGGAGATCCTCCGGGCGACTCTTCGTTCCGTCGGAGTCGAACCGGCCACGCTTGGCTTCGAGGCGGTCAGCGATATCGCCTGGTACAGTGAGGCCGGTATCCCGTCGGCCCTCTGCGGACCCGGCGATGGCAGCGGCGCGCACGGCCTGGACGAGCATGTCTCGATCAGCAGCCTGGTTCAGTCGGCCAAGGCGTTCGCGCTGTTCATGGTTGCCTGGTGCGGTCACGATGCATAGCCCACTACATGCGCACCTACCCCGCGATCGTCGGTCAGAGTTCACTCAGTCCGAAACGGAGAGTATCGCCCGATGACCATGGCGATGGATCACCGGCCCAGGAGTGCCGACGACCTGCTGGCACGCCTTGAGTCAGACGGCATCGAACGACTCTGGGTCCTCTACCACGACTACCTCGGCCGAGCCGGCGGCAAGATCATTCCGAAGTCGAGCTTCCGAAGCGCAGTTGGTACCGGAGTGGTCTTCGCGAAGGCCAACCTGGACTTCGATCACCACGACCATCAGGTCGAGGGGGCCGAGTACCTGGCCAACGCCGGCGACTTCCTCGCGGTCCCCGACCCAATGAGCTACGGTCTACTTCCCCAGTACCCGGCGACAGCACGAATCCAGAGCTTCATGCGGCAGGACGACGGCGCGTCCTGGGACGGCTGCCCACGAACACAGCTCGTCCGGATGGTCGAGGAACTGCGAGACCACGGCTTCAGCGTCATGGTGGCACTGGAGCCAGAGTTCTATCTGATCCGCAGGGATGTGCGCGAGGAACTCCAGCCCGTCAACACCTCTCATATGTTCTCCGCCGCCGGACTGGCCGCCGAAGAGCCCTTCCTGCGCCGCGTCCTGGATCTGCTCGACGGGATGGGCGTGGACGTCCCGCAGATCGGTCAGGAATACAGTCCCGGTCAGTACGAACTCTCGATTGCCCACACCGACCCGATCGGTGCCATCGACTCCTACTACGCCGTCAGGGAAGCCGTCCGTGACGCCGCCCGGGAGTTCGGGTATGAGGCGACGTTCATGCCCAAACCCTACACCGACTGGTCGGGTAACAGCCTCCATGTCCACCTGAGTATCTGGGATCAGTCCGGCGTGACCGACTTGACACCCGACCTGACCGACGACGTCTCGATCTCGCGGACGGGTCGGCAGTTCATCGGCGGCATCCTCGCCCATGTCGATGCGCTCACTGGCCTGGGATCGCCGACCGTCAACAGCTACAAGCGCCTCCAGCCAGGATCGTGGGCGCCCGCCAACACATACTGGGGGTATGGCAACCGATCCGGCGTCATTCGCATCCCCGGTTACGGCCGCCGTCGGCACATCGAGTACCGGGCCAGCGACAACGCTGCCCAGCCAGAAATGCTCCTGACGGGGCTGATCGCCGCCGGGCTGGACGGCATCCGTCGCGACCTCGACGCGGACCAGCCGTTTCATGGCGATGTCGGCCACATGACAGGTGCTGACATCGCCGCTGCCGGGATCGGTTTTCTGCCGCGATCGCTGGACGCAGCGCTCGCCGCGCTGGAAGCCGACCAGATCATCACCGATGCCCTTGGGGCCAGTGCGCTCGGGCACTTTCTTGCCATCCGCCGACATGAATTCGCCCGATACCAGACGATCGTCCACGCCTGGGAGCGCGAGACATACTTCCCGATCGCCTAGCGCTGCCGTTACTGGTCTTGCCTTGGTGGCGAGGAGACCTCTCCCCCAGCCCCTCTCCGGCTCACCTGCTCGCTCACCCGCTGAAGCGGCTTCGGCCCCGCAAGTGCCCGGAGAGGGGAGCAGCACTACCTGCCAGGCGTAGGTATCCCAACTGAAAACCGCTGAAGAGTCCGGTCCCGTCGCTGGGCTGGTGGTGTCGACAAGCGGCTGTCTAACGCTCTACTCCGCTCAGGACACCGCCGCCCCGGCGAACTCGTTCAGCCGGCAGATCCGCTGGATGTTCGTCCGGCCGATCATTGTCTTGGTGTCGTCGTCGAAGTGCCCGAGACGGACCCGGAGGGTCTCGAACCCCTGATCCATGTAGGGCGTATTGGAGCCCCAGACGACGCGGTCGGCGCCCAGCTCGGCGATCGTGTCCTCGATGAAGTCCTCACGGTAGATCCCCGACGTCTCCATGATGACATTCGGGTTGTTGCGCATGGTTTTGAGCGCATCACCCAGCAACATCCCGCTGATGTTGATCTGCCCGCCATGGGTGGCGATGATCGTTAGGTTCGGAAACTGAGCCGCGAGGTCGTTGATCTGGGACGGGTGCGAGAACGTCGGATAGCCACCCGCCACCATCAGCGGCAGACCCCGTTCCTCCAGCACCTGGAGCAACGGGAAGGACAGCTCATCATTGGCGGCGAACTGCTCCTCGAAGGGGTGGAGATACAGTCCGATCAACCCAAGCTGGTCGATCCCTCGGACGAGCTCGGCGACCGCCCGCTCCCCCTGCCAGGGATCGACCCGGGCGAAGGCGAAGAACCGATCCGGATGAGTCTCAACGGCGCGAGCGACGCGGTCATTCTCCGGTCCGAAGTGGTAGTCGACCGGCTTGAGAGGGACCAGGATCGCCTGATCGATCTCGCTGGTCTCCATCGACGCGAGGAGACTCGCTACTGAGTTCTCCACACCGAAGAGCGATTGGCCAATGTGCGCGTGAGCGTCAATCAGCATGGCGATGCTCCTGGCTGAACGGGGTGGACGGCGTCAGGCCGAGGATGCGCTCAGTGTTCCCTGAGAAGATAAGAGCTTCCTGTTCGGGCGTGAGTCCGGCCCGGCGCACCTTCTCGACTTCGATCGTCGGATCACAGCCGGGTCCGTCACTGGCGAACAGGATCCGCTCCGCGCCGAGCTCGTCGACCGCCTCTTTGATGAGCTTCGGGTAGGGCATTGCCGACGTCTCGAGGATTAGGTTCGGGTGGCGCTTCGCGACCCGGATCGCATCCTTTACGTGGAAGTAGCCTCCCATGTGACCGAGTATGATCGTGGCCTCGGGCACCTGGACGGCTGCTTCGGCGACCTGGAGCGGCATCGTGTACTCCTCGTCCCCGCAATGGAACAGCGTCGGCACGCCGAGCCGAGCTGCGTGACGGATCATCTCGAGCGTCTGAGGGCTGTTCGGGTGCTGGAGATAGCCGACCGGATGCAGCTTGAGCCCGCGCATCTTGTACTCGCGGATCGCCCGGTCGAAGAGTTCGAGCGCCTCGTCGCCGTAGCGGGGGTTCATCCGCGCGTAGCCGATCAACCGGTCGGGGTACTTCTGCACCGCCTCCGCGATGTACTCGATGACGCCTTCCTCGCGGCCGGGCGCATCGCGGTAGGTCATCACGACAGCCCGTTCGATCTGCGCCTCATCGAGCAGGCGGATGATCATCTCCGGCGGATCAGACCAGCCAAGCGTTGACGAGTCGTCGACATGCGTGTGCGAGTCGATGATCATATCGCTCCTCTCTGACCGTCGACACTCGATGTTGAGCGTCGCGGTCGCTACGAACGTGACGAACCAGTTACCGGACAGTCAGCCCACCGTCGACCGTCAGGATGGCGCCGGTCGTGAACGAGCTGGCCGGCGACGCCAGATAGACGATCGCTCGGGCGACCTCCTCGGGTCGGGCAGTACGGCCAAGGGGATGAAGCGCCGCCGTCTGGCGCATGGCCTCCGCCGGATCCGCGAGCCGGTTGAGGTTGTTCGCCACCATCGGCGTGTCGACCGAACCCGGGGCGACGGCATTGACCCGGATATTATGTGGTGCAAGCTCGGTCGCCAGCGCTCGGGTCAGGGCCATCACCGCCCCCTTGGACGCGCAGTAGATGCTGCTCCCACCCCACCCGATCAGCCCGGAGACGGAGCCGAGGTTGACGATCGCACCCCGTCGCCGGGGCACCATCGACCGCATGGCCGCCTGGGCGACGAAGAACATTCCCTTGGCATTGACCCCCATCATCTGATCGAAGTACGCCTCCGTCACGTCCAGGGACGATGCGACCACCGGGTTGATCCCGGCATTGTTGATCAGGATGTCGAGCGGCCCCAGACGTCCGGTTACCGTCGCGAATGCGGCCGCAATAGAGTCAAGCGAGGAGACGTCGCAGTCGACCGACTCGTGGTCAGCCCCTTCGAGCAGCGATCGCGTCGCAGCCATTCCCTCCGGAGAAACGTCGAGCAACGCGACGCGAACGCCCAGGCTCGCCAGCAGGATGGCCGTCGCGCGGCCGATCCCGGAACCAGCTCCGGTGACGACCGCAACCTGCCCGCGCAGCTCATCGAACCCGAGCCCGGTGGAGAGACCCATCTGTCTATCAGCTAATCCGCGCTCGCTCACTGCCCAACCTCCGTCGCGATGACCGCTCCGTCACCGTGCCCCCGATCGCTGGTGCCTCGCATCGGTTCAGCCAAAGCGGTTTTCGACTGGGTTACCTGGGGGTGATCAGGGCTGCTGCTCCCCTCTCCGGGCACCTGCGGAGCCGAAGCCGCTTCAGCGGGTGAGAGAGCAAGTGCGCCGGAGAGGAGCTGGGAGAGAGGTCTGCTCCACCACCCAGGCGCTTCACATGCAACCCGCTTCAGTTGCATCACAGCATCACATCCCCACCGTTGGGACCGAGGGTCTGACCGACGTAGTACGTCGAGTCGCTCGATGCGAGGAAGACGGCCGTTGGCGCGACCTCCTCGACCGTTCCCGACCGGCCCAGCGGGAGCTGACCAATGACGTCCATCCCCTCAGTTCCCGGCACGCTCGACCCAGGCGGAACGATCTCGGTATCGATCGGACCCGGTGCGATGCAGTTCACCAGAACGCCCTGGCGGCTGACCTCGGTGGCGAGGACGCGGGTGAAGGCGATGATGCCGGCCTTGGCGGCAGAGTAATGGGCCCAGCCGGGGCGCCCCTTGTAGGCCAGCTGTGACGCGATGTTGATGATCCGCCCATCGTGCCGCTCCAGCATCTGGGGTAGCACCGCATGGGTCGTCATGAACGTCCCCCGCAGATGGGCGGCGATCAGCTCATCCCAGGCCTGTAACGGCATGTCCTGGACCCGATACATCGTCGCGAAGCCGGCGTTATTGACGAGGATGTCGATCCGACCCAGCGTCGCCGTGGCCTCGTCGACCATGGCGTTGACGTCGTCTTCGAGCGCCACGTCGGCATGGATCGCGATCGCTCGCCGGCCCATAGTCCGGATCTCCGCGACGACCTCATCAGCCCTGTCCGGACTCCGGTGATAGTTGCAGGCGACATCGGCGCCCTCGCGGGCAAAAGCCAGCGCGATCTCCCGGCCGATCCCTCGGCTCGCCCCAGTGACCAGCGCGACCTTGCCGTCCAGCTTCCCCACGAGATGTCCTCCTTATGCCAGTGCGTCTTTGATCGAACGGGGGCGATTCACGGGTATCGGCGCCGAAACCCCGGTCGGGCGGATCGGTCTCCGAGCAGACGACGAGTGACTAGCGCGCGCGCGTCCGCGGATCGAGGGCGTCCCGAAGACCCTCGCCAAGGAGATTGACCGAGACGACCGTGATCATGATCGCGAGCCCCGGAAACGTGCTCATCCACCAGGCTTCGCGGAGGTAGTCGCGGCTCATCGCGAGGTCGAGTCCCCACTCCGGGTTGGGCAACTGGGCGCCGAGGCCGAGGAAACTCAGGGACGATCCGATCAGGATTGCCCACGCGATGCTGATGGTGGACAGGACGATGATGGGACCAAGGATGTTGGGCAGGATGTGGCGGAGCACGATCCGTCGGTCATCGGCGCCCATGACCCTGGCCGCCTCGATGTAGACGTCCTCCCGGATACTCATCACGGACCCGCGGACCATCCGTGCATAGCTCGGAATCAACGAGATCCCGACCGCGATCATGGCATTCCTCAACCCCGGTCCGAGCACCGCCACAACGGCGAGCGCGAACAGGATCCCCGGGAAGGCCAGCTGGATGTCGATCAGGCGCTGGATGATCATGTCGCTCCAGCCACCGTAGAACCCGCTGATCAGACCGAAGAGCGTCCCGAACGAACCAGCGATCAGGATTGCGATCGCCGCCACGGCGAGTGACTGACGCGAGCCAATGATGACCCGGCTAAGAATGTCCCGCCCGAACTGATCGGTTCCAAAGATGTTGGCACTCGTCGGGGCGGTCAGGTAGCGGGCGTAGTCCTGGTCGAGCGGATCCTCCGGCGCGAGCAGCGGTGCCAGAAGCGCCGCGGAGATGATCAGGAGGATCACGACCCCACCCGCCAGAGAACTCCGGTTCTTGCTCAACTGGCGGATCGCCTTGCGGAACTCGCCCTCGGGACGCATGGATCTGGTCTGCTGCGTCCGGAGCGCGAGGGTGTTGGCTTGTTCAACCACGGTGACTCGGTCTCCCTGTCCTGGACTAGGAATTCTTGATTCGAGGGTCGAGCAGGCCATAGCTCAGATCGATGATCAGATTGATCACGACATAGACCGACGCGGCCAGAATCACGATTCCCTGCACGAGCGGGAAGTCCTTCCCGAGAATGCCGGTGATCGCGAGCCGCCCGATGCCTTGCCGGGCAAAGACCGTCTCGATCACGACGGCACCGCCAAGCAGGGTGCCGAGCTGGAGACCGATGATCGTGATCACCGCCATCAGGGCGTTGCGCAGGGCATGACGAGCGACGACCAGCGGCTCGCGCAGTCCCTTCGCCCGCGCCGTCCGGATGTAGTCCTGCTGAAGCACCTCGATCAGGCTGGAGCGAATCAGCCGCGCGATGATCGCCGAGAAATCCAGACTAAGCGCCAACGCCGGCAGAACGAGGCGTTTCCAGCCGCCCTCTCCGGTTACCGGGAACCACCCGAGCCGGAGCGAGAAGACGTAGATCAGGATCAACCCGAACCAGAAGCTGGGCATCGAGACGCCGAACAGGGCGACGAGCGAGCACAGCGTATCCACCCAGGAGTTTCGCCGCAGGGCTGACACCGTCCCAAGAACGACCCCGATGATGATCGCGAGGACCATCGCGACCAACGCGAGCTGGATCGTCGCCCCGGCCTGCTCCGAGATCATCGTCAGGACGGGCCGATGCGCTTGGATCGAGTCGCCGAAGTCGCCCTGCAACACGTTGCCGATCCACTTCAGGTACTGGACTGGGAGCGGATCGTTGAGTCCCATCTGCTCCCGCAGGCGCTCGACGTCTTCCTGCGTGACCGACGGTTGACCACGGAGCATGGCGAGGGCTGGGTCACCCGGGATCAGGTGCAGCATGAGGAAGACGGCGATCGAGACGCCGAGCAGGACCGGGACCGCGAAGACGAGTCGCCGAATCAGGTACTGGGACATAAGACCTCCGCCCCTCGGACACGGGAACGATCAAGGGGTCGAATGCGGGCCGACGGCCTGAACTGGATTCCGCATCCGGTCACCAGGCCAGAGGGCCGGGCGACCGACTCGCCCGGCATCCCGGTTAGCTGACGGTGGTGTTGTAGTGGAGCGGGTAGATATTGAGGGTGTAGTCCCAGCCGGTGACGGTCGTCTTGCCGGCCATGAGTTGCATCTTGCCCCAGAGCGGGATCAACACCGCGTCGTCCATGATCATGATCTGCGCCTGCTGATACAGCGCCATGCGGGCAGCGACGTCGCTCTCCGCGTATCCCTGTTCCAGCAGAGCGTCGAGGGCAGGGTTGGTGTAGTGGGACCAGTTGAAGCCGGCGGCGATCTGGCTGGAGTGGTAGAGCGAGTACAGGGATTCCGGGTCGGCGCCCCACCAGAAGATGTCGCCGAGGTTCTGGTCCCCCCGGTTGTAGGTGTTGAAAATGGTCGGATTGGACTCGGTCGTGAGCTGGAGATCGATACCGACCTCCTTGAACTGGGACTGGAGGACCTGGGCGGCCTCATCGAAGTTGTTGTTGGCCTGGACGATGAAGGATGCCGACAGCGTCTGACCACTCTTGGTCCGGGTATCCCCATCGCGGACCCAGCCAGCCTGGTCGAGCAGGGCGTTGGCCTGATCGACATCGTACGGGTAGTACGCCTCGACCGCCGGGTTGTAGGCAGGCGTCAGGGGTTCGAGCGGACCAAATGCCGCCGGCACGGTCTTCTGGAAGATCACGTCCGTAATGACCCGCTTGTCGACGGCATAGTTCATGGCCTGGCGAACCAGCTTGTCGTCGGTCGGCGCCTTGGTGCAATTGAGCTGGACCGAGCGCGGACACCCGAGGGTCCCCTGCTCATAGACGACGAGCGACGAGTTCGCCTTGAGGTCGGCGTATTGAGCCGGAACGATCTCCTCGATCAGATCCACTTCGCCGCTCTCCAGTGTGGACGATCGAGTGCCCGCCTCGGAGATGATCCGCCAGTCGATCCGCTCCAGCATCGCCGGACCCTGACGGCCGTAATAGGCTTCCGGCCCCCAGTTGTAAGCGGCGAACCGATCGAGTGTGACGTGGCTGTTCGGGACGTACTCGGAGATGACGAACGGCCCGGTTCCCGGAGGGGTCAGCCCCATTCCGTCCGGAGTGGAGGCGGCGTAGCCGGGCGCGATCGCCCGCCAGTTCCCGGCCGCAAGCAGGGTGAGGAACGGCGCGTAGGGCGTATCGAAGACGATCTTCGCGGTAGCCGGATCGACCACGTCGACGCGGTTGAAGCCGCGCGGGACGCTAGCGAGCGTAGCCGCCGCCGGGTCATTGAGCCGGTCGAACGTGAACTTGACGGCGTTGGCGTCGAAGACCTCACCGTTGTGGAAGGTCACATCGGTCCGCAAGTGGAAGGTGTATTCCAGGCCGTCAGCCGAGATCTCCCAGGTCGACGCCAGCCCTGGGTAGAACGTGTCATCACCGGGGAAGCGCCAGACGAGCGGATCGAAGACATTGGCCAGGATTCGGCCGGTGGCGGCCAGACCCGATTTCTGTGGGTCCATCGTGTCGGGGGTCTGCCAGGCGCCGAAGACCATCGTGCCGCCGGGTGTTCCCTGCGCTGGCAGTGGTCGGGCCGCCGCCGCGGCTCCCGTCGTTCCGATCAGGGATGCGACCAGCGGCATGGACAGCCCCAGGGCCGTGGCCTTGATGAAGAACTCGCGCCGGTCAATCTTCCGGTCGATCATCGCGTCGATCAGTGACATCTCATCAGTCATCGGGGTCCCTCTCTTGACGCTGCTTCGCGTCTGAATGGCATGAGTTCGAGTGATCGGATCCGCTGGCCGCTACCTTCCGCCGGCGGAGGGTAGCGGCCCTGTCAGGGGTGGCTAGCTGATGGTGGTGTTGTAGTGGAGCGGGTAGACGTTGAGCGTGTACTTCCAGCCGACGACAGCGACCTTGCCAGCCATGGACTGCATCTTCCCCCAGACCGGGATCAACGCGGCGTCATCCATGATCTTGATCTGGGCCTCCCCGTAGAGCGCCATCCGGGCGGTCTGGTCCCCCTCGACGTATCCCTGCTCGAGCAGCGCATCGACCTCGGGGTTGGTGTAGTGGGACCAGTTGAAGCCGGCCTCGATCTGGCTGGAGTGGTAGAGCGAGTAGAGCGACTCCGGGTCGGCACCCCACCAGAAGATGTTGCCGAGGTTCTGGTCACCCCGGTTGTACGTGTTGAAGACGGTCGGCTCTGCTTCCGACGTCAGTGTAAGGTCGATGCCAACCTCCTTGAACTGGGACTGAAGGACCTGAGCGGCCTCATCGAAGTTGTCATTGGCGACAACGATGAAGGACGCCGTCAGCGGAACGCCGTCCTTGCTTCGGGTATCGCCATCGCGGACCCAGCCTGCCTGGTCGAGCAGGGCGTTGGCCTGGTCGATGTCGTGTGGGTAGTACGCCTCCACCGCCGGGTTATACCCCGGTGTCAATGCCTCCAGTGGACCGAAGGCAGGATCCACCGTCTTGCGGAAGATCACGTCCGTGATGACGCGCTTGTCGACGGCGTAGTTCATCGCCTGCCGGACGAGGACATCATCGGTCGGCGCCTTCGTGCAGTTGAGTTGCACCGAGCGCGGGCAGCCTAGGGTTGGCTGCTCGTAGACGGTCAGCGCGGAGTTGCTCTTGAGTGACTCGTACTGGGCCGGGACGATCTCCTCGACCAGGTCGACCTCGCCACTCTCGAGTGTGGACGATCGGGTACCGGACTCGGAGATGATCCGCCAGTCGATGCCCTCCAGAAGCGCCGGTCCCTGACGACCGAAGTAGGCCTCCGGTCCCCAGTTGTAGGCATCGTTGCGCTTCAGGGTCACGTAGCTGTTGGGGACGTACTCGGAGATGACGAACGGCCCGGTACCCGGAGGAGTGAGCCCCATCCCCTCTGGGTTGGAGGCGGCGTAGCCAGGCGCGAGGACGCGCCAGTTGCCAGCGGCGATCAGCGTCAGGAACGGGGCGTAGGGTGTATCGAAGACGACCTTCGCCGTTGCCGGATCGACCACGTCGACGCGGTTGAAGCCGCGCGGGACGCTCTCAAGCGTGGAGTTGGCTGGGTCATTGAGTCGGTCGAACGTGAACTTGACGGCGTTGGCGTCGAAAGCCTCGCCATTGTGGAAAGTCACATCGGTCCGCAGATGGAAGGTGTACTCGAGGCCGTCGAGCGAGACCTCCCAGCTCGACGCCAGCCCTGGGTAGAACGTGTCGTCTTCCGGGAAGCGCCAGACGAGCGGATCGAAGGCATTCGCGAGGATCCGGCCAGTGGCGGCCAACCCGGTTTTCTGCGGATCCATCGTATCGGGTGTCTGCCAGGCGCCGAAGACCATCGTGCCGCCGGGAGTCCCCTGCGCAGCGGCCGGAGCGGCGGCCGATGTCGCCACCGGAAGGACGGCGGTCCCGAGGACTGAAGCGACGATCGACGTTGAGAGGCCAAGCATTGCCGCGCGGCCAGCGAACTCACGGCGATCGATCCTGCGGTCGAGGAAGGCATCGATCAGGGACAACTCGTTCTGCATCGGAAATGCTCCTGTGCGTGAAGGCGAGAAGATTGGGGCAAGAGCGATGGGACGTGTCGCTGGCTTGGATCAGCGCGGAGCGGTTCCTCCTACTAGGCGTGGCTCACAGCGGTGACGCCAGAGACCGGCGCGCGGCTGGCCAGGCCATAGAGCGACTCGACGTTCCGATGGAGGATGTCGGCGGCGATCTCCTGGCCATCAGCGAGCGGGAAGTACCCGGCACCCGAGATCTTCGCGAGCGCCTGGCTCAACCCCCGTCGACCAACCAGCGCACCCAGCCAGTTGAGTTCCGGGATGTTGATCGCGTCGGAGCCGTACAGCACCTTCGCGGTCGGAGCAGCTTCGAGAACCTGCTCGATCCGGGCGGCGATCCCAACGGACGCCCACGGGATCATCAGGGAGAGGTCGCACCAGACCAGCGGGTAGACCGAAGTCAGATAGCCGGCCTCAGTGCAGTAGGGGTAGCCGCTGTGGACGAGCACGATCTTCGTCTCAAGGATGTCTGGCTGGTTGAGGAACGGCGTCAGCAGGGCCGGGTTCACGTTCGGCCACAGGTTCACGTGGGAGGTGTGCCCAGTGTGAAGCTGCAACGGCACATCGAATTGCCGTGCCTTGGCGCAGGTCACATGGATCAGGTAATCCCGGATGACCTGTTCGGTCGGCTCACCGTAGGCCCGGTGCGCGATCCAGGCCGACTCGGCCTCGGCGAACGTCGTCGGACGGATTGCGAGTCCAGTCCGGTAAGCCATGATCGACTTGAAGAACGCGAAACCCGGTCGAGCCGCCTCGACGTCAAGGGCCGCGTTGAACGCTGCGATCACGTCCCCGAACGAGCGGATCGGCGCGTCGCCTGCCGCACCGTGGAATGACCCGCCATAGGGGAAGAATCGCTCGATCCGATAGCCCTCCCAGACCGGCACCGGGATCAGGTCGGCGAACTCATCGCCACGCAGGACCGGCACATCTGGAAAACCGGGGTCGAACAGCAGCCCACTGATCTTCTGCGCGCTGTACAGCGTTGCGATGTACGCCCGATAGTCCTTGATGGCGACCTGGTTCCGGGCCGCGACGACCGCATCGAAGGTTGGCTCGCAACCTAGCAACTGACCCAGCTCCCTTACCGCGACCCGGCTCAGCATCATCGTCTCGTTGAGCAGCGAGGTGTCGCCGCGGAGCGAGACGGAGATGCTGTTGCGGAGCAGGGCGGCGGTCAGGTCGACCGAGTCGGCCCCGAATGGATGGCAGTGGTGGTCGAGCGCTGGGATGGATTCGAGATCGATCGGCATACCGGACGACGTCATCTGGATCCCTCCTACAGTGCGAGGCGCATACGTTCACGGGCGATTGCGACGTGTCGCCTCATGGCCGATTCGGCGGAGTCGGCATCGCCGGCAATGATCGCGGCGACGATTTCCTGGTGAGGGGCGAGGTCCGAGGTCTTCATCCCGTAGCGCTTGAGTTGGGTGAACCACAACCAGGCGTTGAACGACACAAGCCGCTCGGGAAATCCGGTCATGATGTGGTTGCCGCCAATCCTTGCGATCGTCAGGTGAAGGTTCATGTCACGCTCCATGAACGTCTCCAGATCACCAGCCCGCTCGGCCATGTCGACGGCTTCCGCGATCGACTCAAGGGCAGCCTTCTGCTGAGCGTCGATTGCGAGGGCCGCTGATCGCGCGTTGGCCGGCTCGATGACGGCCCGGCTCTCGAAGACGTACTGGGCGTCGGCAAGCCCGAGTTGCCGGACGACGATCCCTCGGCGTGGGTAGATGGTGACGAACCCTTCATCAGCCAGCCGCCGCAGTGCTTCCCGAAGTGGGGTCCGTCCAACCTCCAGCTGAGCCATGAGTCCGGCCTCGCTCAGCGAGGCACCGGGGAGCAATTCGATGGTCACGATCAACCGCTTGAGGTGATCAAAGACGTGTTGACCAGCCGATGGCGACGAATCGTCTGTGAGCGGGATAGTCTCCAGGTGAGCCAATGGGCGACCCTCGGTTGGCATCGGTCCATGGACGGGTTCCTCCGCCACACCGGCAGCGTATATCAGACATCGACCAGATGGATACGAGTGATATGCGGAACGTAACGTGAGCTAGACAATTGCCACCGGGCGGGCTCCCCGTTCGCGTCCGATGTGTGAGCGTCTCGATTGTCTTCTCAGGGGATTCGCTATCGTATCGCCGTCGCCATCCGCCTTGTTAGGGACAGATCAGACACCTTCAGGACGCGATATTCGGCCAGTTGGCCCAGATGCATGCTGGGAAAGGGTCACCTCCGTCCATCTTTCTTCCTCGGATCAGGACCTGTCGGCAGAGCGTCTAGAATCCCAGCCGTCTATTCAGCCATCGCCGCCAATGGTTGGACCTCTGGCTGGCATAGTGAGATTCGGAGTCTTCAGTTCTCGATACCGACACCTCCACCGATTATGCGATATTCGGTCAATAGGCTTCCACGTTGGACGAATCGCGTTCTGTTCTCGCCGCGTATTGACGTAATTCGCATCGACTGATAGCCTGTCTCCATCTCACGACAGTTCGATCTCGACAGCTTGTGGAGGGACGCGTATGTGGAGTAGTGCGGCACCCTGCACCGTGGCGCTCACCTTCGACTTCGACGCCGAGTCGGTCTGGCTCGGCTCGTTCAAACTCGATACGCCGTCAGCGCTGTCCCGCGGTGCGTATGGCGCCTTCGAGGGCGTGCCCCGGATTCTGAAGCTGCTCCGGAAGTACGACCTCCCGGCGACGTTCTTCATTCCCGGCGACACGGCCGATCGTCACCCGGATGTCGTCCGCACCATCATCGCGGACGGGCACGAGGTCGGTCACCATGGCTACCTCCATGAACCGCCACATCTCCTGGAACCCGATGAGGAGCGCGCCATCATGGAGCGCGGCTTGGAAGCCCTGGCACGGCACGGCGTCACGCCCACCGGCTACCGGTCACCATCCTGGGAACTCTCGAAAGCGACGTTGCCGCTGCTCGAGGAATACGGTTTTCGCTACGACTCGAGCATGCTGGCGCGCGACACCCCCTATTGGGTTGAAGTCGGCGACCGCACGACCAACCTCGTCGAGGTTCCTTCGGCGTGGGAGCTGAGCGATTCCGCCCATTTCATGTTCGTTCCTAGCGCCGGCATCGTCGGCCTGAGCGCCCCCTCCAAGGTCGAGGAGATCTGGCGCGGCGACTTCGATGGTGCCTACGCCGAGAACGGCATCTTCGTCCTGACACTGCATCCCCAGATCATCGGGCGTCACCACCGGATGCGCCTGCTCGACCGCGTCGTCCAGCACATGCTGGCACAGGACGGGGTCCGGTTTGTTCAGATGCATGAGATCGCGGACGACTTCCGCGGCCAACAGGCGTGATCTCCGAATCGTCCGCCCCGAATCCCCACGCTCCCGTGTCCGACTGACTCGATCCGACCCATCCTTGAGGAGGCATCCATGACCGAACAGCAGCCCGACAACCAGGTCATCAGGCACACCCAGCGACTGGCCCAGGCCATCTCCCGGCGCGACCTCATGCGCGGTGCGATGGCCGGAGCGGCCAGTTTCGCCGTCGCCAGTCATGTCGGTACCCCGACGGCAGCGGCCCATAATCCGTCCGACGCTCAGCCCAATCGCCTTCTGGTGCAGGACGAGACCCCGGTCGCCGGTGGATCGCTCGTCGCTGGCATCACCGGGCAGCCGGACACCCTCGACCCGCACAAGGCGACGATCTACTCGTCGCTCCAGATCTACGACAACATCTACAGCAAGCTCATCAACGTCGATGCCGATCTCAACTTCATCCCGTCCCTCGCGGCCTCATGGACCAACCCGAGCCCGACGGAATGGGTCTTCGAACTGGTGCAGAACGCGGTCTTCCACAACGGCGAGCTGTTCACTGCCGCCGACGTGAAGTACACATTCGATCGGATCAACGACCCCGCGACGGCCTCACCCGCCGCGACCCTGTTCGCGCCCGTCACATCGGTCACCGTGGTCGATGACTATCATGTCCAGTTCACGCTAGGCGAGCCATTCGGCCCCTTCCTGTCCCATCTCGCCGGTTCCGGGCAGATCGTCAACCAGAAGGCTGTCGAAGCCGCTGACCCCGCACGAAACCCGGTCGGAACCGGGCCCTTCAGGTTCGTCGAGTGGGTGACGGACGACCACCTCACCGTCGCTCGCTGGGACCAGTACTTCAAGCCGGGCCAGCCGTACCTCGACGAGATCACCTTCCGCGGTTTGCCGGTCGACGACACCCGGATGGCCGCCCTGCAGAGCGGGGAAGTCAACTGGGTCGACGCGGTCCCGCTCCAGAAGGTCTCGGAGATCAGCAGCGGCGATGAGTACAACTTCTACACGGCCGCTACCGCCGGGCTGCCGGACTTCCTCGTCATGAACTCGAGCCAGCCGCCGTTCGACAACGTCAAGCTCCGGCAGGCGATCGCGTGGGCGACCGACCGCAAGGCCATCCTCCAACTCGCCTACTCGAACGTCGGAGAAGTCGCCAACGAGGAGGTCGCCACCGGAAGCGCCTGGCATTCCGGCTCGACGGCCTTCGACGCGGCGCCTGACATCGAGAAGGCCACGCAGTTGCTGACGGAATCCGGCTACGACACCAGTATCCCGATCACCTACCTCGGCCTGCCCCAGTACCCCGAGCTGCTCCGAACCGGTGAGATCCTGAAGGACAACCTCTCGAAGATCGGGATCAACCTCGAGATCGAGCAGCAGGAGGTCACCGTCTGGGGCCAGAACCTGTTCTCGAAGAACTACCAGATTACCTCGGCCTACTCGAGCAGCATGCTCGATCCAGATGACTTCTATCACCAGCTCCTGCTCTCGACCTCGGCCGGGAACTACGTCGGGTATAGCAACCCGCAGATGGACGAGTACGCCGAGTCGGCTCGGTCCGAGACGGACTTCGAGGCGCGCAAGGCGATCTACCAGCAGGCCCGCACGCTCCTGAACGAAGAGGTCCCATTGACGTTCGTTCACTACGAACTGCTCAACTACGCGACGGCGAAGAACGTCATGGGCACCCAGATCCTGCCGTCGATGGAACTTCGCTTCGAGGACGTCTGGATCAAGCCGTAGGCGTCAGCAACCCGTTGGCGGGGCGGTGTAGGGGGTTGGGTCGCCTCGCGGTGGGGGCTCGGAGGATCCGTGGGCATCCTGTTCTTCGTCCTCAAGCGCCTGCTGATCACCATCCCGGTGCTGATCGGCATGTCCCTGCTCGTCTTCAGCCTGATCCATCTGGTGCCCGGTGATCCGGCCCGCGTCATGCTGGGCCTGACGGCGACACCGGAGAATGTCGCCACGCTGCACCAGCAGCTCGGACTGGACGATCCAGTCTGGCGCCAGTATCTGACCTGGCTGGGGAACATCCTGCACGGCGATCTCGGCACCGACTACCGATCTCATGAGCCCCTCACCCAGATGCTCCTCGCCCGGCTGCCAGTGACCCTGGAACTGACGGTCCTCGCGACGATCTTCTCGGTGCTGATCGCGATTCCGCTCGGGGTGCTCGGCGCCGTGCGCCGCCGCGGCGTGGCCGATGTCGCCGGAACGACCGTCTCCCTCCTCGGCATCTCCCTGCCCGACTTCGGGCTCGGCGTCCTGTTGGTCCTGCTCGTTTCGCTCAAGCTGGACTGGCTGCCGCCATCGGGCTACCGGCCACTCTCCGACGGGGTGATCGATAACCTCCGCTACATGATCCTGCCGGCGCTGACGCTCTCGATCTCGATGGCGAGCGTCCTCCTTCGCACGACCAGGGCGGCGATGCTCGAAGTCCTCGGTCAGGATTACGTCAAATTCGCCCGGGCCAAAGGGATCAGCGAGAACCTGGTGATCGCCAAGCACGCTCTGCGGAACGCCTCGATCCCGATCGTGACCGTCTTAGGACTCCAGTTTGGATTCCTGCTCGGCGGCGCGGTGATCGTCGAGTCGATCTTCAGCCTGCCTGGGATCGGCCGGATGACGCTCAACGCTGTCAACACCCGGTCGTACCCGATCGTCCAGGGCGGCATCCTGATCATTGGCGTGCTGTTCATGCTGGTCAACCTGCTGACCGACCTCCTGTACGCCGTCCTCAACCCCCGGATCCGGTATGAGTAGCGAGATCGCGACCGGCGGCATCCCACCCACCGCGACCACCATCGAGACCACGATCCGTTCGAGCGGGTCCGGGCGGCTGAGCGGTCTGCGTCGGTACCCGGCCCTGACGCTTGGCGTCGGGATCATCCTCTTCCTGATCCTCCTCGCGCTGGCCGCGCCCGTCCTGTCGCCGACCGACCCCAATGCGATCAACTCCGATGACGTCCTCGTCGGAATCGGGACGCACCACCCGTTCGGGACCGACAACCTGGGCCGGGATCTCTTTAGCCGGGTGCTGTACGCCTACCGGACATCACTCCTGATCGCCATTACCGCGACGGCTGCCTCGGTGATCGTCGGCGTGCCGCTCGGGTTGCTGGCCGGGTACGCGGGCGGCTGGACCGACAACGTGATCATGCGGGTCATGGACGTCTTCTTCGCCTTTCCGACGATCCTCCTCGCGATCGCCCTGATCTCGGTGTTCGGCTCCGGGATGGGCGTGCTGATGCTGGCGATCGGCACGATCTACGTGCCGTACATCGCCCGGGTCGTGCGTGGGTCGAGCCTCGCGGTCAAGCAGGAACTCTTCATCGAAGGAGCGCGCGCCCGAGGGGCCGGGCCGATCCGGATCATGTTCCGCCACATTCTGCCGAACTGCCTTGGGGCGATCCTGGTGCAGATCTCACTGATGCTCGGCTTCGCGATCCTGATCGAGGCCGCTCTCTCGTTCCTTGGCCTCGGCATCGAACCCCCAACCCCGTCTCTCGGCCGGATGCTGTCGGATGGCCGCGACTTCATGAGCGACAACCCACCGGTCGTGATCTTCCCCGGAGCTGCCATCGGCCTGGCCGTCCTGAGCTTCAACCTAATTGGCGACGGCGTTCGCGACTGGGCAGACACGCGCCAGCGCGGGCGCTAGCGACCTGGAGAGAGACCTGAACGATGGATATCGATACCGTCCTGACCAACGCGACCGTGATGACGATGGACCCTGACCAGCCCAGCGCGAGCGCCATCGGCATCCTGGGCGAACGCATCATCTGGGTCGGCCAGACCGACGACGTCTCGACCCAGCTGAGCGGGCAGTACCGGACGATGGATCTCGGTGGCGCCACTGTTGTCCCCGGCTTCAACGACGCCCATCACCACCTCCTGCTGCTGGGTCACTGGCTCACGCAGATCGACTGCTCGTTCCCGACTGTCCACTCGATCACCGAGATCATCGCTGCCGTCGGCGAGCGGGTCGCGATGACTCCCGAGAGCGAGTGGATCCAGGGACGGGGGTACGACGACAACAAACTCGCCGAGCACCGCCACCCAAACCGGTGGGACCTCGACGCCGTCGCGCCCAATCATCCCGTCCTGATTCGTAACGCCTCCGGGCACATGTGCGTCGTCAACAGCCTTGGGCTGAGAATCGCGGGGATCACCGCCGAAACGGAGGTTCCGTTCGGCGGGGCGATCGAGATCGACCGCACGACCGGCGAGCCGACCGGTCTGCTCCAGGAAGCGGCCCAGTCTCTCATCCCCCTCCCTTTCATCCCGACGGAGCACGCGGCGCTGCGGCGCTGCCTCGATATCGCCAGCAAGGCTTACCTGTCCGCGGGAATCACCAGCAGTCAGGAGGCGGGAATCTTCTCCACGCCCGAGTTCACCGTGTTCCAGCAGGCATGGGCCGAGGGTACGCTGCCACTGCGGACCTACCTGATGATCCGCCAGCAGTTTCTCGAATCCCTGGAGAAGCTCGGCGTCTTCACCGGGTTTGGGGATGATCGGTTGCGGATCGGCTGCTTCAAACTCCTTGCCGATGGGTCACTGATCGGACGCACCGCGGCGGTCTCGGAACCATTCCTGGAGGACCCGTCGCCCGACAACCTTGGCTTGGCGATGATGCCGCAGGCGGAGTTGGACGACCTGATCTGGCGAGGACACTCGGCGGGCTGGCAGGTCGCGATCCACGCGATTGGCGACCGTGGCATCGAGATGTGCCTCGACGGTTTCGAGCGCGCCCTCGACCGCCTCCCTCGCCACGACCATCGTCACCGGATCGAGCACTGCGGAATCCTTCGGCCCGATCTCATCCAACGGATCCGCGATATGGGTGTCGTGCCGGTCGGGCAGCCACCGTTCGTCTACGAGTTCGGAGATGGCTTCCTTCGCCACCTCGGCCGGGAGCGGAGCCAGCTCACCTATGCGCTCCGGACCGTCCTCGATGCCGGCATCCCATTGGCTGCCAGTTCCGATTCCCCCGTCTCGTCGTTCCAGCCCCTGCTCGGAATCAAGCTCGCCGTCACCGAGCGGACGAGCAACGGGACCGCGTTCGCTCCGGCGGAAGCGATCTCCGTCGAGGAGGCAATCGCCCTCTACACCAGCGCCGGGGCCTACGCTTCGTTCGACGAGCACCGGAAAGGAACGATCACCTCTGGCAAACTGGCCGACTTCGCGATCCTGCGGGAGGACCCCAGAGGCGTCTTTCCGGACGTGATCGACAGGATCCCAATCCTTGGGACGATCTCTGGCGGGCAACTCGTCTATGAGGATGCGCTCGTCCGGAGCGTGTCCCTGACGGTCTGAGGGAACACATGACGTTACTGAGTGTCCGCGACCTCGCGACGGAATATCCTGGCGACGGCGCCCCTGTCCGTGCAGTCGATGGCGTCTCCTTCGATGTTCAGCCTGGCGAGATCGTCGGACTGGTCGGCGAATCGGGTTGCGGCAAGACGACTGTCGGCTTCTCCCTGCTCGGGCTACTCCCACCCAGAGCCAGCGTCGTCCGTGGCGAGGTGCTGTTCGATGGTCGCGACCTCCTGAAGCTCAGCGAGCCTGAGCGCCGGAAACTGCGTGGCAACCGGCTCGCCATGATCTTCCAGGACCCGATGACGTCGCTCGACCCATCCTTCACGGTTGGCGACCAGATACGCGAACCCCTCCAGGCTCACCTCGGACTCAGCGCCCGAGTGGCAGACGAGCGGGCGATCGACCTCCTGACCCGGGTCGGCATCCCCTCGCCGGAGGACCGGATGAAGCGCTACCCGCACGAGTTCAGCGGCGGCATGCGCCAGCGAGTCGTGATCGCCATCGCCCTCGCCTGCGACCCGGCCCTGCTGATCTGCGACGAGCCGACATCGGCCCTCGACGTGACCGTGCAAGCCCAGATCCTGGCGTTGCTCCGGTCCCTTCAGGCGGAGAACCGGCAAACTGGCATCCTGATGATCACCCACGATCTCGGCGTGGTGGCTCAACTCTGTCATCGAGTCGCCGTGATGTACGCGGGGCAGATCGTTGAGCAGGGTCCGGTCCGGGATGTGTTCGCCACGCCGCGCCATCCCTACACCCAGGGGTTGCTCGGCTCACTTCCGGGGCGGGTCCGCCGCGGCCAGCCCCTCGTCCAGATAGCAGGCACTGTCCCCGACCCACGGCACATGCCAGCCGGTTGCCGCTTCCACCCACGCTGTCAGTTCGCGATGCCTGCCTGCCAGATCGCGCCGCCCGTCCGCACTGTCGGCACGCAGCAAGTCGCCTGCGTCCTCTACGAGCAGGAGCCGGTCCGTGCATCCGCCTGACGGGGCCGGGGCGCCGAACGCCTGGGGCGAACCCATTCTTGATGTCCGTGATCTTCGGACGTATTTCACACCGGCGCAGAACATCGTCTCGCGTTTCCGAATCGGGAAGAGCCTCGTCCGCGCCGTCGATGGAGTCGACCTCGCTGTCTTTCGGGGTGAGACCGTCGGCTTGGTCGGAGAGTCCGGCTGCGGCAAGAGCACGCTCGGCCGATCGATCCTGCGGCTGGTCCGCCCAACGAGCGGGGACGTCTTGATCGACGGGATTGACGTGGTCAACGCGTCCGGTGCGCAGCTGCGGCAGATCCGGCGGCGAGCGCAGATCATCTTCCAGGATCCGGCCTCGTCCCTGGACCCACGGATGACCGTCGGCCAGACGATCGCCGAGCCGCTTGCCATCTTCAACATCAGAGACCGAGCCAATCGACGCGCACGCGTCCGTGAACTGCTCGAACAGGTCGGGCTGCCGGCGAACGCGGAGGACCGCTACCCGCACCAGTTCAGTGGCGGGCAACGCCAGCGAGTCGGGATCGCCGCGGCGCTCGCCCTCGAACCGTCGGTAATCATCGCCGACGAACCGACCTCGGCGCTGGACGTGTCGGTCCAGGCCCAGATCCTGAACCTCCTCCAGGATCTCCAGCGGTCGCTCGGGGTTGCCTACCTGTTCATCTCTCACAACCTCGAGGTCGTCCGGCACCTGAGCGACCGGGTCGCAGTCATGTACCTCGGTCGGATCGTCGAGACGGCACCAGCCGACACCCTGTTCGATCAGCCGCTCCATCCCTACACGCGGGCGCTGATGCGCGCGATCCCCGACCCGGACCCGTCAATCCGTCACCAGCCCGTGCTGCTCACCGGCGAGATCCCGAGCCCGCTCAACCCACCGAGCGCCTGCCGGTTCCATCCACGCTGCCCGATCGCCCGCCCTCGCTGCGCCGTGGACGACCCAGCGCTGCTCGGTGATGCTGACGGCCATCTCGTTGCGTGTCATGCCGTGGAATGGGCCCGCGCCAACCAGCGTCCGGGTGAGCGGCTGCCGGATCCGTCGGATTGGCGCGACGAACGTTTGGCCAGCAAGGGACCCCAATGAAGTTTGAACTCGACGAGACCGATCTGAACATCCTGGAGTTGCTGGAGGAGAACGGACGCCGGCCGAACGCGGAGATCGCGCGGGCCCTCGGGATCGCCGAATCGACCGTCCGCAAGCGCGTCGACCGGATGCAGCAGGGCGGCGTGTTCCGAACGGTGATCGTGCCCGACTTCTCGGTGATCGGGCTGGAGGGACACATCATCGTTGGCGTTCACGCCGAACTTGGCAAGGCCGTCGAGATCGCACAGCGGCTGATGGCACTTGAGGAGGTCCGCTTCGTGGCGCTCTCGACAGGAGCCTTCGATCTGATCGTCGAGGTCTACCTCCCCTCGATCAGCGACTTCCTCGGGTTCATCGAAGACGAACTCTCGCAGATTCCCGGGATCAAGGGCGTGGACACGTCGACGATCCTCCGCCAGCCCAAGAGCCGGTACAACTGGACCCGGATGCTCCGGAACGGAAAGGTCCGGCGGGAGAAAGCCGAACAGACCGGCACCATGATGGGAAGCTGATTCGCGCCCGGCGTGAACCGGTTCGCCACCCTCCGCTGTCCAACAGTGAGATCGTGCTGCTCTCACCACGGTCCCGACGACGATCGAGACCACGCCCCGCGCACGGGTCGCATCGAGATAGGAGAGCAGGGATGACAGGACGACCAGGAACGGCCAGTGATCATCAGTTGGCTGTATCGCTCACCTTTGACTTCGACGCCGAGTCGGCCTGGCTGGGAGCGTTCGGGGTGGACACGCCGTCCGCACTCTCACGAGGCGCCTACGGAGCCAACGAAGGCGTGCCCAGGATCCTGAAACTGCTTGAGGAGTACGACCTGCCAGCCACGTTCTTCATTCCCGGCGACACCTGCGACCGCCACCCGGACGTGGTCCGATCGATCGCGGCGGCAGGCCACGAGATTGGCCATCACGGCTACCTCCACGAAGCGCCCCACCTGCTGAGCCCGGTCGAGGAGCGGCGCATGATTGAGCGCGGCCTCGATGCGATCCAGCGGATCACAGGCCTGACACCGACGGGTTATCGGTCACCGTCGTGGGAACTCTCGAAGGCGACGTTCGGACTGCTCGTCGAGTACGGCTTCGACTACGATGCCAGTCAGCTGGCCCGGGACCGACCCTACTGGGTCGAGGACCAGGGCGTCCAGACCGACGTCGTGGAAGTACCCTCAGCCTGGGAACTGGCCGACTCAGCGCACTTCCTGTTCGCCTACAACCCCGTCTACCTGATGGGAATGAGCGGTCTATCCAAGGTCGAGGAGATCTGGCGGGAAGACTTCGAGGGCGCCTACGAGGAAGGCGGTGACGGCTGCTACGTCCTGACGATGCACCCACAGATCATCGGCCGGCGTCACCGAATGCAGATGCTGGAGCGGATCATCCAGCACATCCGTAGCTATGACGGCGTCTGGTTCGCCCAGATGCGTGACATCGCGACCGATTTCCGGGACCGATCTCTGGTTCGATCGGCATAGGGTATAGGACAGCGTTATTGTGCCGCCAGAAATCAGTGGACCGCGCGTCTTCGCCTGAGTATCGACAGAAATGTGAGGGCGGCTGGAGGAGGGATCACTCACGGATCCTCCTTTAGAGCGGTGTTCATGATGGTTGTCCGGTGACGTGATAGCCGCAGTGCCGGTAATACGCCGTCAACTCAGCGGAGGTCAGCCGGTCGAGTGCCGCCCCGATGGCGGCTTCGACCGCCTCGCGCGT
>JAABUN010002488.1_pt1 | contig 32557 bp, 37 predicted proteins | sample 5559311 | NCBI WGS metagenome assembly JAABUN01 (sample SAMN10711877, study PRJNA513370) | rock metagenome | isolation source: Antarctica rocks | place: Antarctica: Victoria Land, Siegfried Peak sud | reverse complement strand
ATATTGCAAGAGTGCTATGGCACATTAGTTTGTCCTCTTTTGGTTGAATTTGTTTGGCGACAAAATTCTAGAAGAGGACATTCTTTATTTCAAATATCAAATCTTATAACTGGCAACTTGGGTTACATAGTGAATTTTATTTCTTCGTCCCAACGCTTACGGTCTTCGATGTTGTCCATCGAAAATTTCCATTTCTTATCGGCTCGCTCGATTCGTTCGAGCAGTTTTTTGCGCTGCTCTTCTTTTGAGAGATGAAGAAAAAATCTGAGCGTGTGAATGCCGTTGTCGAGAAGATATTCTTCAAAATTGTTGATGTGTCGAAAGCGTTTTTTCCAGATGTCCCGCCCGATCGCGCTTTCGGGAAGATTTTGCCGCGCCAGTTTTTCCGGGTGAATCCGCTCGACAATTACATGCTCGTAGTAAGAACGATTGAAAATGCCGATTTGACCGCGTACCGGAACTGATTGCGCCGCTCGCCACAGATAATCGTGTTTGGTTCTTTTTCGGTTTGGGTTTTGAACATCTTCATCTCGCAGCCCTGTGGGTCGAGAGCGGACATTACATTTTTGATAGTCGCGTCTTTGCCCGCGCCGTCCATCGCCTGAAATATAATGAGCAGTCCGTTTGTTTCGTGCGCCATCAGGATGTCCTGATATTTCGCTATCTCAAGCGCGTCCTTTTCCAGACGCGCCCGCGCCTTTTGTTCATCGCCCGACTTCGCCGTAAAATTCGGGTCAAAATCCGCGAGCCGCGCCTTTTTATATGGCTGATAAATAAATTGATTGTGATTCACTTCGCCTTTTTCCTCCATCAGTAAGATTACTATGCGCCGGCGAAGTTACCGATTTGTAACAAATGTTTTTTACTATAAAAACGATTGAAATTTAATACTTATACTAATAGAAGTTACGCAGTTGAATGAAAAATCAACAATTTACGAGCCTTTTTGAGAAATGTAAATTACCATAAGCCTTTTATTTTCAATAAAGTTTTGTCCAACAATGTTTCAACTGCGTAACTTCTAATTATTATTGCTCTTTAATTTCAAAAAAATTAATTTCGGCTTCATACAAATAAATCCAAGCGGATGAAAAAGGTTTGCCCTTCATCTCCAAACTTGCCTATAATTTCAGTAGAAGTTAAAAATTTTGGGCAAAGCCAATGTTCGTTTCAAATTTTAATTATGGCAAAAGCGAAGGAAATAACCGGACTTGATTGTGCCGCCGACGCGCTTGAATGGGCGGCAGAAGTTTTGCGTGTGCGTTTTGATGAAGTTGCGAGTTTGCGCGGAGCGGCGCTTGATTTCTCAGACATCGAAGGCGTTCACAGTATGCGTGTAGCGACACGCCGTTTGCGAAGCGCATTGCGTGATTTTATGCCGCTCACGGATAAACGTCCGCCTAGACGAGTAAGAAAAGATTTAAAACAAATTGCCGATGCGCTCGGCGCAGTCCGCGACCAGGACGTGGCGATTCTCGCGCTTGAAGGATTACAAGCCGAAGCGGAAACCGAAGCACTCAAAGAAGGCATCGGAAAATTGCTCAGAGACCGTAATGGCTTGCGCGAAGCTGCCCGATTGGATTTGACGAAAACTATTGCCGTCGGCAACATCAATGATTTGCAGAAACGATTTACATCAGCAATTGACAAAGTGATTAGTCGAAAGAAATCGAAGCGGATTATTAGTTTCAATGAAGCCGGACGCGATGTGGTCGCCGCCGGTTTGCAGGATTTACTCGATTTAGGCGGGAGTCTTTACCAGCCATTCAATATCGAGGAATTGCACGAGATGCGCATTGCCGCGAAGCGTCTACGCTACGCAATCGAACTTTTTGTCGCCTGCTGGGGAGAACAAATCGCCCCGTTTGCCGAAGAAATCGCCGAGATGCAGTCTTTCCTGGGCGAAGTTCACGACTGTGATGTCTGGATTGAAAGTATGGGCAAACGTCTGCAAAATGGTTTACGAAACGACGCAACGAATGAAAGCGATTATCAAGCGGCTACCTGGCTTTTGTCAGAATTTGTCAAGAAACGCACCAAAGAATATCGCTCCGCGCTCAAACTCTGGAGCGATTGGGAAGCAAACCATTTTGCCGAAAGAATGCGGACAATGATGCAAACTGCGTAAGAAATTACATTACGACGAGTGATGCGGTCAGCAAGTCAATGTCTCGAGCGATTCTTGAATAAATCGGTATCGCTTTAAAGATAAAGCGAAATTTATTAGCCAGCCGACAACCAGCTTAATCTTTTTCTGGTTTAAGCGAGCGAATTTCGTTTTTGGAATTGATGTATTTACAAGCCGGTATTTTTCATCGAGCCGAATAAACTTAATGATTCGACTATTTTGACAGCTACCGGAAGCTAGAGCATTAGTTGACGAGTAGAATTTGGAATTAGCAGAACCGGCAAACGCCCGTCAATTAAATGAAATTATCCGGTTTTCCGTGCGCGGCGAAAAATCTCCGTGCCGGAAATTGTCAGTCTTCCGGTTTTCGATTTGCTCGTTGCCGGCATACTGGAAGAGGAAGAAGAAAACAATGCGGACGAGTAAATTTAAGTTTTGACGATAATTCGGAACAAATCAATAAAATGAAGTTAACGAATCGTGCCTTGGAAAAAGCCGGTCAAAACAAAGACAGCAAAATTAGTCGGCTTACCAAATTACCATACTTTTGATAATTGGTTGGAAAAGTACGAATAACCGGTCATCTAGTCTTATTTCAAATAAATTTCCGTGTCCAAACCGAGTCCAAAAGTTTCCGCTTTGTCGGGCTAAACCGCTTTATCTCTCTAATTGATAACCTAATTTGAACAAGCATTTATCTCAGGTTTAATGTTTGCCAAGTTTTCAAGAAATTCAAATGGTGCTTAGGGCGGGAATCGAACCCGCACGCCCCGAAGGACACAGGATTTTAAGTCCTGTGCGTCTACCAATTCCGCCACCCAAGCACGAGAAAAAGATTAGCACGACTTCATTTTAAGTTCAAAGAAGCACCGCGCGAAAGACTTAATTTATAATCGAAGGCGAGCAGTAATAAAACAATGACAAACCGGCAAATAACTGTAATACTATCAACAGAAATTAAATTTTTTGAGGAAAACAGATGGAACAATTTACATGGATTCTGTGGATTGTTTTGGGCGCGATTCTAATTATCGCCGAGATTTTCACGCTTGGTTTTGTGCTGTTTTGGTTTGGAATCGGCGCGCTGGCGGCGGCATTAGTCGGTTGGCTGGGTTTCGGGTTCGGGTTTCAATTTCTGATTTTCGCCGTTATTTCTATTGTTCTGACGGCAATGTCGCGGACAATTTTTGTCAAGTATTTTCCCCAAGACGAAGATGCAGTAAAGATGGGAATGGATTCGCTGCCCGGACAAATCGGCACAGTTACGCTCGCCAGCAAAGGCGCACTCCAAGAGGGCGCGGTTAAAGTTTATGGCTCGATATGGACAGCTTTTCCGATTGATGATGCAACGGCACTCGTCGAAGGCGAAAAGGTTGAAGTTGTGCGCGTGCAAGGTTCGTCAATTTACGTCCGAAGCGCGAAAGAGCTTCCCGGATGGAGAGAGAACAAGTAAAAAGTAAAATTACCACCGCCAGAGGCGGTGGCTTTGGATGTTCGCCCTAGAAGGTGCGTTGGTGCTGTTGAATGAAGATGAAGTCTTCTTTTCTTCTCTCAACAAACGTGGTAATTGAAGAGTCTGAATAATGAAGAACTTCAACCTCTTTTTAGTTGAATGAAGGCAAATGTTTTTTTGATTATTCGGCTCATTCTTATTTCTATCTAACTTTTTAATTCTTGAGCTTGATATATTTTGGTTTGTTTGCCACTTTTGCCTTTTGTTGGGTAGCCGAAACCACTACCAGAGGTAGTGGCTTTGCTCTTAGTAAAAAGGCAAAAGTAAAAAGTTAAGAAAATTATTTGTTGTAAAACATTTTCTCTTAACTTGGCATCCTTTGCTGTTCGCCAATTGCTTCAACTTTTGCCTTTTTACTTTTTACTTTTGCCTTTACAAAATCTCCGCCGTATCCTGGTCGGCTGTGTCGTGAATATCTCCCAAGTTCAATGATTCTATCTTTATCTCTTCTCCGTTTGGTTCGGGCAAATCATCGCCGGAAAGTCGCGCCAAAATTAAGCTGATATTATCTTCGCCGCCGCGTTCGTTAGCAACTTTGACAAGTTCCGAGCAAGCCATTTCCAGTTGATTAAGATTTTTTAAGATAATTTTCTGCATATCCGCGCCGCCGATTTTGTTTGACAAACCGTCGCTGCACACCAGCAAGACATCATCGCGCTGCGGCAGAAGACGAGTTGCCACCGGATAAATTTCGTTTTGCGCGCCGAGTGCCTGTAAAATTACGTTTTTGAGCGTGTGCGTTTCGGCTTCTTCGGGCTTGATTTGTCCGGCATCAATCAATTGCTGGACGAGCGATTGGTCTTTGGTTATTTGATAAATTTTACCATTGCGAACCAGGTAAGCGCGGCTGTCTCCGACTTGAACCAAATCTACCGCTTGAGGCGTAATGCCCATACCCGTAAAGGTCGCGCCCATTCCGTTATATTGCGGGTCGGAACGTCCTTGCCGGTGAATCAGAGCATTGGCGTAAACGGTTGCGTCGTAAAGTTTGCTTATCAGCGATTCGCCGGAGTTTTCGGGCGCAGCCGTTTTCTCCGACCCTTCATCCAAAAATCTTTCACTAATGGTATCAACCGCCATTTTGCTAGCGACTTCGCCCGCTAACGCGCCGCCCATTCCATCCGAAACAGCCAAAATAATTCCTTTATCGTCTATCTCGAACTTTTGCGATTCGACGATAAATTCGCCTGCATCCTGCGAGCTTGTCCAAGTCTTTGAATCCGAGATATGCAGCAGCAAATAATTATCTTCGTTACCTTTGCGAACGCGCCCGACGTGCGATGTAGCATGTGTTTCAACAATCAACATAATAAAAAGAGTTGAGAGTTGAGAGTTGAGAGTTGAGAGTCAAATATATTTTCATCTCTCATCCCTCATCCCTCATCCCTTAAACGAGTGCTTGATCTAAATCTTCCAAAATATCTTCAAGGTCTTCGATGCCAACCGAAACGCGCACTAAGCCGTCGGTAATTCCCAACGATTGGCGTTTTTCTGCAGGAACGGAAGCGTGCGTCATCGTCGCCGGATGCGAAATAAGGCTTTCGACACCTCCTAAACTTTCGGCTAATGTGCAAATCTTGACGCTTTCCAAAACTCTTTTTGCATTTTCGAGCGAGCCTGTATCAAACGCAACCATTCCGCCGAAACCTTTTTGCTGGCGTTTCGCCAATTCGTGCTGCCGGTGTGAAGCAAGTCCGGGATAATAAACTTTTTCAACCTTCGGATGTTCGGCAAGAAAATTCGCCACGGCGCGTCCGTTTTCATCGTGTTTTTCCATCCGCACGGCTAAGGTTTTCGTTCCGCGCAAAACTAAAAACGAATCGAACGGCGAAAGAATCGCGCCGATGCTGTTTTGCACAAACCGAATCCATTCAGCATCTTCTTCATCGTTTAACGCGGCAAACCCGCCAATACTGTCCGAATGTCCGTTCAGATATTTGGTAGTCGAATGAACGACAATATCAACGCCGAAATCCATCGGCTGCTGTAAATACGGCGACATAAAAGTATTGTCGCAAACGACTCGCGCACCGTGCGCGTGGGCGATTTCAGAAACCGCACGCAAATCCGTCACGGTCATTATCGGGTTGGTCGGCGTTTCGACAAAAACCATTTTCGTATTCGGTTTGAAAGCCGCTTCGACATTGTTCACCTCAGATGTGTCAACAAAATCAAACTCGATACCGTAATTGGACAAAATTTTGCTGAACAGGCGATAAGTTCCGCCGTAGGTATTATCGCCGCAAATAACGTGGTCGCCCGCTTTGACGAGCTTTAAAATCGCGTCGGTTGCCGACATTCCCGAAGCAAAAGCAAATCCGAATTTCGCGCCTTCGAGCGCGGCGATGTTTTTTTCGAGCGCGAGGCGTGTCGGATTTTGCGTCCTGGCATACTCAAAGCCTTTGTGTTTGCCGAGACCTTCCTGCGCATACGTCGAGGTTTGATAAATCGGAACGCTAACTGCGCCCGTCGCGCTGTCCGGTTCGTTTCCCGCGTGAATTGCAACTGTCGAAAAACCCATATAAATTGGAAAAACTTTAAATAAAAATTTTCGTTAATTTTAACTCAAAGAAGGAAATTAGATTAATAAAATACTCGTTTCACCGAGATTTTATGGTAACTTGCCGAAAAAAAAATTGCAACCGGCAAAAATTTATCCCAAATTACAAAAATCATTGAAGTTATTTTATAAACCGCGCCGCAAAGTTGAAAACTTGAATGGTTTTCAAGACTTGCTTTATAAAAATCGGTAAATATAATCTTTTTGAAAAATAATTTTCCATATCGGCGGAAAGTAGTTAGAATGGTTGAGAAGTTTTCAACAAATCTAAAAACCAAAGAGGACTAAAATGCTACCGAAAGAACCGGACGAAGTACTTTCGCTTTCGGAGAAGCGAAAATCAGACCGTAAAAAATTGATTGTCAACGTTGATTATGAAGGCGAAGACGGCACCGGCATCGCTAACACGCGCGACATCGGCAGCGGCGGATTGTATATGCTGACTGACGCGCCGCTCGATGTGGAAACTCCGCTTTTTATGCGGATGACCATCGGCGGCGAGGAAATCGGTCTGGACGGCGTGGTAACTTACACTGACCCCGGACAAGGTGTCGGCATCAGCTTTCAAGCAATATCGGAAAAGAATGAAGAAATTCTCAAACGAGAACTGCACCTAGAATAGTGGTAAGTGGTAAATATTTTACTTATTACTTATCACTTATCATTTATCATTTATGTTTGAACAATTTACGCTCGGAATTGAAGAAGAATTTCAGATTGTTGACCCCGAAACGCGCGAGTTGAAATCGCACGTTTCGGAAATTTTGGACGAAGGCAAACTGTTGCTCGGCGAGAAAATCAAGCCGGAAATGATTCAATCAATGATTGAAGTCGGCACGGGCATTTGCCATAACATTCAAGAAGCTCGGAAGGACATCACCCAGTTGCGATGCATAATCTCGATGCTCGCCCGCAAAAAGGGTATGGAAATCGTCGCCGCTTCGACGCATCCGTTTTCGCATTGGGGCGACCAACAGATATTCGATGATGAACGGTATGCCTTTCTTGTCGAAGAGTTGCAAATGGTGGCTCGTTCGCTGCTGATTTTCGGGCTGCACGTTCACGTCGGCATCGCCGATAAAGACCGGCAGATTCATCTGATGAACGCCTCGCGCTATTTTGTGCCGCACGTTTTGGCGATGACGACATCTTCACCGTTCTGGCTCGGACACAACACGGGCTTGAAATCCTATCGCTCGGAAGTTTTCAAAAAGTTTCCGCGCACCGACATTCCCGACCATTTCGATTCGCACGCTACTTATCAGAGTTATGTCGATTTGTTGATAAAGATGAACTGCATTGACAACGCCAAAAAGATTTACTGGGACATTCGCCCGCATCCGTTTTTCCCGACGCTTGAATTTCGCGTCTGCGATATTCCGACCAGAGTTGACGATACAATTGCCGTCGCCGCGCTTTTTCAGGCGATTATTGCCAAACTAAATCAAATGCTGGACAAAAATTGGGGATTTCGGCTTTATCCGCGCAGATTGATTCAAGAAAATAAATGGCGGGCGGTGCGTTACGGCTTGGACGGAAAATTATTAGATTTGGGCAAACAAAAAGAAGTTCCCGTTAAAGATTTGATTTATGAACTACTCGATTTTATTGACGACGTTGTTGACGAACTTGACTCACGCAAGGAAATCGAACATATTCACACGATTCTCGCACGCGGAACCTCCGCCGACGAACAATTAAAAGTTTATGCCGAATCGGGCGATAATTTTTTTCCGGTCGTGGATATGCTGATAAAAAACACGATGGAAAACATTCCTGAAAAGTGTTTTGATTAGAAAATTTATTGAAATTCGCAAATGCGTCGGACTGTAAGTTTTACTGCAGTTCGACGCATTTGCGAATGATGATTAAACAATAATAAATACGTTTTTTATAAAAATGTTTTGAAACTCACAACTTTTTATGCTTTAAAGCCAGCTTCAAAAAATTCTCAAACAAAATTCTCCCGTCGCGTGATTCGTTCGGGTGTTCCCAGCGCGTCGGGTTTTTACTCCAATCTTCAAACGATTTTTCCAGATGAAATTGCACGGCGTAAATCATCTGACCGTCCGTTTGTTTGACCATCATTTGATTTTTGCAAAGGTAGGAAGTAGCGAGAAGATTAAAACCTTCGGGAACGCCTTCGACTTGCAGACCGTGATTTTGCCAGACGCGCAAAATATCGTCTTCCAAAGTATAATCCTGCCAAACGCGGCTTTCCAAACTTTCATCGTCCGCCGCGACACCGGCAAAAATCGGGTCTGCTTCGTCAACGATTTTGATAAAGCGATATTGATATTCAACAACCCGGTCAGTGCGTTTTTCCGAAGGCTCGAGCGCGTCGAGCGTTTTTAACTTCGCGCCGAAACTCGTCCCGACCAGCTGATGCGCTCCGCAAATAGCTAGAACGGGAATTTTCGTCTGCTTGATAAATTTCTCAAATTTCTTGAGTTGTTCGGGATTGTAATAATCAAAATCCGACAAAGTTCCGCTCATCACAATCGCGTCGGGGTTAAAACTTTTCGCCGCTTCGCCGACTTCCGATAAATGAACGGTTAAAGTTTTCGGATTTTTCACGAGGCGCAAAACATTCTTAGCAATGTTGTCGCACGCCATGCCGGAAATCTTTCGTTCAAACCGCAGTTTGCCTTCTTTCGTTCCGTTCCATTCTTCCCGCGCCAAATCCGATAAATCGTCTTCGTAACGAAGCAGGTCGTTGACGATTAAGACTTTCGCGTGCGCGATTTTTTTCTCAATCGGCTCGTAGCGGCAAAAAGGACGGTTATTAAAAGGAAACGGAAGCGTTTCGGCGGATGATTCTTGTAAAATTGGTTTTGCTTCAAACATAACTAAAAATTATCTTAACATTTTTGGAAACCGTAACACGAATACGCGCAAAATTTCCAATAAAGCGTTTAGATTCAAATTCTTAATTGCCGCGTTGCTTGGTGCTTTGCTTAAATTCGGGCATTAGTGAGCCTGCGCCGATTTCTTCTATCTCCTGACGAATTTCCTTGATTAAGCTCGAACGCATACGCCCGCGAACCGGAGAAGTTTTATCTTTGGCGATTTCATCAAACAGTAGTAAAATCTTCTGCCAAGCCGATTCAAGCTCGTCGGCAAGCGTCGAAATTTTCGTAATATCATACGGCACGGCGACGGCTTGACAGCCGAAACGGGCGAAAATCTGCAAATATCTGGCGGTTGATAAATCGGGACAGGAAAAGCGTTGATTGCCGACTTTTAGCTCGACTCCTAAAAGCGTATGTTGAATAATCGCGCGGTTTTCACGCTTTGCAACGTCGAGCCGGTGAGCGCGTGTGCGCTGCGTTCGCACTTTCGAGCGATAAATTTCGGGAAGCCATTCCGCTTTTAATTTTTCTTTGATTCCCGTCGCGATTTCCATATTCAGCCACAAAAAAGCGCAAAAGACACAAAATCATTAAAACATATTTTGAGATATTTTTTAATGAAAGCGTTTGACGCTTAAATTTTTTTGTGAATTCTGCGCTTTTTTGCGATTATCTTTCCGCTCTTATCGTTGCCGTCGGCGAATGCGAAAATCTTTCAATCACGCCGTCGCTGAAGATTCCGAAATATAAAACTCCCAAAACCGTTATCACCAAAACCGCTGTCATCGCAGCTGGAATCTTCGGCGCGTGCCAATCAGTCGTTCTTTCGCGGAAGAACATTACGACAACCAGACGTAAATAATAATAAGCCGAAATTGCCGTATTGACGACCGCAACGACAACCAGTAGCGTGAGCATCGAACTTCCCGCTTCGAGCGCGGGACGAAAAACAAGGACTTTGCCCATAAAGCCCGCTGTCAGAGGCAGACCCAAAAGCGAAAGCATAAACAGCGAAAGAGAAAACGCCAAAACGGGCGACCCGAAACCGATGCCGTTGTAATCTTCAAATTCGGTACGGCGGTCGTTTTTTTGTCCCAATAAAGCGACAATCGCAAACGCTCCTAGATTCGTTATGGCATAAGTCAGCATATAAAAAGCGACCGAAGCGATTGCCGCGTCACGTTTTTCAATTGTCGTCGCCATTCCCGCGCCGATAAATCCGACCAAAGCGTAGCCCGCGTGAGCAATCGAAGAATACGCCAGCATTCGTTTGACGTTGTTCTGTACAATCGCCGCAACATTGCCGACTGTCATCGTCAGCATCGCTATTGCAGTCAAAGCCGTAATCCAGGTTTCGTGCAGGTAAACCGAAGCCGACGATGCGGCAATCAGCGGAAAACCAAGCACAAAAACGCGAACGAACGAAGCAAACGCCGCCGTTTTCGGTCCCGCTGCCATAAATGCGGTAATCGGTGTCGGCGCGCCTTCGTAAACGTCCGGTGTCCAGACGTGAAACGGAACGGTTGCGACTTTGAAACCAAAACCGATTATCAGCATCGCGCCGCCGACCAGCAAAAGTGCCGGAAAGTTCGGATTAGCAACTCTCTCGGCAATTTCCGTGATGTTCGTCGAACCGGTCGCGCCGTAAATCAAAGCCATTCCATAAAGCAGAAAACCTGTGGCAAACGAACCCAGGATAAAGTATTTCATCGAAGATTCGTTCGAGCGCAAATCGGATTTTCGCAAGCCAGCCATCACATAAGTCGCAATCGAAGAAGTTTCCAGCCCCAGAAAAATAATCACCAAATCGTTGCCCGAAGCCATAAACATCATTCCGACGGTGGCAAACAATAAAAGACAATGATATTCGCCAATGGGAACGTTCTCGCGCTCCGTCCAAACAGTCGAAATCAAAACCGTCACTGCCGAAACAAGCAAAAAGACAAATGAAAAACTCAGGCGCAAATTGTCGTTAGCAATCATTCCGTTCCAAGCCGTCGCCGGAGCGAAATTGTCCGACCACATCATAAACAAAACGACTGCCGCCAAAACGAGTCCGACAATTGAAATAATGCCCGTTACTGTTCGCTGTCTGGGGAAAAATGAATCGTAGAGCATTACGATAACGCCCGCGACGGCGACAATCATTTCGGGCAAAATTATCGAAATGTCGGTGTTTGGATTGGTTAATTGAAATAAAAAAGTGTTCATCTAATTACGGTTTCGGTATAGAAAGATTCCGACAAATTTTCTTCGCCAGAAGATTTGGTATCTCCATGTGTCTCGGCACGGCTTCCGTCGCGCCGGTTTGCGGATTACACCATAAAGAATGCTCTTTTCCTTCGCGTTTGAGGAAACAACCGTGTTTCCGCAGATGCCTTAAAAGCGAGCCGCGCTTCATACTCCGACGACGACCGTTTCACGAATAGCTTCCGGCGGAATGCCGCGCAAAGCGTCTTCCAGACGATCTTCTAAAATTAAAGCTATCGCTTCGGCAAGATTAGCGCGACAATCTTCCATTGTGCGACCTTGCCCATTTGCTCCCGGAATTTCGGGACAATATGCGATATACCAATCTTCGTCCTGTTCGATAATTGCGGTAAATTCGCTGTTCATAAAAACTCCTTACAAACTTAAAATCATTATTTGCTATTTTCTGGAACGGCGGCAATTGTTCCGCCTGATTGCCGCGCGACTCTTTCCTGAATCGCAACAACGCTTTCTCTGGAAGCGTCCAAAAACGGTTTCGGGTAAACACCCATATAAACCATCAAAAACAAAAGCGGAATCATCAAACCGATTTCCCGCCGGTTCAAATCGAGAAGACCTTTATTTTTCGGGTTCGTTATCTTCCCGAAGAAAACTCTCTGCACCATCCACAACAGATAAACCGCCGCGAAAATCACGCCCGTTCCGGCAAACATCGTCGCAATGTAATTCATATTCCAGCCGTCTATCGTTCCCAGAGTAGTGGAAGTCCACATTCCAATCATCGTCAAAAACTCTCCGACAAAACCGTTCAGAAACGGCAAACCGATTGACGACATCGTGGTTATCACAAAAAACGTCGCGTAAATCGGCATTACGTTGGTGATTCCGCCGAAATCCGTAATTTGTCTGGTGTGTCTTCTTTCATAAAGAAATCCGACGAGCAAGAACAACGCGCCGGTCGAAACGCCGTGATTAAGCATTTGATACAACGCTCCCTGCATTCCCATCTCGGTAAATGAAAACATTCCCAGAATGACAAAACCCATATGCGCGACCGACGAATACGCCACTAATCTTTTCACGTCAGGCTGGACCATCGCAACTAACGCGCCGTAGATAATTCCGATGATTGCCAAAACTATAAAAATCCAGGCAAATTCACGCGACGCATCGGGGAAAAGTCCGAAATTAAAACGCATCAACCCGTAAGTTCCCATTTTCAACATTACGGCGGCTAAGATAACCGAGCCTGCCGTCGGTGCTTCGGTATGCGCGTCCGGCAGCCAGGTGTGAAACGGAAAGACCGGAACTTTTATCATAAACGCCAGCGCGAATGCCCAAAACAAAAGCGTTCCCGTCCCGGAGTTAGCGGCAAAACCCAATGTCCCCGCCTTCATCGTATTCAAAAGCGTCACATAATCGAATGTGCCGACACCGGTCGCTGTTGCGTGCAGATAATACAAACCGATTATCGCAACGAGCATCAGCAGACTTCCCAATGCAGTATAAACAAAGAATTTAACCGCCGCATAAACACGGTTTTCGCCGCCCCAAATTCCGATAAGAAAAAACATCGGAACAAGCGACGCTTCAAAAAACAAATAAAAGACGAGCAAATCTAAAGAAACAAAAACTCCGAGCATCGCGCTCTCAAGCAAAAGAAGAAAAACATAAAAAGCCGCGTGGCGTTTTTCGACCGCGTGCCAGGTCGAGACGATTGCAATCGGCATTATAAACGTCGTCAAAATCACGAGCCACAAACTAAGTCCGTCAACGCCGACGTGATAATTCGTATTTATCGCCCGAATCCAGGGAATGTTTTTCTCAAAGAAAAATCCGCTAGCCGAAGCTGCGCCTTTGTCAAAAAGCAAAAACAAAGACACAAAAAAATTGACCAGCGTAAAGCCAAGCGCAATCCATTTCAAACTGCGTTCCTCTTTCCAAAACATCTGGTGTCCGAGCGTCGCCAACGCGCCGAAAACGGGAAGCAAAATTAAAATCGTTAATAAATTTTCTCCAATAAAAGCCATAAAAGTTAGTTTTTCGATTTCGTAGTTTCCCAGCCAAAAACATTCGGAGAATGGTCGAGAAATTTATCGCCGTTTTCATTTTCATAAAACGAAGCCAACGCGTCTTCATCAATCGTCACGGCTAAATCGTCGTGTAAAATTTGATAATCGTCGAAAGTTCCGTCGCCGTGATAAACACGAAAAAAGAATTTTTCGGGCGAATCGGTTCGAAGAAGCATTCCTTTCACGCCGTTCGCGCTTGTTTCTCGCAAAACCTTTCCACTGCTGATTATTACCGTTTGACTCATTTTCACTTAACCAACTAATTTGAAACCGTAATAAATAAAATATCCAATCACGACCAACGCGCCGAACAAAATAAACGCGGCGTAGCTTCTGACAAATCCGACTTGCACGCCGCGAGCGACACCGCCGAGCGCGGCGACGAAATGTCCGATGCCGTTGACGATTCCGTCAACTACGCCGACATCGAAGCCTTTCCACAAACCGTTGCGCGAAATATCCGTTATAGGATTCACGATACAACCGTTATAAAGTTCGTCAATGCGCCATTTGTCCTGCAAAATTTTAGGCATAACTTTGAGTGGTTCTTTTCTAAAAATCACCCAACCGATGCCGATACCGAGCGCGGCTAGCAAAACCGACAAACCCGCCAAAATTCTTTCCGTCCGCAACTCTTCGGGCGAATGTTCGGCGTGCGCCGCTTCGGTCGTGTGTTCGGCGGTGTCGGCGTGCGTCATCGGCGATGTAGAATGTTCCGATTCGTTTACTGTTGCATATTCGCCCGTCGCTCCGTGTTCGCCAAGTCCGGTCGGCGCGTGTTTTGTTTCCGCGCGCGAAACTTTTGCAATGACAGGTTCGAGCGTGCGTTCAAAAACATTCGGAATCGCGCCGCCGCTCAAAGCATACGGAACGCCGACGAGTCCGCCGAGCGTTGAAAGAACAGCCAAAACAATCAGCGGAACAGTCATCGTCCAGGGCGATTCGTGCGGGTGAAAATCGTGCGGCAAATGATGATGTTCTTCGTCATCGTCATCGTGCGCCGCATCTTCGTCGTGATGCGCTAAAGCGTGCGCGTCGCCGTGCGGCACTTTCGCGTCGTGCGCGTCGCCCAGTGCAAATGCGTTTTCTTCGGCGCGTGACGGCTCTGTCGGATTATCAACGACGGGCAATTCTTCGTGAAATCTTTCCGCGCCCCAGAAAGTCATCACCATCATTCTGGTCATATAAACCGCCGTCAAAACCGCCGTCAGCAATCCGACCGCCCACAAAATATAATTCCACGGCTGCGGCAGATTCGGCGCGGCAAAAGTTTTATAAAGAATTTCGTCCTTCGAGAAAAACCCCGCAAAAATCGGAATGCCGGAAATCGCCAGCCAGCCGGTCAGCATTGTGGCAAACGTAATCGGCATATACTTTTTCAAATTGCCCATTCGCCGCATATCTTGTTCGTGGTGCATTCCGTGAATCACCGAGCCTGAACCCAAAAATAATAATGCTTTGAAAAATGCGTGCGTCATCACGTGAAAAATCGCTGCGCCGAACGCGCCGACACCGCACGCCAGAAACATATAACCGAGCTGCGAAACAGTCGAATAAGCGAGAACTTTTTTGATGTCGTTTTGCGCGAGTCCGATTGTCGCGGCAAAAATTGCCGTCGCCGCGCCGATTATCGCCACAATAAACATTGCCGTCGGCGCGTTTTGATAAATCGCATTGCAGCGCACAACCATATAAACGCCCGCCGTAACCATTGTCGCCGCGTGAATCAGCGCAGAAACCGGAGTCGGACCAGCCATCGCGTCGGGAAGCCAGGTGAAAAGAGGAATCTGCGCCGATTTTCCTGTCGCGCCGATGAAAAGCAAAACGGCAATCGAAGTTATTCCGCCCGCGACAATCGCGCCCAAGGCAAACGGTTCTTGCGCCATTTGTCCGAGTAAATTCAACGAACTTGCCACCGGCGTTCCGTCAACAACTTTGTCATAAAATGAAATCGAACCTGTCAATGTGAAAATCAAGAACATTCCCATCAACACGCCCCAATCGCCGATACGATTCATCACAAACGCTTTCTTCGCAGCTTTTCTGGCTTCATCGCGTTTGATGTAATATCCGATAAGCAGATACGAACACAAACCGACACCTTCCCAACCGACAAACATCAGCAGAAAATTATCTGCCAAAATAAGCGTCAGCATCGAGAACATAAACAAATTCAAATATGCGAAAAAGCGATAAAAACCTTTGTCGCCGTGCATATAACCCGTTGCGAAAACGTGAATCAGCAAGCCAACGAATGTAACAAAGCAAACGTAAATTCCTGAAAGTCTATCAACACCCAAACCGAAATCAGCGCGGAAATTCCCGACCTGAATCCACGTCCACAAATGATCAAGAACAGGTTTACCTTCAGGAGCAACTAACGCGCCGACGTGCGGCGTTCCGATGCCGAATGCAACCATAAACGCGACGACGGTTGACACGCCAATCGTCGAACACGCAACCGCGCCGCTAAAAAGCTCGCTGTTCGCTTTTTTGCCGAACAGCCAATTAATAACCGCGCCGAGAAGCGGAGCGAAAATTATTAGACTTAAGAAATTGTTTTCAGTCATTGCGTAAAATTAGTAACCTACAAATTTTCCGTTACGATAATAGTGAATTCCGCCAACGTCCGATTCGCACCGAAAATCGCTTGGAGCATCATATCTGAGATAAACATTTTGCGACGATATGAAATTTGTCGCTCAAAAACGCTCGCAACTCTTCGGCTAGATTTTTCGCGTCCATCGTAAGCAAATCAATGTCCTGCGTCATTCGCGGCTCGCTGACATAAGCATTGACGGCTTGCGCGTCAAACAAAACCACATCATTTCGCCCTTGCAAAAACTCAAACACTGCTTCGTGAATCGTCGCTAAAGGCAAAGTCTCGCGCATCGCAAATTCCTGAAATGTTAGAACGCCCGCGTTAATCATCAAATTAAAAAACTTCTTCGCCAAAAGTTTCGATATGAAAACGGATTGTCGATTTTACATCCGTTAATGATTCTTCATAACTGTCGCCTTCGCCGACGATTACGCCTTTTAAGCCGAGTGAATAAGCGACAAATCCGTCTGCGTGTTTCTCAATGATGATTTTGAAGTCATCCATTTTAATTCTTCAAAATACTCGCGTCGTCCACGTTAATCGAAAGGCGATTGCGGAAAAACGCGATGATAATTCCGAGACCGACCGCCGCTTCCGCCGCCGCAACCGCCATTACCATAAACACGAAAAGCTGTCCGGTAACGTCGCCGTAATAGCGCGAAAAGGCGACGAATGTCAGGTTGACGGCGTTGAGCATCAGTTCGATGCACATAAACATTCCGAGCGCGTTGCGCTTGAAAATCACGCCGACCGCGCCGATGGTAAATAAAATTCCTGAAAGTGCCAGATAAGTTGCTAAACTTGGTTCCATGTCTTTTTAGTCCAAATTCCAAAGTCAGATTTATGACGGACGGCGAATAACTGCCAAAGGACAAAATTAATATTTAGCGCGGAAATCTTCCTTGCCTTCCTCGTCGCCGCGTCTTTCTAATTCGTTATCAACAACTAATTCCAGTTGCGGCTGACTTAATCTTCTCGCCAATATCACCGAACCGACAGTCGCCATTAAAAGCAAAATCCCGACGATTTCAACTGGCAGAAGATATTCCGTATACATTGACGAGCCAATGCTCAAAGTTTTGCCGACAGTTTCGTCGGTTTTAATATATTGATTCGGCTTGTTGCTGACGGCGTAAAAAATAAAAAACGTCTGCACCAGCAAAATCAAGCCCAGACCACCACCAACCGCGTATAAATACTGAAGGCGATTTGCCGGTTTGTCGTCGTCTAAATTGAGCAGCATAATGACGAAAACGACGAGAACCATAATCGCGCCCGCGTAAATCAAAATCTGCACGGCGGCGATAAACGGCGCGGCGAGCGTAACGTAAATACACGACAGCGCGATAAATACGCCGACCAACGAAATCGCGCTGTAAAGCGGATTTTTGTGATAGACGAGCGAAATCGCCGATGCGATTGCCAATCCGGCAAATAGAAAAAAAAGTGCAGAAACCATTTTATAAGCGATAAGTGATAAGTGATACGGACTTAAAGTTTTATAACTTATCACCTATCACTTTTCACTTTTTTACCTGTTCAAAAAATAAACAATTATGATTGTAAAAATCACGTTTGCAAGCGCAACGGGCAATAAAAATTTCCAGCCGAAGTTCATCAGTTGGTCAAAGCGGAAACGCGGCAAAGTTCCGCGAATCCAAATATAGAAAAACAAAAAGAAACTGATTTTTACAAGAAAACCTAAAATACTTAGAAGCGCGTAGCCAATTGAGCCGACTACAAACCAACTAATCCCGAAATTATTTGCCAGCCAAAGTCCTAACCAACCCAAACCCGGAATATACCAACCGCCCAGAAACAGCGTTACGACCAATACGGAAACGGTGAACATATTGACATATTCCGCCATAAAAAAGAGCGCGAATTTTAAGGCTGAATATTCGGTATGAAAACCCGCGACCAGTTCGGTTTCGGCTTCGGGCAAATCGAACGGAACGCGGTTCGTTTCAGCAAACGCCGCAATCAAAAACACGACAAAACCGATGAATTGCGGAATGATAAAAAGGCGAAACGGCGAATTTATCTGAGCGGCAATAATTCCGTTCAAATCGAGCGTTCCCGCCAGCATCACGACACCGATAACCGACGCGCCCATCGCCAGTTCGTAAGAAATCAGTTGGGCTGACGAGCGAAGTCCGCCCATCAAAGAATATTTGTTATTCGACGACCAGCCGGCAAGCGCGATGCCGTAGACACCGACCGACGTAATCCCCAAAACGAACAAAACGCCGACATCAATTTGCGCGATAGTCAAAGGAATCTGCCGGATGCCTTCGCCCAGACCAAACGGTAAAAAGCTCAAATCCGCTATTACCGGCGGACCGAAAGGATAAATAACCATCGGCATCAGAGCGCAGGTGACGGCGACAATCGGCGCGAGGAAATAAACGAATTTCGTGGATTTGTCGGGAACGATGTCTTCTTTGAGAATAAACTTGAGCAAATCGGCAAATGGCTGCATCATACCCCACGGTCCGACGCGATTCGGACCGATGCGTCCTTGAATCCAGCCCAAAACCTTGCGTTCCGCAAGAACCGTGTAGGCAACAATTCCCATCACCAAGCCAAATGCAACCGTTGCCGCGCCGAACAGCACGACAATCGGAAAAACTGTTTTTGCAATAGATTCCATATCGAAGGTTTGTGTTTTAAAGTCCTTGTTTACCGCACTTTATTTGTAACACAAATTGAAATTTTAACCTGATTGGGTTTCGCCGGTTTAATAATTTGAAGCCGACATTTCGTTATTCGTCAAATTATTTCGGAGTTACTTTTTCCAAAACAGTTTCTTTGTCATCAAGTTTGTCGCCGACACTGACCGCCGCTTGCGCTTTTTTATCCGTACGCGGTGTTCCGTCCAGATTAAACTGCACGAGCGGCGAAACCAAAAGGTTTTCAGGCTTCGGATTGCCGTGCGCGAGCAGATGAAACTGCGCCGTTTTGCTCGTCAAAGTCGTAAGGCGATGAAGTTTGTGTCCGACCTTCGGCGTTTCGATGATTTTAACTGTTTCATCGCTCATCGTTTCGACTTGCCTTCGCAAATCGTCTGTTTCCCTCGACAAATCTTTTTTACCGGCAATCGCGTATTTGACCCGCACGGGTTTCGATTCGTCTTTCAGCTGCGGATAACGCAAACCTTCGTAAGCCGTAACCGAATCGGCAATTGCTTTGAAAACTGCCGAAGCCGAAAAGTTATAGCCGAAATCAACACCCATTTCTTTGGCAATCATCGAAGTTATTATCCAATCGGCTTTAGCTTGATGAATCGGTTCGATAGCTTGACGAACTCTTTGGACAAAGCCTGTATTGTTGGTGTAAGTTCCGTCAACTTCGGCAAAACTCGCGGCGGGCAGAACTACATCGGCAAATTCGGTCGTCGCGGTTTCAAACAATTCCTGCACGACGATAAAATCCTTTTTGCTCAAAAAACCATCGGTCAAAACCGAAGGTTTTGAAAGGCTTCCGCCGATAAGCAATGCCGTCGAGTTTATCAAAACGTCCGACAAAGATTTTCTGCCCGCCGTCATATCGTTTGCGCCGACCGAATTGTTGTAAAGCGGAAGCGGATGAAGCAAAACGCGCCGATTTTCCGAACCGAAACCAGCCGCCGCGTTTGCCAGAACCGCCTGCGATTCGGGCGACAAATCTCTGCCGAACATTATTACAAAATCGCCTGTCGCTTCCCCGATTGTTTTCAGCAAATCGTCAATCTCGCTTTGCGCCGCGCCGATTTTTTGCAAAATGCCCGCGTCCGTTTTGTCCGCGAAAGCCAATGCGAAAGCGTCGAGCGAACCTTTGTTGACGTGAATAAATTGGCTTGCCTGACTCGTCAAGCGAATCGGCGTGTCGTGAACGACTATCAATTTCGCGCCGTCGTTTCGCACGGCTTGGCGAATTTGCTTTGCCGTAAAAGTTTGTTCTTCTTCGGGTTCACCGCCGATAAGGAGAATCGTTTTTGCACGGCGAATTTCTTTGTGTGTCGCCAGAGGAACGCTCATATTATCGAAAAACGGAGCTAAATCGTAAGCGTCAGAAATCGCAAAGTTGTCGGAATTCGCTGCTTCGGTCGCAAATCTTTTCAGCGTAAAAATTGATTCATTCGTTAAACGCGCCGAAGCGACGACACCAACGTTGTTTCCGTATTCCTTGAATTTGACGGCGACAAAATGAATCGCGTCGTCCCAGGTCGCGGGAATCAACTTTCCGCCTTTCGTGTAGCGAATCAAAGGCGTTTTGATGCGGTCTGCATGATTGATAAATTCGTGTCCGAATCTCGCTTTCACGTCCAAGAATTCGCCGTTCAAACCGTCAACATAACGGTCGCGGGCGACAATTCGATGAACGAGTCCGCCGCGCGCGCCGATGCTGAGCTGCATTCCGTCCGAAGAATAAGTGTCGGTCGTAACAGTCTGGTCGAGTTCCCAAGGTCTGGTTTCGTGGCGATAAACCGCGTCAAGCAAAGTTCCCGTCGGGCAAACTTCGATGCAGTTTCCGCATTGCGAACAATCGAGCCAACCGCCGTAATTTCCGATAACCGTATTCACGCCGCGATTTCCCGCTTCGATGGCGTCTTCGCCCATCCATTCGTCGCAAACTCTCGTGCAGCGTTTGCACAAAATACAACGCTGCGGGTCGTTGGCGACAATCGGCGACAAGAATTTTTCCGGCACGGCGTTTTTCGGCTCGACAAAGCGTTCCTCGACATCGCCCCAATCGAAAATCATTTCCTGCAATTCACACTCGCCGCCGCGGTCGCAAACCGGACAATCGAGCGGATGATTCGCAAGAAGAAATTCGCCCATCGCGCGCTGCGCCTTTTCGATTTCCGCGCTCTGCGTCGTAACAATCATTCCGTCCGTGCAGGTTATCGTGCAGGAAGTTTGCAGCTTCGGCATCTTTTCGATGCGAACCAGACACATCCGACACGACGCTTGCAGGGCAAGGTCTTCGTAATAACAAAATGACGGAATATTGAAAGCGTTGTCGCGGCAAACGTCAATCAGCCGCGCGCCTTTTTCAACCGAAAATTCCTGCTCGTTAATTGTAACTTTGATAAGTTCTGTTGACATTTAATTTTTATAAATACTACTTAATTATTTGCTTTCTGTGTTTTCAGACTTATTTTCTTTGTTTTCCGTGTTTTTCACTTTCTTTTTCGGTCGCGTTTTGCCGAAACTTCCGGCAAAAATCTTTCCGCGTCTGGTTCTTTTATCGCCTCTTCCCATTTTTATAAAAGTCTCCTTATGTATTTTATTCTAACAAATTTCCGCTTTTCGTCATCTTCCGAAGACCGGATAAGTTTTTTTGTTTTCAATTTCCGGCAATCGTTTTCAATAAATTGTCTTCAATTGTATTTATCCCGCGCCGCTTTGTCGAAAACGTTCGCGTCAAATGCCTTGATTGTCGCGTATTCTTAACGGTCGCCGGCGGTGAAGCCTGCGTCAAAGAAACGGCGCGCCTGCGCGAGCGCGGGAACAATCGCCGTTAAGTGATTTAACTTTTCGTCGTTGATAACGTATTGCCGCAGTGAGTTCGCGCCGACACCGCGCCGACGCATCGCGGCTATTGCTTTGTCGGTGTTTGCCGAATCAACGACGTTATCTTTTTTCAGATTGACGAGCAGCATTTTCGTGCGCGGCTTCCAATCGTAAACGTCTTGCTTTTGCAATTCTCTGATTACGGGGTCGTTTCCGTCGAGCGTCTCCATCGCTCGTTTGAATCGCGCGGTGATGACCGTTTCAATTGAGTTTTTCGAGCGCATCAAAACCGCCGCTAACGCGAGCCGCTTGATGATATTTTCGTCCGTTATATTGCCTTTGAAGGCTTGCGAAACCGTCAGCGCCATCGCCGGTTTGAAATAATCGGTTAATTTTACACCTTTGCTCCGGTGAAAATAATTAACCATATAAGCAATCAAATAAAGCCGCGTAACAAACGTCGTCTGATTGTCCGCCGGAGCGATGAGCGAATTTTTGGTAACGCCGGAGATGTCATACGGACCGGACATCAGCGCGGCGGCGGAAACCGTGTAATCCGCGCCCGATTTTTGTTCGAGGTCGCGCACCGCCCACATTCCGATTGCGCCGCCTTCGGAATAACCGCTGATAAAAAGTTTTGTGCCGATTGATGTTTCCTGACGCGCGGCTAAATCTCTGGCGGGCGCGATTATATCAACGGCGGAACGGCTGTTGACCGCGCCGAGCGGATACGGATGCGCCGCTTGATGGTCGCCGAGACCTAAATAATCGGGAATCGCCGCCGCGTAACCGCCTGAAGCAAACGCTAAAATCGCCAGTTCCGTTTCGGACGAATCGCCTCGTCCCGTAAAGCGCGAAGGCGAATTTCGGCGGTCGGCAATCGTGCCGTGATTGAAAACGACAAGACCTTTCGGTGCCCCGCCGCGCGGCAGCGCAATCAAACCGCTTAAAGTAACAGCGCGATTGTTTTCGTCCCGCGAGCGATAACTAATTTTGTATAAATCTACATTTTCAGTCGCCGGATTCGGAGCATTTACGCCAAACACGGTTTTCATCCGCCCGTTAATTTGCGCGGCGGTCATCGTCCCGCTGCGCGCGGCGGCGGCGAGTTCTTGAGCGCAAACGGCTGTTGCGTCCACCGAAAAAATAAAAGTAACAGCCGCCGTCAATATAAGCGAGTAAAAAATTTTCATATCTAATAATTGACCGCCGCCTGTTCCCCGCGCAACCGAATTAAACTTCCTTTTCAGTCGGTCGCGCAACTTGCGGCGTACCGCGCAAAGCGTCGCGGATTTCTTCCAGAAGCTCTTCGGATTTCGTCATCGCGGGCGGCGCGGCTTCGAGCGAGCGGAAATATCTGCCCGCCCAACGCGCGATTAAAAAGACGATAAACGCGACAATCAGAAAATTGATAACGTCGGTAACAAGTTCGCCGTAACGAAAAACCGCCAAACCTTTTTCCGCAATTTCCTTGGCGGTCAAGCCGGTTACGTCTTGCCCGCTCATATTGACGGTTTTGTCTTTGAAATCAAGCCCGCCGCCGCCGATTAAGCTGACAAGCGGCGAGATTAAACCGTCGGCAATCGTGTTGATAATTTTTGTAAAAGCCGCGCCGATAACGACCGCGACCGCCAAATCAACGACGTTGCCGCGAGAGATAAACGTCTTGAAATCCTTCCACATATTTTTTTGTCTCCCGCTTTAATTTTGTTTGACAGCTTTGAAAAACCGCATCGTTCCGTTATCGCCCGCGCCTTCCAAAAGGAGCGCGTTGCCTTCAATTCTAAAAGTCCGAGCGCGTTCGAGACCTTGCAGAAAACGGTTGTCGAGAGATTTTTCGCCGCAAAATATTTTCGTCGTGAAAACTCTCGAAAACTCAATTTTGTCGCCATCCGCTTTATAGCTTCCGCCGCCGCCGTTACAGTCCGCCTTTAAATACAATTTGCCGTCCGATTTGAATTCGAGTTGATAATTTTCCGGCTTGTCAACGGTCGTTTTGCCTTGAGAATTTTCGGCGCTTTCCCAACGCCACATCGTATTTTTCAGCGCGTCGGAACTGCCTTGCTGATTCGCGCCGCCATCTCCGGCTGACGTTTCAATTTTCGATTCCGGCACGAGCAAAAAGTTCGCTCCGTCCGGTTTGATAACAAACGTAACCGCTTCGGTTTTATACGGGCAGCAGAGCGGGTCTGATTCTCGATAGCGCACGTATTCAGCAGTCAAATTTTTTTCCGAAGTCAGCCGCACGTTTGTTAAAGATGTGTCGGTGCGCGAATCGGTCGGTCCGGGCGAAAGCGTTCCCGCCACCAGGTTTCCGACGAAAACGCGAGCAATAACTCCGAGTGGGCGACACATTCCGTCAAAACCGTCCGCAGTGGTTACAACCGTCGTTTTCCCAAAAACGTGCGCCGCGCCGACCAGCGTCCAATTCATTTTCGTTAAAAGTTTGTCCTGCGCGAGCATCGGCGGGCGCACCGTAACGGCGCACCGTTTCAATTCGGCGGGCGATATTTTCTTGGTTTGCAGAATCTCGCGGCTGCGGCTGTTCCAACTCGGCAAAGGCTGGTCATCAAGCCAGACATATTTTTGAGCGAAAGCCTGAACGCCGGACAAAAATATAAACGTCAATACGGCGCATAAAAATTTCTTATTCATCTTTATTTTCTCCTCTTATATTCGGTCGAGTAAGACTGTCGAATTACCCGCCCGCCTTGAACGAAAAAACTTAAATAAACTTGCGCTGCAAAACGCTTCGGCGTTCGTTCGGTTTAAGTTTTCAAAGAACTGCGCCTAACGCGGCGGCTTCGGCGGCGTTCCTTTATAAACCTTGATTGATTTTATGCGTCCGTTCCACCAATCGCCTTGTTGCGGCGTCCAATCTCTGTCCAGATTATAGGATTTGCCCCTGAAATTTTGCTTGGAATAAAGCACGAGATACCAGCCCTGCGGAACGCGAATCGAGCGAATCTGATGCGGCGAGCCTTCCCAATCCCTGCGACCGGCAAAATCTCGCTCAACAGCTTCCGCCGGACCTTGAAAATTCGCTTGCGCGTAAATTACGGGAAAACTGTTCGGCGCAGGCTGCGGCGGACCAATCGGCGGTTGAATTTGCGCCCGGTTAACGCGAATCGAGCGAATTCGGGTCGTCCACCACGCGCCCGCGCCCGGATTCCAATCTTCGGCGATAGTGGTTTCCGTTCCCTTAAAATTTTTGTCCGTGTAAAGCGTCACGCGATAGCCAGCCGGAACGCGGATTGATTTGATAACGCGGTCAAAACCGCCGCCTTTCCAACTTTCGTTGATCGTCATATTCGCGCCTTGAAAATTGTAATCGTTATAAACGACCACGCCGCCTGTTTATGCCGAAACGCTCGCGGCAAGCAGGAACAAAGCGAAAAACGAAAGTAAGGTTAGTTTCAGATTTTTCATATTGCCTCCAAAAAATAATTTTTTGCGGAAGATTTTGAGCGGTTAAAAAACCGCCCGCTAAAGAATATCTAAAATTTTCGCGCTTCGGGTTCGGGCGAAGTGGTTTTTTGACCCGATAAATACGGTTTGAAATCTTCGGGAAAACGCTTAATCGCGCCTTGAATCGCCCACGCCGCCGCGTCGCCTAATGCACAGAAAGATTTCCCTTCAATATTGTCAACCAAATCTAAAATCAACTGCGCGTCTTCCGGTCTGCCGCCGCCTTCGGCAATGCGGTTGAAGATTTTCACCAGCCAATCCGTTCCCTCGCGGCACGGCGTACACCAGCCGCACGATTCGTGTTTGTAAAATTCGGTTAGGTTTTTCGTCGAATCAACTATGTCAACCGTTTCGTCAATCACGATAAATCCGCCCGAACCAACCAGAGAACCGGCGGCGACAAGACCTTCGTAATCCATCAAAACTTTTTTTCCGATAACGTCGTCGGCTCGCATAATATAAACACTTGAGCCGCCGGGAATCACGCCTTTCAAGTTTTTGTCGTCGCGCAGCATTCCGCCGCAATCTTCCAAGATGAACTTTTCCATATCGGCGTAACCCATCGGAAGCTCGTAAACGCCCGGTTTTTTCACATGACCGGAGACCGACCACAGTTTCGTGCCGCCGGATTTTTCCGTGCCGAGATTGCGCCACGCTTCGCCGCCCATTTCAATAATTTGCGGAACAGCCGTGAGAGTTTCGACATTATTAACAACTGTTGGTGAAGCGTAAACGCCTTCGACGGCGGGAAACGGCGGCTTCATTCTAGGATGTCCGCGATAACCTTCTAAACTCGATAAAAGCGCGGTTTCTTCGCCGCAAATATACGCGCCCGCGCCGGTGTGAGTATAAACTTCGCACGAAAAATCAGAACCGAGAATGTTCTTGCCGACGAGATTTGCCGCACGCGCTTCCTCGACGGCTTTGTCCATTATGTCAATCAAATAATTGTATTCGCCGCGATAATAGATATAGCAAGTTTGCGAACCGAGCGCGAAAGCCGCAATCAACATTCCTTCGATAAGCGCGTGTGGGTCGAGTTCGAGCAAATAACGGTCTTTAAAAGTTCCCGGTTCGCTTTCGTCGGCGTTGCAGACGATATATTTCTGCTTCGGCGAATTCTTCGGCACGAAACTCCATTTCATCCCGGTCGGAAAACCCGCGCCGCCGCGCCCGCGAAGCGCGGACGTTTTGACTTCGTTAATAATATCGTCGGGCGACATCTTCATCGCCTTTCTCAAACTCGCGTAACCGCCGTTGTCTTGATAAACCTTCAGCGTGTGCGAGTTTTCAAGATGCACGCGCTTTAGTTGTAACGGTTCGCAACCGACTGCCTTGATTTCCATAAACTAATTGTCTCTTGCCGGAGTAATTTGTATAACTTTTCCGAGAATTTCTTCTTTCTTGACTGTCGCCGGTTTCCAGTATCGGCTGTCCATACTATCCGGTCGGTTATCGCCCAAAAGAAAATATTCGTTTTCTGGAATTACCATCGCCGGAAAATTTTTCATCGGGTCGTTCATATCTACGATTTTGTCGAAAGATTCTTCTAATAATTTGTCGTTGATGAAAATTTTGTTGTCCTTGATTTCAATTTTTTCGTTAGGCAATCCGATTATGCGTTTCAAATATTTTGTATCTTCTTTATCATTTACAAGTTTCTTCGCCCACTCAGGGGCGTTAAAAACTACAATATCAAAACGCTCAATCGGTTTTGATGTGTAAGCATATTTATTGATGATACAAGTGTCGCCGACTTTGATGGTCGGAAGCATATTTTTTGTCGGCACTCGATACGCCCAACCTTTGCAACCAATTGCCAAACAACAAAAAACTAAAATTGTGCAAACGATAAAAGTTCGCATATTTTCTACGAAATAAGTTTGCCGTAAGCCGCGTGAGAGCCAATCCAAAACCAAATAATTCCTTCTTTTTTATCCAATCCAAGCGCGCGATAATGTTTCCCGACGCGCGCCGACCAAAGTTTCCGATTTGCTTAAAATGCAAAGACGGATGCTTCGGATTAGCTTTCAACAGCTCGAAATTTTTGTCCGCCAAATCTCTAACGTCCTTCGGCAACGCTTTATAGCACACCCAAAACTTCGGCGAGGCAAAATGCTTCATAGCGGTTGACACTTTCCTTCGACAAAATCTTTTTCGGCTTCTTCTATCAAACTTTGAAGTTTGCCGTTTTGCAAATCGCGCTCGATTTTTTTATCCCAAACTTCCACTTCAAATTCCATAAACCATTCGGAAAGTTTGGAAACTTCGTTCGGCGGAAGTTTTTCGATTGCCGATTCGATTTCGGCAACATTCATACTCATAAAATTACTCCAGCGAATCAAGCAGTTTATCAACCTTTTCAACAGTCAAATCTTCGTGATAATCAAACCCGATTTGCAGCATCGGTGCAGTTCCGCAGCTTCCCAGACATTCGACGCGGGACACAGTAAATTTCCCGTCCGGCGTGGTTTCGCCCGCGTGAATTCCCAGACGATTGCAGATATGTTCGGTGATTTCCGGCTCGCCCATAATGCGGCACGAAAGCGTTTTGCAAACTTGAATATGATATTTGCCGACCGCGTGCATATTGAGCATCGAATAAAACGTCGCCGTTTCCCAAACGTCCGTCACTTTGATGTCCAATTTTTCCGCCAAAAAATTTATGCCCGCATTGTCAATGTATCCGCGCTCGCGCTGAATGATTAAAAGAAGCAAAGGAATCAGTGCTGAACGTTTTCGTTCGGGCGGATATTTCGCAATATGCGCGTCTATTTCCGCCAAAATTTCGGGCGAAAAACTTGCCACTTCGCCGGTATATTCAACTTGATTTGTGTAATATGTCGGAGCTACTGATGCCATATTTTATGCAAATACTTTTTCTTCTAGTTTTTCAAGCCGTAAATCTAACTCTTCAATTTTCGCTTTTGTTTCCGGGCTGTCTTCAATGTTTTCGCCTAATTTTAATAATTCTGAAAAGATTTTCTTTAACTCTTCTTCCAAATCAGCTTGTTTTTTATCAATTGATTTAAGTTGTTTCTCAATATCAAAAAGGCGATTATACATTTCAAGAACTTTCGTTATTATATCGGTAAGTTTTCCGGCATTAAGCCGAACTTCTTTTTGATAAATCTTACGTCTTTTTCCAACGAAGAAACATCCGTCTTTAGCGAAGAAACATCGTTTTCAATGTTTCCAAGTCTTTGAGTATGACTGTCTTGAACCTGCCTTACTTCTCTGACGGCAGTAACCAAGCTAGTCGTCATTCGTAAAATTTCATCAATCCGATAATTTAGCTGCTCATCTGCCATAAAACTTACCTGTCAATTTCTCCAAGCACAATATCGAGTGAGCCGATAATCGCCACGACATCAGCGACCATTTCGCCTTCGCTCATCACGGGCAAAGCCGAAAGATTAACAAAGCTCGGACCGCGAAAATGAACCCGGTCGGGTTTCGGACCGCCGTTTGATTTCATATAAACGCCGAGTTCGCCTTTCGATGCTTCAATCGGAAAATAAACTTCGCCTTCGGGAATGTTGAAGCCTTCGGCGACAATCAAAAAATGGTGAATCAGCGAATCCATATGTTTTCGCATATCGTCGCGGTCTGGAAGGACAACTTTCGGCGCGTCGGCTTTGGTCGGTCCCGGTTTCAGACGTTCGAGTGCTTGTCTGACGATTTTGTAGGACTCTCTCAATTCGCGCATCCGCACCATAAATCTTCCCCAAACATCACCGCTCGGCTCGACCGGAACTTCAAAATCGTAAGTTTCATAACCCGAATACGGATTATCTCTGCGTAAATCAAGGCTGACACCGCTTCCGCGCAAACAAGGTCCAGTCAAACCCCAATCAATCGCCTCCTCCGCCGTAATCACGCCAATATCTTTCGTGCGGCTTTGCCAAATGGTATTGCCGGTAACCAGCGTATTCAACATATCGAGCGCATCCGGGAAATCTTCCAAAAACTGTTTGACGCGGCGTTCAAATCCAGCGGGCAAATCCATCATCAAACCGCCGATGCGGAAATAACTCGGTGTCATTCGTCCGCCCGATGCGGCTTCGATTAAATTCAAAATCTTTTCGCGCTGACGGAAACAATAAAAAAACGGACTCATCGCGCCGATGTCGAGCGCGTGCGTGCCGAGCCAAACCATATGCGAGGCGATGCGCTGCAATTCGCAAAACATTACGCGGATAACTTGCGCTCTTTCGGGAATTTCGATTTGCAGAAGTTTTTCCGCCGCCATCACATACGCGAGATTATTTCCCAAAGGATTCAAATAATCCATTCGGTCGGTGATAACGATGCCTTGCTGGTATTTTTTATACTCGAAGAGCTTTTCCATTCCCGTATGCAAGTATCCGATGTCGGGAACGGTTTTAATGACGAGTTCGCCGTCAAGTTGTAATTCGAGACGCAAAACACCGTGCGTCGAAGGATGCTGCGGTCCCATCGAAAGCGTCATCTGCGACTCTAAAGATTGGTCTAAAACTTCAAATTTGCTCGGTATGTTTTCTACTGCAACGCTCATATCAATTTTGGATTTTAGATTTTGGATTTATACCAATTCAAAGTCTAAAACTAAGTTAAACTATACGGCTCGTAACCGCGCAACGGATAATCTTTTCGCAATGCGTGTCCGTCAAAATCCGACGGTAAAAGAATTCTTCGTAAATCAGGATGGTTGTCGAAAATCACGCCGAATAAATCGAAAGTTTCGCGCTCGTGCCAATTCGCTGTTTTCCAAATATCAACAACTGTCAGCACATTCGGCTCGTCTTCGGAAAGCAAAACCTTTAATCGCAACCGGTTAAAATGTTTGGTTGAAAATAAATGGTAATTGACTTCAAAGCGCGGGTCTTCCTCAGGACCGCGGTCTGCTCCGCAAATGTCCGCCAACATATTGAAATCATATTTAGTCTTCAAAACACGGCAAACATCAGCGATTGACTCGCGTGGAACGAATATCGTTACTTCTCCGAGTGTATCCTTTAAGTCGGCAACCCAAGCCGGATTTTCTCCTTTCAGTTTTTCGACATATTCCAGCAAAATTTTCGTGTCAGCCATATTTTACAAATAAAAAAGCGGCAAGTGTTTTTCAAAACTTCACCGCGAAATTCTTTATGAAGAACGTCTTTTCTCGTGCCGCGAAGCAATCGTATAAGGGCGAGTTGACGCGCTTTTCGACGCTTCTTCGAGTCTTGTTCCGACGGTTACGGGCAGAGTTCCGGGAACTATTGATTGACGCGATTCATCTTCAAAAGTGTCAACGCGGTCTTTAACCGATTCGTTCATCACCTTTTCCTGCAGCATCATAATCGCGTGAATCAGCATTTCAGGACGCGGCGGACAGCCCGGAACATAAACGTCAACCGGAACGATTTTATCAACGCCCTGCACGATTGCGTAGTTATCGAAAACTCCGCCCGACGTAGCGCACGCGCCCATCGAAATCACCCATTTCGGCTCCGGCATCTGGTCGTAAATGCGCCGCAAAGCCGGTGCCATCTTCCGCGACACACGCCCCGATACAATCATCACATCCGCTTGTCTGGGAGAAGCGCGAAAAGTTTCCGCGCCAAAACGCGAAAGGTCGTTGCGCGAGCTAACCGTGTTCATCATTTCAATCGCGCAACAAGCCAAGCCGAACGTGGCAGGCCACAATGATGACTTCCTTGCCCAATTCACGACGGCATCGAGCTTAACGGTAATTACATCGGGTAACGATTCAAAAACTGTGTTTTCTAAACCCATATTTTTATTTTGGATTTTAGATTTTAGATTATTAAAAAGAAATCAAATCTCGGTTATAACCCAAAGTCTCAAATCTAAAAATCACACGACAATCCTTTATTGATTTAGAGGCTGAATATAAAGTCAGCGATGCTTAAAATTATTATGCCGCGCGTTTTAATTCTTGGATACGCTGTTGTTTCTTAGTAACTAATTCGTGAGCTTCGGCGCGGGCTTCGGCGCGAGCCTGAATGCTCCAATCAAACGTGCCTTTTTTCCAAACGTAAATGTATCCGACAACGAGCGTAGCGATAAAAACAAGTATTTCCAGCAAAGCGATTGTGCCAAAAGCGATGCCGCTGATTTTTTCTTCGGCAAGCAAACTCTTAAAAGCAACCGCAAAAGGAATCATAAACAAAACTTCAATATCGAAAAGCAGGAAAATTACGGCGACCGTATAGAACTTTATCGAAAATCTGTCACGCGCCGAGCCGACCGGATCTTTTCCGCATTCATAAGGCATCAGTTTCGTCGCCGTTCTTTTGCGCGGACCGACGAGCTGCGTAACGAGAATTTGACTTGCCGCAAAACCCATCGCTACGATAAACATTATGCCAATCGGCGCATAGTCGAATAAATTAAAATCGGACATAAATTTCTTAAGAGAAAACCTTTGATAAATTGCTTCAAAATCTCCAAAAAGCCGAGAAATTCTTGACCAAATAAGATTGAGAATTATGGCACAAGTTCAATCGTAAGTTAAGCTAGAATCAGAGTCAAGAGTTGAGAGTTGTCAGCTGAAGAGAAAAATAGGTTTGACTATCAACTCTTTGACTGATTTTATTCATTAACCGCCTTTAATTTCGTAGACGCGACGCGAGTACCGCATTTACGACCATTTCTCGCCGATTTTATCTGCAAAAGCTGTATTACCGGATTCAATACGGCAGAATCGAAGATTTGAAGCGAATAGAGGCAAAAGAGACGGCTTCAAAACAAAAAATGACGGTCATCGAAAAACAAATCTCGGCTCGTCATTTAACCCTTTGATTTTTCACACCAAAACCGACGATAATGGACTTGTGGCAGTTCATCTGCAACTGCCGCACATCAAATCGGGAAGTGCCGCGCTTATGATAAAAGCGATGAGCAAAGGCGAGGAAGCCGATTTGGGATTTTAGATTTTGGATTTTGGGTTGAGTTATGAAAGTATTTATCAACGGTGAAACAAAGGAAATTTCAGAAGAAGTAAATTTAAGCGAACTTCTCAAAAATCTTTCCTTGCCTTCGGAGAGAATTGCGATTGAACTGAATAAACAGGTTGTCCGTAAGAGAGATTGGGAAAACGTAAAAATAAACGACGCGGACAAAATTGAGATAATTCACTTTGTCGGCGGTGGATAAGTCAATTACGAATTAACAATGTGAATCAAGAGTAAAAATTAGCAGATAGACAATAGTTTTCGATAAACTAAAGTTGTATGAACAATAAACTTATCGAATTATACTGTCTAATCTGCCAAATCTACGATAAACAATCTGTTTTGAAACAGCAACGCTTGAGCAATTTCAAGCCTCATTTTACTGACCAATAACTGATTACTTATTACTTTCTTGCGACGCTCAATAATGTTCATAACCCATAAGCAATTTATGACTACATTCGCCATCATTGGCGTTCATGGTTTCGGCAACTTCCTTCTTATCAGGCGTTTAATAATCGCCTGAATAACTTGTCAGCAGAGTTTGCGGTTATTCTCAATTCACTTTTACAAGAAAAACATCCGGCTTGATTATCTGATTGATTCGATGCCGATTATGTTGGCGAATGGCTCGCGTTCAAAAACTGCGAGAGTTGCCTGCCAGATTGCCGCGACGGGTTTCTCTGCAGTCAAACAAACCAATTTTCACGGC